>OGZH01001263.1_pt1 | contig 16053 bp, 13 predicted proteins | sample 1576741 | NCBI WGS metagenome assembly OGZH01 (sample SAMEA3541560, study PRJEB24748) | human gut metagenome | biome: human gut; feature: human-associated habitat; material: faeces | place: China | collected 2012 | reverse complement strand
GCACCCTTCTTATCATAAAGAGAAGACCTATTATTTTACGGTTCTCGGCGATTTGACCGAAGATCGATGCCGACAATTAGAAAAAGGAATCCTCTTAAAAGGATCCCCTGTTCTTACTTCTCCTGCGAAACTAAAAGTATTTCGTCAGGATATTCTTTCTAATATAATAGATACTTTACATCCGGAAGTACAGAATGCCGTATGTAATAACCTCCCAACTCATCCGGTCACTTACGGAGAGATCACAATCAGAGAAGGGCGTAAGCGTCAGATTCGCCGCATGATGAAAGCGGTTCACTGCTGCGTGATCGAATTGAAACGCATTTCTATAGAAGATATCATTCTCGATGAGACACTTTCTCCTGGGGAATGGAAAGAGATTTTTCCACTATAATAGGAAAAATCTCTTTTATCTTCGGATATATTTTAAATCCAGTTAAAGTCTCCACCCGTAATTGCTAGGCTCAGAAGTGCATCCATCTTCTCAACTTCCTCTTCTCCTGTAATCTTCTCTACCAGCACTGCTGTATCCTCTGCCGCCTCTAAAGTTTCATCTGGTCCAATTTCATAGTCAATATCCATCCCGCAATCCGGACAGGGAATTGTATTCATTGTCTGTAAAGATAAAAATCGACTTCCACATTTTTTACATTCATAATATCCGCACTCTTTTGTGCCATCTGGTACATAATACATATTTTTCTACCTCACTCTCTTTACAAGTATTTTTATCTTATCACTCAAAAAAGAGGACCGCAAGTAACTTATTTCATTACCCATTCCTTGACTTTATCATTCCTAATATCTGTAATCAAAAATCAATTCATTTTTCTTGACAAACCCATCTCTTTTATGCTATATCTACTATAACTCTTTGCACTGCATATAAATCTACAGTACAAACTGAGCAGACCATTGGCGAAAGCCAAGGAGTCGGGCCATCATGGCAGTGGAATCTTTACATCCACGGGACAGTAGTTACTAATACTGAGTCGTGGGTGTTTTTTTATACTCTTTTAGACATTCTATAAAATCTCCCACATATATTTAGTGATAAGAGCTTTCTGAAATTTATTGATCGCACAGCATCGGTCTTTTGATTAAGGTGATTATCAATAGACTGGTGTTCATTTAGGAAAGGATGGCTGATTATATGGAAAGCGCAAACAAAATAAACACGATGGCGGCATCTGCCGTATCAGAGGATGAGTTTAAAAAGGTTGCAAATAAAGTATCGTTTATAACGATAGTACAGAACGTACTGTTGTCAGTATTCAAATTATTTGCGGGAATATTTGCACATTCAAATGCAATGATAAGTGATGCGGTACATTCAGCATCAGACGTGTTCAGCACCATAATAGTGATAATTGGAGTAAAACTAGCGTCGAAGGAATCCGACAAGGAGCATCCTTACGGCCATGAGAGGCTTGAGTGTGTGGCAGCGATCGTGTTGTCTATAGTGCTGCTGTATACCGGTATCAAGATCGGCTCGCAGGCGGTTAAGGACATAATCGGTGGCAATTACCAAAGCCTGCAGAAACCGGGGATGCTGGCACTGGTGGCGGCTGTTGTATCCATTGTCACAAAGGAGATAATGTACTGGTACACAAGACACTATGCGAAGAAGATAGATTCAAGCGCACTTATGGCAGATGCATGGCATCACCGATCAGATGCGCTGTCATCGGTCGGCGCGCTTGTCGGTATCGGTGGTGCGATGATGGGATTCCCGGTTATGGATTCCATTGCAAGTATTGTTATCTTTGTATTCATAGCTAAGGCGGCATACGATATCTTCAAGGATGCCATGGATAAGATGGTGGATCACTCATGCGATGAAGAGACAGAGAAAGAGATGAGGGATTTTGTGCTCGCCCAGAAAGAAGTTCTCAGTGTTGATCTTCTTCACACAAGGATATTTGGCAACAAAATATATGTAGATGTGGAGATAGGTGTAAACGGTTCATATACATTAAGACATGCGCATGAGATAGCGGAAGAGGTCCATGAGGGAATAGAGAAGAATTTTCCAAAGGTAAAGCATGTGATGGTGCATGTCAATCCTGCGGATGTGGCAGAATAATCATAGATTGATAACGCAGAGTAAGGCACGGATCAGATTTGGTCTGTGTCTTATTTTTGTGTGTTGGAAGCTGCAAAACGAGTACCAAACCTGCAAATAGTCAAAAACAATCAAAATAATTCAGAAATCTTCAAAAATATGCAGAATAATGATTGACAATCTTCATTTACGATGATATTATGCATATAGATTGATTGAAAGTGACTGAAATCAAGTGAAAATCACCTTGAAACAATCACAAATAATTGAAAACAGTCAAAAAATATGTTATCCTAAAGAAAAGTTAAAAGCACCGGATGCAGATATATGCATTCTGAAAAGCCACGAAAAAAGAAAATACACAAACACGAAAACACATATACAGGAGACATACTTAAAAGGCAGGAGGCAATTATTATGATGACCGAGGATAGATACACAGCGATTTTAGATGCACTGAAAGAGAGAAAGTCTATGACAGTTGCAGAGTTCACGGAGATCACGGGAGCGTCAGAATCTACTATAAGAAGAGATTTGATAGCTCTGGACGATATGGGTAAGATCAAGAGATTCCATGGTGGTGCCAAGGCGATCGAGCATGAATATATCACCAATGAGGCACCGGTTTCAGCCAAGGCACAGCTCAACGTCGAAGAGAAAAGTGCCATTGCAAAATATGCGGCAACGATGATCAATGATGAAGATTTCATATTTATAGATGCAGGAACCAGCACGGAGCTCATGATCGACTATATCGGCGAAACAAATGCCACATTTGTCACCAATGGAATAGCACATGCCAAGCGGCTTCTCAAGAAGAACCTCAGAACGTATATGATAGGCGGACTTGTAAAGCCGATCACAGAGGCGATCATCGGAGCCGAGGCGGTCAATTCCATGAAAAAGTTCAATTTCACAAAGTGCTTTCTTGGAACGAATGGAATCCATATGGATTACGGATTCACAACGGTTGATGTGGAAGAGGCTATGGTGAAGATGGAAGCGGTGAACAGATCTTATGCGAGCATAGTCCTTGCTGACAGCAGCAAGTTCGACAAGGTGACGGCAGTGACATTTGCAGCAATCGAAAAAGCCTGTATTATCACTGACAGACTTGTAAATGATAAGTACATAGACGCCACAGTTGTAAAGGAGGTACTCAGATAATGATTTATACGGTGACATTCAATCCGGCGCTCGATTATGTTGTCAAGATGGACAGCCTTGAGCTTGGAATGGTGAACAGAAGTAAGTCAGAAGCCATATTCTATGGCGGCAAAGGTATCAATGTCTCAACCGTACTTAAGAACATAGGAGTTGATTCCGTAGCTCTCGGTTTTGTTGCCGGATTTACCGGTAAGGAGATTGAGGACGGAGTCAAGGCCATGGGAGTTAGGACAGATTTTATCCAGCTGAAGAATGGTCTCAGCAGGATAAACGTCAAGATCAAGGCAGAACAGGAGACGGAGATCAACGGACAGGGACCCGACATTAAGAAAGATGAGCTTCAGCAGATGTTTGACAAGCTAGACAAGCTCCAGTCGGGAGATTGCCTGATACTTGCGGGAACCATACCAGCATCACTTCCATCTGACATATACGAGCAGATCATGGAGAAGCTTATGAACAGGAACATCGACATCGTGGTGGATGCGACAAAGGATCTTTTGCTCAATGTATTGAAGTTCCATCCATTCCTCATCAAGCCGAATAACCATGAGCTTGGCGAGATGTTCGGAGTTGTCTTAAAGACAGACGACGAGATTGTTGAGTATGCGAAGAAGCTTCAGGTCATGGGTGCAAGAAATGTACTCATATCCATGGCAGGGGATGGAGCAATACTTATCACAGAGACAGGAGAGGTTCACAAGATCGGAGTTCCAAAGGGAACAGTTGTGAACTCAGTAGGGGCAGGTGATTCTATGGTGGCAGGTTTTACAGCAAGCTACCTGAAGGATCACGATTACATGGAAGCGCTGAAGAGAGGAACAGCAACCGGAAGTGCCACAGCATTTTCAGAAGGCCTTGCCACAGCGGACAAAGTAGAAGAACTCTACAAGCAATTATAGTAAAACGTACGTGTTCCGTCGTGAGAGGGAATACTTAGGAGATTCAGATATCGCACAGCAGCATATGTGGATGCGGCTGATTATTTAAGAGGAGGTTACGCTTATGAGAATCACAGAGCTTTTATCAAAGGAAAGCATTGCTCTGGGTGTAAAGGTAGATTCAAAGGATGCAGCGATCGACTACCTTGTAAACCTGCACGATGCAGCAGGCAACATCTCAGACAAGAAAACATACAAAGAAGGAATACTTAAGAGAGAGGAAGAGGGCTCAACAGCTATAGGAGAAGGAATAGCAATCCCTCACTCCAAGAACAAGGCAGTCAAGAGACCTGGACTTGCAGCTATGACAGTTCCAGATGGAGTTGATTATGACTCACTTGACGGACAGCCATCCAACCTGTTCTTCATGATCGCAGCACCAGAGAGCGGATCAGATGTACATCTTGAGGTACTTTCAAGACTGTCTATGCTCCTCATGGATGAGGACTTCAGAGCAGAGCTTCTGAAGGCAGCAGACAAGGATGCATTCCTTGCAGTCGTTGACAAATATGAGAACGCAAAGTTCCCAGAAGAGACAGCAGAGAAGCCTGAGGAAAAGGCAGTTGAGAAGGCTCCTGAGAAGAAAGGCTTTAGAGTGCTTGCCGTTACAGCGTGTCCTACAGGGATAGCTCACACATATATGGCAGCCGAGGCACTTGAGAAGGCCGGCGCCAAGATGGGATATGCATTAAAGGCTGAGACAAATGGCTCAGGCGGAGCAAAAAATATACTTACTGATGAAGAGATCGCAAACTGTGATGGTATCATAGTTGCAGCTGACAAGAATGTTGAAACAGCAAGATTTGATGGAAAGCCAGTTCTTTTCACAAGAGTAGCAGATGGAATACACAAACCTGAGGAACTCATACAGAAGATCGTGGATGGTCAGGTTCCTGTTCACCACGAGGAGGGTGGCAGAAAAGAGTCGAGTAGTGCAAATGGCAGTGTAGGAAGCAGAATATACAAGCATCTTATGAACGGAGTATCACACATGCTCCCATTCGTAATCGGCGGTGGTATCCTCACAGCTCTTGCATTCCTTATAGATACACTTTGCGGATTTGGTGCAACAGGTGGATCCAACTTCGGTTCCATGACACCGCTCTCAGCATTCTTCAAGTATGCCGGTGGCCTTGCGATGGGCGTGATGGTTCCGGTGCTTGCAGGATTTATAGCAGAGTCCATAGCGGACAGACCTGGACTTGCAGTCGGATTCCTCGGTGGTATTCTGGCATCTTCCGGAAATGCAGCCTTGTCCGGTTATGTATGGGCAGGAGATAACCTTGGCGGATTCCAGTCATTTATATCAAAGTTTGGATTTGTAGCAGAGGGCGGCGGAAATACAGTATCAGGTTTCCTCGGCGGTATCGCAGCAGGTTTCCTTGCAGGATATGTAGTTCTTCTTCTTAGAAAGATCTGCTCCAAATTCCCTAAGTCACTGGAGGGAATTAAGCCAACACTTATATATCCACTTGTTGGTATGTTTATAGTTGCAGTACTTATGATATTTGTACTCAATCCAATTATTGGACTTATCAATACAGAACTTTCAGATATGCTGACAGCCCTTGCAAATAAAAATCTTCTCATCCCACTTGGAATTATCCTCGGCGGTATGATGGCGATAGACATGGGCGGCCCTATAAACAAGGCAGCTTATGTATACGGAACAATGGTTCTCGCAACAGCGTCAGAGCTTGTCGCAGGCGGCGCACAGCTCTCAGATCCAGCAGTTCAGGCATGCTATATCTCAATGGCATCAGTTATGGTAGGTGGTATGGTACCTCCACTTGGAATTGCTCTTGCATGTATCTTCTTCCCTAAGAAGTTCACAAAGGCAGAGAGAAACTCAACAGTATCAAATATTGTAATGTCATGTGGATTCATCACAGAGGGTGCAATACCATTTGCAGCAGCAGATCCACTCCACGTAATACCATGTACGCTCGTAGGCGCAGCAGTTGCAGGTGGAATGTCAGCAGCATTCAAATGTACACTGATGGCACCTCACGGCGGAATCTTTGTATTCGCAACAGTAGGCAACTGGTTACCATACATCATCTCATGGCTTGTAGGATCAGTGATCACATGTATCATGCTCGGTCTTATCAAGAGAAACGTGCAGGAGTAAAAAATGCACAAAAGTAATGCACAAAAAACGACAGAATGTTATAATTTATACAATTGGGGTTTGTGAAAATCTGTCGGATATATGGAATAACGAAAAAGGTGTGGGGAACATCTGGCTGTGATACCATATAACAGAAAAATGCAGATCAAATGTTTTTACAAAATTCTGCTAAATCCGAGGGTTGATAAGAAACAGAACCATAAAGCAGATAATTACAAGTCACAATATATTATTAAACAAAACAAGGGCCGCTTATGTAACACAAATTCTGCAAATGATATATACAATCACTTGCAGTCGTATAATGATCATTGCGGCCCGTATTAGAAAAGGAGAAGATTATTATGGTAGCACAGACAGTAAAAGTGGTAAATGAACAGGGACTTCACATGAGACCAGCAGGAGTATTTGCAAAGGAGATGACAAAGTTCTCATGCGCAGTAACTCTCGACGTAGCAGGCAAGAAGATCAATGCCAAGAGCGTAATGCTCATCATCGCAGCATGCATCAAGTGTGGTGCTGAGGTTACAGTAGAGTGTGACGGTGCAGACGAGAAGGAGGCTCTTGCAAAGGCAGTTGAGCTCATCGAGTCAGGATTCGGCGAGTAGGACATGTAGATGTTCTGACGTCGCAGCAGGGAAATGATAAGTGAAATCTGATATCAGACTTCAGTAAATGTTACGGACAAATGGTACTCAGATTGAGTACCATTTGTTGTATAGAGAATAATTGGAGGTTTTCTTATGAATAAAGGAATCGCGGGTTCAGCCGGCTACGGCGTTGGAAAGGTTGTGATCATATCTGACGCAAAGCCGGAATATGAGAACAGAACAATCACAGATACAGATGCAGAGATTAAGAGATATGACGATGCAGTTGCAGCATTTACAGAGAAGACACATGCCATGGCAGAGGCCATGAAGGAGAGTGTCGGAGAGCACAATGCGGAGATCCTTGAGGGACACATACTGCTCCTCACAGATCCGGGGATGGATGAGATCACAAAGGGCGCGATTATGAGCGGAACCTGTGCAGAGGCTGCATTTGAGAGTACATGTGATATGTTTGCCGGAATGTTCCAGATGGCAGATGATGAGCTCACAAGACAGAGAGCAACCGATATTGGCGACATCAAGGTGAGAATGCTCAAGATACTCACAGGTACACCTGATGTGAACATATCAGAGGTTCCAGCTGGAACTATCCTTGTGGCTGAGGATCTCACCCCATCCATGACAGCAGGAATCGTCAAGGAGAATGTGGCAGGAATCATCACTGCGGTTGGCGGCAAGACATCCCACTCAGCTATTCTTGCGAGAGCACTTGAGATACCGGCGGTACTCAGCGTGGATGGAATAGTTGACATGGTTTCAGATGGAATGACAGCAGTAGTTGACGGATGCGATGGAATCTGCATACTTGATCCGTCCCCGGAAGAGATAGAAGAATATCAGGCAAAGAGAGAGAAGTATCTTAGCGACAAGGCTCTTCTTGAGGTATATAGAGGCAAAGACACAGTCACAGCTGATGGCGCAAAGGTACATTTGTATGGCAATATCGGTAATCCGGAGGATGCAAAGCAGGTTGCTGCATGTGATGGAGAGGGCGTTGGCCTTTTCAGAACAGAGTTCCTGTTCATGGGCGCATCGGAGCTCCCATCTGAGGAAGAGCAGTTCCAGGCGTACAAGGCGGCTGCCGAGACCATGGAGGGCAGAGAAGTCATCATCAGAACCCTTGATGTGGGTGGTGACAAGGATATCCCATACCTTGGACTTGAGAAAGAGGACAATCCGTTCTTAGGTTTCAGAGCAGTGAGATATTGTCTGCAGAATAAAGATTCATACAGAGTACAGCTGAGGGCACTTCTCCGCGCAAGTGCATTTGGCGATATCAAGATTATGGTACCGCTTGTCACATGTGTTGATGAGATCAGAAGCGTGAAGGCTCTTGTTAAGGAGCTCATGGCTGAGCTTGATGCAGAGAATATAGCATACAATAAGGATATCCAGGTCGGTGCAATGATAGAAACGCCTGCGGCAAGTCTCATAGCAGACCTGCTCGCAAAGGAGGCAGACTTCTTCAGTATAGGCACAAATGACCTGACACAGTACACCATGGCGGTCGACAGAGGCAATGCAAAGGTTGCGTATCTGTACTCGTCCTACAATCCTGCAGTTCTCCGCTCCATGAAGAATATCATCGAGGCGGCAAATGCAGCGGGCATCATGGTAGGCATGTGCGGTGAGGCGGCAGCAGATCCGTTGCTCATACCTCTCCTCATATCATTTGGACTGGGAGAGTTTTCAGTCAGTGCCACTTCAGTCCTTGCGACAAGAGGAACGATAGCCAAGTGGTCGAAGGCTGAAGCAGATGAGTTGGCAGCAAAGGCACTCTCACTTGCAACAGAGACGGAGGTTGCGGAACTTCTCAAAGCAAATGCAAGATAGATAAAAGTGCACAATATGGCTTGGTAAAAATATGAGTACATTTTTGTATGGTTCATGTGTTTGAGAAATCAATAATGAACAAAAACCATGACTCGTAGTGACTATTTTCACGAAAATAAAAAAAGTCGGCATTTTTAACTGGAAAAAGTGCCGATTTTTTTGTTACCCTGAATGTATTCAATCCGGGTGAAATTGCTTCTACCGCCGGAACGTCCGGCGTGGTATACGGCGTGAACGGTGAGGTGAACTACGACCCCAAGTCACGTGTCAACACCTTTGCACACGTCAACCATGCTGCCGGGCAAACCCGTCTGGGTGTTCTGCTGTGCATCAATGGTACGGGCATTCTCAATTCATGGGTAAAACGCACCGTTGCTCCCGAAGGTATCTCCTACAGCGATATGAATCTGCTGGCGGCGCAAGCTCCCATCGGCAGTGCCGGTATCAGTATCCTGCCCTTTGGAAACGGTGCGGAGCGTATGCTGGAGAACAAGGAAATAGGCTGCTCCATTCATGGCATCAACTTCAACCAGCACGGCAAACAGCATATCATCCGTGCAGCGCAGGAAGGCATCGTTTTTTCCTTTAAATATGGAATCGACATCATGGAACAAATGGGCATTCCCGTGCAGAAAATTCATGCAGGCAAGGCTAATATGTTCCTCAGCCCGCTGTTCCGCGAGACATTGGCCGGTGTGACGGGAGCTGTCATCGAACTGTATGATACCGACGGCTCTGTAGGTGCCGCCAAAGGCGCCGGAATCGGTGTGGGCATATACAAGGACAACAACGAAGCATTTGCCACGCTTGAGAAGCTCGAGGTGATAGAGCCGAAAGTGGCAGACCGCCAGGCTTATGCCGACGCATATGCGCGCTGGAAACACTGGGTAATGTGCTAATGTGCACATTAAAACGTTAGCACGTTAAAACAATAAATTAATAATTAACCCCGTGATGAATGTGTCTGTCATTGGCACATTCTCACATTAAAACATTAAATTCTTATGGCAACAAAAGAGTATTTTCCCGGAATAGGAAAGATTAAATTCGAAGGTAAAGAGAGCAAGAACCCGATGGCATTCCGTTATTACGATGCCGATAAAGTAATCATGGGTAAGAAAATGAGCGAATGGCTGAAGTTCGCCATGGCATGGTGGCACACTCTTTGCGCAGAAGGTGGTGACCAATTCGGTGGCGGAACAAAGAAATTCCCCTGGAACGGTGAGGCTGACAAGGTTCAGGCTGCCAAGAACAAAATGGACGCCGGCTTTGAATTCATGCAGAAAATGGGTATCGAATACTACTGCTTCCACGATGTAGACCTCTGCGAAGAAGCCGAGACCATTGAAGAATACGAAGCCAACTTGAAGGAAATCGTAGCGTATGCCAAGCAGAAACAAGCAGAAACCGGCATCAAACTGTTGTGGGGTACTGCCAACGTATTCGGCCATGCCCGCTACATGAATGGTGCAGCCACCAATCCCGATTTCGATGTTGTGGCACGTGCCGCCATCCAAATCAAAAACGCCATCGACGCTACTATCGAACTGGGAGGCTCAAACTATGTATTCTGGGGCGGTCGCGAAGGCTACATGTCATTGCTGAATACAGACCAGAAGCGTGAGAAAGAGCACCTCGCACAGATGTTGACCATCGCCCGCGACTATGCACGTGCCCGCGGCTTCAAAGGTACCTTCTTGATTGAACCGAAACCGATGGAACCTACAAAACACCAGTATGATGTAGACACCGAAACCGTTATCGGCTTCTTGAAGGCTCACAATCTGGACAAAGATTTCAAGGTGAACATCGAAGTGAACCACGCTACTTTGGCGGGCCACACCTTCGAGCACGAACTCGCAGTAGCCGTAGACAACGGTATGCTCGGCTCCATCGACGCCAACCGTGGTGACTACCAGAACGGCTGGGATACAGACCAGTTCCCCATTGACAACTTCGAACTGACCCAGGCAATGATGCAAATCATCCGTAACGGAGGCTTTGGCAATGGCGGTACAAACTTCGATGCCAAGACCCGTCGCAACTCCACCGACCTGGAAGACATTTTCATTGCCCACATCGCCGGTATGGACGTGATGGCACGTGCACTGGAAAGTGCAGCCAAACTGCTTGAAGAGTCTCCTTACAAGAAGATGCTGGCCGACCGCTATGCTTCCTTCGACAGTGGTAAAGGCAAGGAATTTGAAGATGGCAAACTGACGCTGGAGGATTTGGTAGCTTACGCAAAAGCCAACGGTGAGCCGAAACAGACCAGCGGCAAGCAGGAATTGTATGAGGCAATCGTGAATATGTACTGCTAATAATGATCAATGTTTAGTGATTAGTGGTTAATAGGTTGCGCATGAGGTGTTTCAATATTAATCATTAATCGCTAATCATTAATCGCTAATCATTAACCATTAATCATTAATATCATGAATTATACAGAAAAAGGCAGTAAACTCTACCTCTTCTCTATTGTGCTGGTAGCCGTCATCGGGGGCTTGCTTTTCGGCTACGATACAGCAGTCATATCCGGTGCCGATAAAGGGCTTCAGGCATTTTTTATGGGTGCCTCCGATTTTGTCTACACAGATACGATTCACGGCATTACCTCTTCCAGTGCACTTATCGGATGTATCATCGGTAGTGCTCTTTCGGGATTCTTCGCATCCAATCTGGGACGTAAGAATTCTCTTTTCATAGCCGGCGTCTTGTTCTTTCTGTCGGCATTGGGCTCCTACTACCCGGAATTCCTTTTCTTCGACTATGGTGTTCCTTCCTATTCCTTGCTCGTGGCATTCAATTTCTACCGTGTATTGGGAGGAATCGGCGTAGGTTTGGCATCGGCCATCTGCCCGATGTATATTGCGGAAATTGCGCCGAGCAACATTCGCGGGACTCTGGTATCATGGAATCAGTTTGCCATTATCTTCGGCCAGTTGGTGGTTTACTTCGTGAATTTCCTTATTCTGGGCGAGAATTCAAATCCGGTGATAAAGGCCATTGAAGGAGTCAACCAGATTCTGAATCCCGAAGCGGCAGCATGGACCACAGAGATAGGATGGCGTCTGATGTTTGTCAGTGAGGCTGTTCCTGCAGGAGTCTTTGCGTTGCTCGTACTGTTTGTTCCCGAAACGCCACGCTATCTTGCCATGAGTGGCAAGGATGATAAGGCACTCCAGGTGTTAAGCCGTATCAACGGCTTGGCTCAGGCAAAGGTTATTCTGTCTCAAATCAAAGCCACGGCAGAGGAAAAGACGGAAAAGCTTTTCACTTATGGCTGGATGGTTATCTTTATCGGTATCATGCTGAGTGTATTCCAGCAAGCGGTAGGTATCAACGCCGTACTCTATTTCGCACCGCGTATCTTCGAAACGATGGGAATGGGCAACCCGATGGTTCAAACCGTCATCATGGGTATCATCAATATTCTGTTCACGTTGCTGGCTGTCTTTACAGTCGAGAAATGGGGACGTAAACCGCTGCTCATCTCGGGGTCTATCGGCATGGCGATAGGTGCTTTCGGAGTAGCTCTTTGCAACGTTGTGGCAGGGCTTCCTCCCATGTTGGCTGTTGTCAGCATCATGGTCTACAGTGCTTCGTTCATGTTCAGCTGGGGCCCCATCTGCTGGGTACTGATTGCTGAAATCTTCCCGAATACCATCCGTGGCGCTGCAGTAGCCATTGCCGTAGCCTTCCAATGGATATTCAATTTCATTGTATCTTCCACCTTCGTACCTATGTACAATATGAGTTTGGGAGATATGGGAGACAAGTTCGGGCACATGTTTGCTTATGGCTTATACGGAATCATCTGTGTGGTGGCTGCTCTGTTTGTCTGGAAGCTTGTTCCCGAAACGAAAGGCAAGACACTGGAAGACATGACCAAGCTGTGGAAGAATAGAAGAAACAATAGATAAGACCGTCATTGAAACTGTCCATATAAGACGGGAAAGAGGAGGCCTGATGAATGCCTCCTCTTTTTGTTATCAATTCCGTATCTTTTCCCTTATCCGTTCAAGATGGGAAAGAAAAATCTTCGGAGGGGAAGATAACATGTAAGGATAAACCGTACCTTTGCACTGTTTTTAATCAGGAATAGCAAGAAAGTTATGGATTCAATGAAAATCAATAAGGTGCAGATACGCAATCTGCAGATTGAAGATTATGACCAGTTGGCACAATCGTTTACGCGCGTTTATTCAGACGGAAGCGATGTGTTCTGGACGCACAAACAAATAGAAAAACTGATACGCATCTTCCCCGAGGGGCAGATTGTGACGGTGGTTGACGAGAAAATCGTGGGCTGTGCGCTTTCCATCATAGTGAACTACGATGATGTGAAGAACGACCACACTTACGCCCAGGTTACGGGCAAGGAGACTTTCAACACCCACAATCCGAAAGGCAACATACTTTATGGCATCGAAGTCTTTATCCATCCCCAATACCGTGGCCTGCGTCTGGCACGCCGTATGTATGAATACCGCAAGGAACTTTGCGAGACATTGAACCTGAAGGCAATCATGTTTGGCGGACGTATCCCCAACTACTACAAATATGCCGATCAAATCCGCCCTAAGGAGTACATAGATAAGGTGAAGCAAAAGGAAATCTTCGACCCGGTGCTGACCTTTCAGCTCTCTAACGACTTTCACGTGCGCAAGGTGATGCGCAACTACCTTCCCAATGATGAGGAGTCCAAGCACTACGCCTGCCTGCTGCAATGGGACAATATCTACTATCAGGCTCCCACACAAGACTATGTAAACCCCAAAACCACTGTCCGCGTAGGCTTGGTACAATGGCAGATGCGTACCTACAAGACACTGGATGACCTTTTTGAGCAAGTGGAATTTTTTGTGGATGCCGTGAGCGACTACAAGAGTGACTTTGTCCTTTTTCCCGAATACTTCAACGCACCGTTGATGGCAAAATTCAACAACGAGGGCGAGTCGCAGGCTATCCGCGGGCTGGCGGCCTATACCGAGGAAATCAAGGAGCGTTTCGTCAAGCTCGCCATCAGCTATAACATCAACATTATTACGGGCAGTATGCCGCTTATCAAGGAAGACGGGCTGCTATACAACGTAGGATTCCTCTGCCGACGTGACGGAAGTTATGAAATGTACGAAAAGATACATGTCACTCCCGACGAGATAAAGTCCTGGGGACTGAGCGGAGGCAAGTCCATCCAAACTTTCGATACGGACTGTGCTAAGATAGGCGTGCTGATATGCTACGATGTAGAGTTCCCCGAACTGAGCCGCATCATGGCGGACCAAGGCATGCAGATACTCTTTGTTCCTTTCCTTACCGATACGCAGAATGCTTACAGCCGCGTAAAGGTGTGCGCCCATGCTCGTGCCATCGAAAACGAGTGCTTTGTAGTGATAGCCGGCAGTGTAGGCAATCTTCCCCGCGTGCACAACATGGACATCCAGTATGCCCAGTCCGGCGTGTTCACTCCCTGCGACTTCGCTTTCCCCACAGACGGCAAGCGTGCGGAAGCCACTCCGAATACCGAAATGATTCTTGTGTCGGATGTGGATCTGGACTTGCTGAATGAACTGCATACCTACGGCAGTGTACGCAACCTGAAAGACCGGAGAGGCGATTTGTACGAGGTGAAGATGAAAAGATGACTTTCCCGAATGCCACACTCGGTTGCCTCCAATGCCACACCTTATTCTCCGAAATGCCACACTTCATCGTCCGGAATGCCATAGGTTTCGGACAACGGAGTGTGGCATTTCAGCTGCTGAAGTGTGGCATCCGGGACGATGAAGTATGGCATTTCGGATGGTAATTCCATAGTTTATCCGTATCTTTACAAAACTTTTATTCTAAAAAACAGAAACAATGGCCAAGAAAGCTCTCTCTGCTCCCGAAATACCTCTCTGCATCAATGTGTTGCGATTACTTAACTACCGTCTGGCTCCCGACGAGCTGATTCTGTTCGACTGGCTTACAGTAAAACAGATTTCTTTTAAATACAAGCCTTTCCATTACTCCCAGGCGCGTGTAGAGGAAGAAACCCGTATCCGCCGTACCCGGCAGGAAGTCATCATTAAGCAATTCTCGGCCTTGGGCTTCTTGAAAACCGACATAAAGGTCAATTCCGTCACCCGTGGACGTGTCCGCTATTACTCCGTGGACTTCAGTGTACTTGCCGACGTGGATGTCCTGGTAGAAATCATCATGCCCCAAACCACGCTCTTCCGTGACTTCATCCTCTACTTTGCCTACCACGCCACTATGCAGAAGAAGAGCAAGGAAGAACAACTGAAGCCTGCCTCCGCCATAAATCACGAGGCTGCCGCCCGAATCTATCAACTGCTGAGCCAAGTCTATGACGAGCGCCGCCAATACTATAATGATGGGGGACTGACCGGAGATGTGAAGCCTGAACGCTCGAAATCTGCCATGCAATTGCAGCATAACAAACCCATAGAACGTAAACTGGCAAAGTTGGCAGACTACTACAACGATAACAGCATCAAAAACGCCTTTCTTGCCTATGTGGACGAAATCCTGACCCAAAAGAAAGAACCCGAAAACCTGATGTATTACTTTCTCTCTTTCGATGAGACATCGGATTGTTTCGGAGTGGTGAATCATTACCTTAATTATTTCACCTTGCATTATAGTTACAGCAGCAACAGTTGAAGTCTATCCGCTGATGATGCTGTTATTATTTCTTTTAATATAATACTTTATTATTCTTTCCCATGCTGTTCTCTGCACGCTTATTGCTGATTGCGGCAATAGCATTCGCAGAATTCTACATACCATTTGTTGAACTCAGCAAAATAGCCCTCTCATTTGTTGTTTTCAACGTAGTTTTCAGGGGGTAGGTTTTGGCAAATTCTGCGTTTTTTGTCGTTTTTTGCTTAGGGAACCCTGCATTGCCCCAAACGACATCTACAGATGCACTTCTATGTACTAATTCGGGAAAAGAGAAAAGAGGGACAGTGTTGAGTGAGCGAATATTTTTTAAAATCGTACCTGCATATTTTTTTGTTCTTAAAAAGTCTCTTGTATTTAAGTTTTTTGTAAATTTGCACCCTTAAAATGGAGAAGGTAGCTTTTGACGTACCAAATGCCTATCAAGAGTATCTTCAATCGTAAATTGTAAATTGTCAAATAGTAAATATCAAGATGGGTAAGAAGTTTGCCGAATATTCGAAGCTTGACCTTTCCGAAGTGAACGGAAAAGTGTTGGAGAAATGGGACGAAAACCTGGTTTTCGCCAAGAGTATGACAGAACGTGAAGGTTGTCCTTCTTTCGTGTTTTTC
>OGZH01001248.1_pt1 | contig 16167 bp, 20 predicted proteins | sample 1576741 | NCBI WGS metagenome assembly OGZH01 (sample SAMEA3541560, study PRJEB24748) | human gut metagenome | biome: human gut; feature: human-associated habitat; material: faeces | place: China | collected 2012 | reverse complement strand
GTGCCGACAATATTTGCGGGTTACCCTGCTGAGAAGATAGGTTGTTGCCAGATTTTTTTATTTTTATAAAGCATAAATTAGAAATAAAGCTCTTATTTTTAATTTATGCTTTATTTTAATATAATAGATGAGTGCAATAGTTTTTAATAAAATGAAATATATATGAAATCTTATATAATATTTGAGGTAAATGAATGAAGGAATTTGAAATTAAAATACTAGAAGATATTTTAGAGTTTATGAAAGAAAATATTGAATATGGTTGGATTGATATAAATGGAAATAAACATATAAAAACTATGAAAGATTTTAGAAGGTTGTATATTACAACAACTGTACACCAAACTTTAAAATATGGAATAGGAACATGCATCGATCAGGTAAATTTAATGCATTATTTTTTTAATAAAATAAATGTAAAAAATAAAATGTTCTGTTGTAGAATATTTGAACCTGATGATTATAATAACTTAGAAGAAGAAGAACACATGCACTGCTTTTTGTTATATTATTTAAATGGTAAAGTATATCATATAGAGCATCCAAATTTTGAAAAGATAGGAATATATGAATATAATAATGAAAAAGAAGCTGTAAGCTCTATAGTTAATTATTATATTAATCTAAGAGATGGGAAAGAAAGTCCAACTAAAGAATTTTTTGAAGTTAGACCGGGTTTGAGTTTTAAAGAATTTAATAATTATATAAATCATCTTGGAAATGATATTATAAAATGATATAATTCAAATTATAATAAATTAATTTTGTAAAAGGAGAAGAAAATGTCAAGAGAAATATGGAAGGCTGGAACTTTTGTATATCCAATTCCAGCTGTAATGGTTACATCTGGAACTTTTGAAAATGCAAATATTATGACGGTTGCTTGGACAGGTATAATAAATACAAATCCAGCAATGTGCTATATATCTGTAAGACCAGAGCGTTATTCATACAATTTAATAAAAGAAAATGGTGAATTTGTTATCAATTTAACAAATGAAAAATTGGCATATGCAACAGATTGGTGTGGTGTAAGGTCAGGCTCTAAATATGATAAATTTAAAGAAATGAAATTAACAAAAGAAAAGGGAAAATTTGTAAAATGTCCACTAATAAAAGAAAGTCCAGTAGCAGTTGAATGCAAAGTGAAGGAAATAAAAGAGCTAGGTAGTCATCATATGATAATTGCAGATGTTTTATCAATTGATGCTGATAAAAAATACATAGATGAAAATGGTGCATTTGATATATCTAAATGCAATTTAATAGCATATTCAAATGGTGGATATTATTCTTTAGGTAAGAAAATTGGAAAATTTGGCTTTTCAGTTGCCAAAAATAAGAAGAAAAGTAAAAATAACTCTTTTAGAGGTTGACATATCTGAAAACAAGTGATAAAATATTTAAGCATATGATTTAAGAAATAGATAGCTTATATAAAATATAGCAAAAATAATTAGCTGGAGGTGTATCTAAAATGGCTGCAAAAGGAGCAAGAGAATCAATAACATTAGCATGTTCAGATTGTAAAAGAAGAAATTATACAACTGAAAAAAATAAAAAAAATACAACAGATAGACTTGAAGTAGTAAAATATTGTCCATTCTGCAAAAAACGTACAACACATAAAGAAACAAAATAACCTTTCAAGGAGGAATTTTTAATGGCTAAAGATGAAAAAAATAAAAAGAATAAAAATCCAAAAAAAAGTTTTCTTAAAGAATCAAAAGCAGAGTTAAAAAAGGTTTCTTGGCCAACACCTAAGAGCTTGGCTAATGATACTGCAACTGTTATAGGAATAGTATTAGTTGTGGCAATTATTGTATTTATATTAGACTTTATATTCTTAGCTTTTAATGAAAATGTTTTAATAAAAGCTGAAGAAAAAATAAAAGGTAATAATACTGTAATAGAACAAACTGTAAATCAATCATCAGATGAAAATACAGAATCAAACACAACTACTGACGAAACAAATACAGAAGATTCAAATGTAACAGAAGAAACTACTACACAAGAAAATACTGAAAATTCTGGAACAGGCAATAATTCAGCTGAGTAATTTTAAGAATACAATTATATAAAGGAGGCTAAAAAAATGTCTCGAGAAAACGAGGAATTAATTCCAAGATGGTATGTAGTACATACATATTCGGGTTATGAAAATAAGGTTAAAAAAGATCTAGAAAACAAAGTTAAAAACAGAGAACTTGAAGATTTCTTTTTCGATATAATTGTACCAATGGAAGAGCAGATTGAAATAAAAGATGGAAAGAAAAAAACTAATTTAAAGAAAGTATTTCCAGGATATGTTTTAATAAAAATGATTGTTACAGAAGAAACTTGGTATATTGTAAGAAATACTAGAGGTGTAACTGGATTCGTTGGATCTGGAACTGACCCAATTCCACTTACTGATGAAGAAATCAGAAGTATGGGATTTGAAAAAGTAGAAGTAAATGTTGATTACGATGTAAATGATTCTGTAAAAATTATTGAAGGTGCGTTCGCTGAATGTGTTGGAACAGTACAGGAAATTAACAAAGAAAAACATAAAGTTAAAGTACTAGTTTCAATGTTTGGTAGAGAAACACCAGTTGAACTTGATTTTTCACAAGTTCAAAAAGTTTAATTTTATAAAGTGTTAATAATTTAAAATTACATAAATTATTTTGTCAATATCATATTAAAGGAGGTGCAATACAGTGGCAGACAACAAGAAAGAAGAATTCAAAATCATAAAACTACAAATTCCTGCAGGTAAAGCTACACCAGCTCCACCAGTAGGACCAGCTTTAGGAGCAAGTGGTGTTAACATTATGCAATTTGTTAAAGAATTCAATGATAGAACTGCAAATCAACCTGGAATGATAATACCAGTTGTTATTACAGTTAATCCAAAGGATAAATCTTTTACATTTGTAACTAAAGTTCCACCAGTAGCAGTATTAATTAAAAAAGCTGCTAAAATTGAAAAAGCTTCAGGAAAGCCAAACAAAGAAAAAGTTGCTACAATAACAAAAGCTCAAGTTAAAGAAATAGCTGAACAAAAAATGCCAGACTTAAATGCTGCATCATTAGAAGCTGCAATGAGTATGGTTGCTGGAACAGCTCGTTCTATGGGTGTTGTAGTTGCTGAATAATAATTAAAATAAAAATTGGGAGAATGTAAACATTCGTTAATACCAAAGGAGGATTAAAATGAAAAAAAATGGAAAGAGATATCAAGAATGCGAAAAGCTTGTTGATAAATCAAAAGTATATCCAGTAGCAGAAGCTATTGAATTATTAGAAAAAATGCCAAAAGCAAAATTTGACGAAACTGTTGAATTGCATGTAAAATTAGGAGTTGATTCTAAACATGCTGATCAACAAGTTAGAGGTACTACAGTACTTCCAAATGGAACAGGTAAAACTTTAAAAGTTTTAGTATTTGCTAAAGGACCTAAAGCTGATGAAGCTGTAAAAGCTGGAGCAGATTATGTAGGTGCTGAAGAATTAATACCAAAAATTGAAAAAGAAAACTGGTTTGATTATGATGTAATCGTAGCTACACCTGATATGATGGGTGTTGTTGGTAGATTAGGTAAAGTATTAGGACCAAAAGGATTAATGCCAAACCCAAAATCTGGAACAGTAACAATGGATGTTACAAAAGCTATACAAGAAATCAAATCTGGTAAAGTTGAATATAGATTAGATAAAACTAATATAATTCACTTAGGATTTGGTAAGGTTTCATTTGGTAAAGATAAATTAGTAGAAAACTATGATGCAATAATGGGAGCTATTTTAAAAGCTAAACCAGCTGCAGCAAAAGGACAATACATTAAGAGTGTTGCAATTTCTACTACTATGGGACCTAGTATGTATATTGATCAAAAATAATTTATAAATAAATAGCCAAAGAAAGTAGGCAACAGTAAGTCCTACCGAGGCATATAATGAACGGATTTATCCAATCTTTATAATGCCTTTGGGCTATGAAGATTGGATTTATTTTTGCAAATTTTTTAGGAGGTGAAATCAAAAAATGGCTAGCGAAAAAGCACTAAAACAAAAAGAAGAATTAGTAAAAGCTTTAGCAGAAAGAATGAAATCTGCAAAAGTTATTATATTAACAGATTACAGAGGAATTAATGTTGCAGATGTAACAAAATTAAGAGCTGACTTAAGAAATACAAACTCAGAATATAAAGTTATCAAAAACAACATTATAAAAAGGGCTCTTGATATGAATGGGGAATCAGCACTTGATGATTTATTAACAGGACCTACTGCAGTATTAATGGGTGATGAAGATTATTTAGAGCCATCAAAAGTTCTTTACAATTTTGCAAAGGATAATGATTTTTACAAAATCAAAGGTGGTATTATAGACGGAAAAGTTATGACAGCAGAAGAAATTATTACACTTGCAAAACTTCCATCAAAACAAGAATTACTTGCAAAACTTGCTGGATGTTTACTTGCAAATATTTCAAAATTGGCTGTTGCGCTTGATCAAGTTAAAGCTCAAAAAGAAGCTGAATAATATGAGAGTTATAAATGAATATTAATTATATCATTATAATACATAGAATATTATTTAAAATTCAAAATTGTTTTTGATTTGAATTTGAAATGATTTACATTAATATATCATAATATAACTCAAAACAAAAAATAATTAAAAATTAAATGTGTTAGAAAAACACAGAATTAAATTTATTATAGGAGGATTTTAAAATGAATAAAGAAGAAATGATTGAAGAAATCAAAAAAATGACAGTTGTTGAATTAGCTGACTTAGTAAAAGCTATCGAAGAAGAATTTGGAGTATCTGCAGCAGCAGTTGCAGCACCAGCAGCAGGAGCAGCAGGAGCTGCAGCTGAAGAAAAATCATCTTTCAATGTAGTATTAAAAGATGCTGGAGCAAACAAAATACAAGTTATCAAAGTTGTTAGAGATGCAACAGGATTAGGATTAAAAGAAGCTAAAGACTTAGTTGATGGAGCACCTAAAGCTGTTAAAGAAGGAGCTAACAAAGACGAAGCTGAAGAATTAAAAGCTAAATTTGAAGCTGTTGGAGCAGTTGTTGAATTACAATAATTTTAAATTTATTTAATAATTACATCAAAGTATTAAAAATAAGTTTAATACTTTGATGTATTTTTTGCTTTTCAATGCATAACATTCAGTAATAGTGTTTTATTTTAATATTATGTATTGAAAAACAAAAATAATAACTTATTATAATACAAATTAAAAATAATAAAAGTATAAATTGAACAAACGGTCAAACCGTATAAATAGCGTATACCAAGGCTTTACAATTCTTTTAATAATTGGTATTGACTTTAATTATTTAAAGTAATAAAATAAATGAATAATATATACAGTATGTATGGAGGAAATTATGAAAATATTATTTGATGCTATGGGTGGAGATAATGCACCAGATGCAAATATAACTGGTGCTGTAAATGCAATAGAAAAGATCAATGCAGAAATAATTTTAATTGGAAATGAAAAAATATTAAATGAACGTATAAAAGAGTTATATGGTAAAGAAAATATAAATGAATTATCTGATAGAATAAAAATCGTTAATGCTGAAGAAGAAATTACAATGGAAGATAGTCCAACAAAAGCAATAAAAACAAAGAAAAATTCATCAATGGTTGTTGGATTTAATATGCTTAAAAATGGAGAGGGCGATGTATTTTTATCAGCAGGAAATTCTGGAGCGTTATTAGCTGGAGCAACTTTATTGGTAGGAAGAATAAAAGGTATTGATAGACCAGCTCTTGCAGCAATGTTACCAGCTTTTGAAGGTAGATTTTTATTAATGGATGCTGGAGCAAATACAAATTGTAAAACAATTAATATATTACAATTTGCTCAAATGGCAGGAATATATTTGAAAAATACATATAATATAGAAAAACCAAAAATAGGATTACTAAATAATGGAACAGAAGAAACAAAAGGTAATGATTTAATGAAAGAATCATACAAATTATTAAAAGAAAATGCTGAAGATTACGGTTTTGAGTTTATTGGAAATATAGAAGGTAGAGAAGCTTTTTCAGGAGAAGTAGATGCAATTGTAACAGATGGATTTACAGGAAATATATTTTTAAAGACTACTGAAGGTGTAGGAAAAATGGTAAAGAGAAATTTAAAAAAAGAAGCTAATAAAAGTATTTTCTCAAAAATTTCATTATTACCAGCATTACCAATTATAAAACGCTTCGGAAAATCAATGGATTACAAAGAATATGGTGGAGCTCTATTTTTAGGTGTAAAAAAACCAGTAATAAAAGCACATGGAAGTAGTGATGCAAAATTATTTGAATACACTTTAAAACAAGCAGAACAATTTGTAAATGATAAAACTGTAGATAATATAATAGAAAAATATTCAGAGCTAAATAATGAATCACAAAAAACTGAAACAATAAGTGCTGAATAAATATATATAATATACACAATTTACACAACTCAGATAATGGTGCATTAGTAAGAAATAAAATTTGGGAATGCAATATATTTAAAACAGTTTCTTAAAAATGTGGATTATAATGAGTGGTTTATTTTAAATAAAAAAATAATTAAAAAAATCTTGACATTTTATGATACATATATTATTGTAGTGTTCATAGGAAGTACTTGAAAGGGGGTGAACTTATATGGGTTCAGACAACGAACTTTTTGAGAAAGTAAAGGGGATTATTGTTGAGCAATTAGGTGCTAATGCAGAAGCTGTAAAAATGGAAGCATCTTTCATAGATGATTTAGGAGCAGATTCTTTAGACATTGTTGAATTAATAATGGCATTAGAAGAAGAATTTGATACAGAAATTCCAGATGCTGATGCAGAAAAAATAGTAACAGTTGGAGATGTAGTTGACTACATTAAAGATCATGTTGAACAATAAAAGCTAAAAACTTATTTGGTAGAATTTGTATTTACATATAACTATTAAAATAAGTTTTTAGTTAAATAAAAAATGAAAGGTTTAATCCTTTCTTTTTTTAATAATTATGAAAGGAGAAAAAAATATGGATTTTAGTGCTTTAGAAAAAAGTATAGGATATACATTTAAAGATAAAAATTTATTAAAAAATGCACTAACACATACCTCATATGCATATGAAAATAAAGTAGATAGTAATGAAAAATTAGAATTTCTAGGAGATAGTATTTTAGAATTTTTATCAAGTAAATATATTTATAATAATTATACAAAATTAAAAGAAGGAGAAATGACTAAAGTTAGAGCTGATGTAGTTTGTGAGAAAAGCTTATATAAAGTAGCGTGTAAGCATAATTTTAGTGATTTCTTATATCTTGGGAAAAGTCAAAAAGCAAATGAAAAAGAAGTAAGACCAGCTATTTTAGCAGATAGTGTAGAGGCTGTTATTGCTGCAATTTATTTTGATGCAGGACTAGCTGAAGCTGAAAAATTTATAGTAGAAAATTTAAAAGATGCAATAAACATAGCAACAATGCATGTAGGAATGAAAGATTATAAAACTGTATTACAAGAAAAATTACAAATACACGGAACAGTTGATATAAAATATAACATAGTAAAAGAGTTTGGTCCTGACCATGATAAAAATTTTGTAGCAGAAGTTTTATGTGATGGAAAATTTTTGGCAGAAGGAACAGGAAAAAATAAAAAAATGGCAGAAATGGAAGCAGCAAAGAAAGCTTTAGAAAATATGTAAGTAGTATTAGAAATATGAGTCATAAAGATAATAGAAGGTGAGTTTTAATGAAAAAAGAATATATTATCCCAATATTTGTACCGCACTTAGGTTGCCCAAATGATTGTACTTTTTGCAATCAAAAAAAGATAAGTGGCCAAACAAAAAATGTAAAAGCAGAAGATGTAAAAAATACGATAGAATATTATTTAAATAATTTTAAAGATGATAATAAATATATAGAAGTCGCTTTTTTTGGTGGCAGTTTTACAGGCATAGATGTTGATAAACAAAAAGAATTATTAAGTGTTGCCTATGAATATATAAAAAATAAGAAGATTGATAGTATACGAATTTCAACAAGACCAGATTATATAAATAAAGAAATTTTAAAAATGCTAAAATCATATGGTGTAAAAACTATAGAGCTTGGTGTTCAATCAACAAATGATTATATTCTAAATAAAAGTAAACGTGGACACACATTTGAAGATGTAAAAAAAGCATCAAAATTAATAAGAAAAAATGGATTTATACTTGGTCACCAAATGATGGTAGGATTACCAGAAAGCACTAGACAAGATGAAATAAACACTGCAAAAGATTTGATAAAATTAAAACCGAAAATAGTAAGAATTTATCCTGTTTTAGTAATAAAAGGAACTCAACTTGAAAAGGATTATGAATCAGGAGAATATACACCATTGACTGTGGAACAAGCAGTGGAAACTGCAAAAGATTTATTAGTTTTATTTAATAAGAAAAAAATAAATGTTATAAGAATTGGATTGCAAAATACAAATGAAATAACAGATCCAAACTCAAAGAAAAGTCAAGTTGTAGCAGGTCCATATCATCCTGCATTTAGACAATTGGTAGAGTCTAGATTATGGTATGATAATATTGCAAATGAAATTAAAAAAGTAAATTCCAATGTAACTCATATACAAATTGATGTAAATCCAAGTGATATAAATAATGCTGTTGGACATAAAAGAATAAACATAGAAAAAATTAATGATACATATAATACTGATTTGAAAATAAATCCTAATTCAAAAATAAAAAAAGGAAAATTGAAAATTACGAAGTTAATAAAATACCAAGAGTTTATAAAAGAAAATGTAAAATAATTTATTTAGTATAAAATCACCTATAAATGTAAATAATTACATTATAGGTGATTTTTATGGTACTTGGGAATGTAAAAAAATATGCTCTTGAGTATATTTTTATAATTATTGGAGCTTTTTTGATGGCTGTATCAACTGCTTTATTTTTATTACCAAATCAATTATCAACTGGAGGAATTTCTGGTATTTCTACGATATTATATTATTCATGTAATTATCCAGTTGGTTTAACAATGTTATTAATAAATGTTCCGCTGTTTGTTATTGCTATGGTAAAAGTAAATAAAAGATTATTTTTTAAATCAATTTTAGGAACAGTTTTATTATCAGTATTTATAGACTTATTGGAAAATTTATCACCAATTACTAATGATAGATTTTTAGCTTGTATATATGGTGGAATAATAATGGGAATCGGTACTGCAATAATATTAAAAGCAGGTGCATCAACAGGTGGAACTGATTTGTTGTCATATGTAATAAGGGCATATAATAATAAATTTAAAAGTAGTAGAGTTATAATTATTGCAGATACAATAATTATCTTTTTTAATATTATATTTTTTAGAGAAATTGAAATTGGTTTATATTCTGTAATTGCAATTTATTTAATGGGGAAAATGATTGATATAATTTTTGAGGGAATTTATTTTACCAAGATAATGTTTATTATATCTGAAAAATATGAAGAAATTTCTAAAGAAATTGGTATATTAGTAAAAAGAGGAAGTACAGGAATCTACTCAAAAGGGATGTATTCGGGGAAACAAAATGTAATGTTATTTTGTGTTGCATCACGAAAAGAAGTAGCTGAAATAAAACAGATAATAAAACAAATTGATAAAAATGCGTTTATAGTTACAACAGATGCAATAGAAACATTAGGAAAAGGATTTTCTGAATAAATTATATTATCATATCATATAAATAAAACAGGTGATATGAATGAAAAAAATGTTATGTGTTTTTTTAGCTGTGACATTAATGTTTTATAGCTATAATATAGTGTATGCTGATGATATTATAGAAGAGGAGTTTAATCAAAAAGATTTACAAGATATAATTGAAACATCAAGCAAAACAAGTGATGAATTGACATTAAATTCAAGAATTGCTGTTGCTTTTGATAGAAATTCAAATAAAGTTATATGGGGAAAAGATGAAAATAAAAGAACTGCAATGGCGTCTACTACAAAAATAATGACTTCAATAATTGTAGCTGAAAATTCTAATTTAGATGATATAGTAACTATATCAGCAAAAGCTGCCGGAACAGGCGGTTCAAGATTAGGTTTAAAAAAAGATGATAAAATTTCAATGAGAGATTTATTATATGGTTTGATGTTGAGGTCCGGAAATGATGCTGCCGTTGCTATTGCAGAACATATTGGAGGAGATATTTCATCTTTTGCAGAGCTAATGAATAAAAAAGCAAAAGAGCTTAATTTAAAAGATACGCACTTTGTTACTCCACACGGGCTAGATGACCCGGAGCATTATACAACAGCATATGAACTTGCAAAAATTACAGATTATGCATTGGAAAATAAAACAATTGCTAAAGTTGTGTCAACAAAGTTTTACACGATAAATATAAATGGATATCCAAAGGATTTATTAAACACAAATGAATTATTAGGAAATTTAAATGGAGTAAATGGAGTAAAAACTGGGTTTACAAATAATGCTGGAAGATGCCTGGTGACATCTGTTGATAGAAATAACTTTAATATAATAACAGTTGTATTACAAGCAGATACAAAAAAATTTCGTACTCAAGATAGTATAAAATTAATAGAGTACATATATGAAAATTATACACCAGTAAATATAAAAACAATTGTAGATGAAAAATTTGATGAGTGGTGTAATATAAATAAAAAAAGAATAACAATCGAAAAAGCCAAAACATCAACAATTGATATTTCATATACCAAATGCCGCATAGATCAACGTCAATCCACCAACACGTCCCAAAAACATCAGTGCGATCAGCACCCCCTGCGAAAGGATGCCCAATTGCGGTGTGATGCCCAATGTCAGACCTACCGTTGCCACAGCCGATGCGGTCTCATACAGACAGACCGACATCGGCAGCTGCTCAGCCGCGGCAATGACAAAGGCTCCGAGGAAGAACAGCGTCAAATACATTCCTGCGATCGTAGCAGCATTCTTGACCGCGGAACCATCTATGCGCCGCCCGAAAAATTCGGCATCTTCTCTGCGGCGGAAGGTCGCCCACATATTGGCCAGCAGAACGGCAAATGTTGTGGTTTTCATGCCGCCTGCCGTAGAGCCGGGCGAACCGCCCAACAGCATCAGAACCACCATCAACGCCTGGGAGGGGCTGCCCATCGCAGCAAGATCAGCGGTGTTAAAGCCGGCAGTACGAGGGGTAACGGATTGGAACATCGACAATAAAATGCGCTGCCGGGCAGAGCCTGCCGTGAACTCGAAGCAATAAAAGTACAGCGACGGCAGTACCAGAAGAAACGCCGTTGTGACAAGGATCACCTTGCTCTGCATCCGATAGTGGTGAAAGTCAAGGCGGTATGTACAAATGTCCTCCCATGTCAGAAAGCCAAGGCCGCCAAAGACGATCAGTGCAGCGATCACTGTGGTAAGCAACGGATCGTCTGCATACTGTGTCAGCGAAACAAATTTTGCCCCCTCTGTTCCCAGCAGGTCAAACCCGGCATTGCAGAACGCCGAAATGGAATGAAACAGTGCATACCAGATCCCGCGCAATCCATAATCGGCACAAAACGTTGGTAGCAGCAGTGCAGCACCGACCAATTCAAACAGGGCAGTGATCCGCAGAATAAAGCCAGTCAGCCGTACGATACCGCCCATCTGTGGGGCAGCAGTAGCTTCCTGCATCGTGCTGCGCTGCTTGAGGGAGATCTTTCGCCCAGAAAGCAGCGCAAAGGCAGCGCCCACTGTAATGACACCCAATCCTCCGATCTGGATCAGAAGAAGGATCACACTTTGCCCAAAAGCCGACCAGTAGCTGCCGGTATCCTGTACTACAAGACCCGTCACACAAAGAGCAGAAGTGGAGGTAAACAGTGCCTCATGGAACGGTGTGACGCACCGCTGCTGTGTAGCAATCGGAAACATCAGAAGCAACGCGCCCACCAGATCAACTGCCGCAAAACCTGCAATAATGACCTGAAAAGAAGAAAAACGGTGCCGCTTGTAACGAGGATATTGAATCATAAAAGCTCCTTTACCTATCCGTGTGCATAAAGATTAGCATGGAATAAATAAAAGAGCCGTAAAGAAAATTGTAGAGGTATAAAGATTTCATTAAAATTGATCGATCAACACCAAATAACAAATGCTGGACATCACCAGCACAAAAAACGGTAATATCCAGCATTCATTCAGATTTCTAACCCATGGCTCCCGGCCGCATTCTTCAAATATTCCTCCGGGTCGCCATTCAGAATCAAGTCCGCATAGCCCAGCTTAAGCCACCTTGGTCTTTCGCAGATACCCCCATGCTGCCAATCCAACGAGCAGAACGATCTTGATCGGTGCCGATGCCAGCAGTACATCTGCCTGAAAGAAGGCACGCCCGCCTGCATAGAGAAAATCAAAGCTGATCATTTTATACAGCAATGCATTGGAAAGCCCAATGCCCCCTGCCGGAATCAGGGTGGACAGCCATTCTCCAAAGGAGCCCGGCACGACCATATAAACAATCAGCGGTGCCACCACACTGATCAGCGCCACAGACAAAGCGGTCAGGTTGTTCTTGGCCCATACGGATGCCATCAGCACAAAGGCCACCTCCGCAAAGAAGATTAGGAAGTTTGCCACCAGCATGACCCACTCCATCTGGCCAACGGTATACGGCAGCAGGCTGGTCACAGAAAACAGCCATTGCACGGAAGTTTGGGTACTTTCCCAGCCAAATAGAGCATTCGTGACCAGGATCCACACCACGCCGCAGAGCAGATACGCCGCCCCTGTGATACTGAACGCCGCCGCCAGCTTTGCCGCTGCTAGCCGCAGACCGCCGTTTTTTGTGCACAGTTGGATGTCCTGCGCCCCGGTCTGTGCATCCGATGCAAACACCGGGGCCGCAATCACCGCGCACAGCAGGGTGAGCAGCAAGCTCAACAGGGTCTGGTAATCCATTGCGTCTGAACTGACCCCAAATGAATAGGTGAACGGTTTTTGTACAGCATCGAACTTTTTCTGTGCAATGGCCTGCGCCTGCTCATAGCCGGGCTTTTCGCTTTGTTCCAGCCAGATCACCGATTCCAGCCGTTTGGGGAGCTGGCTGTAAAAGTTCTGCATATCCTCTGCGGTCAGCCCCATCACGCCCGGTGCCATGCCGGTTTTCGAGTCGGCAAAGGCTTCCTTTGCGTTGTTCACAAGAGGCTGATACCGGGCAAGTTCTTTATAAAATACCTCGACCGGGATATCGTTGATGGAGCTTGCATCATACTGCCGGTACACCCGCTGATAGGCTTCCAGTGCTTCCTGCATGACATCCGGCGTGATGGTACCGGATACCTGCTGCTCCTGCCGTTTCCGGATTGCTTTCAGACCCGTGTAACGCACTTCGTTTCCGCTGGCATCCAGTTCCGTCCAGCCGATAAAGGTCACCGGCAGATATGCCATGACCACAGCCAGCACCAGCGCAATGGCCAGCAGAATAGCTGTCATACGGGTTTTGCACACACGTTTCAATTCCAAACGATACAGGTTCATTTTGCTTCCTCCATTTCCTCCGGGAACAGCCACAGATACAGATCTTCCAGTCTGGGCTGCGTCGAGATGCTGTCCGGCAGCTGCGGTGCATCCGCCAGATACCGCAATGTTACCGTTCCGTCCGGCTCGTTGCGCAGGTTCACCACCCGCAGCCGGTGTTCCCACCGGGCAAGCTGTTCCATCGGGATGTTCCCCTGCCAGACCTTGGCTTCGATCTGCTTTACCAGCCCTTCGGTGGTGTCCTGTGCAATGATTTTGCCAGCCTTCATCACGGCATTTTCGGCCGCAATGTATTCCACATCCGAAACGATATGCGTTGAAATGAGAACGATCCGTTCCTGCGCAAACTCCGACAGCAGATTGCGGAAACGCACCCGTTCTCCGGGGTCCAGCCCTGCCGTGGGCTCATCTAAAATCAGAATTTCCGGGTCGTTGAGCAGTGCCTGTGCGATGCCTACCCGGCGCTTCATACCGCCGGAAAGCTTTATGATCTTTTTGCGGCGCACCTCAGTGAGGCTTACCCGCTCCAGCAGTGCGTCGATCTGCCGGGCAGCCTCTGTGCGCGGCAGACCCTTGAGCGCCGCCATATATTCCAGATAGTCCTGCACCGTGAATTCCGGGTAAAACCCGAATTCCTGCGGCAGATACCCCAGCTTTTCCCGGTAGGCCGCACCAAGCGTCCCAATCTCCACCCCATCGCACAAAATCCGGCCACTGCTGGGCTGCAGAATGCCCGCCAGCATCCGCATTAAGGTTGTTTTGCCTGCACCATTCGCCCCCAGCAGCCCCCACACACCCGGCGTGAGAGTGATGGACACATCATCCACCGCCGTTTTATCCCGGTATCGCTTTGTAATATTCTGAATTTTCAGTTCCATGGCTTGCTCCTTTCAGCCTTCTGCAATATATTCTGACCGGGCGGCAAGCCGGATGCACTGCAACACCATACAGAGCACCAGCACGCCCGCCACCAGCGGCAGACCTTTCGGCAGTTCCGATAATTGCACGAACCGCAGCAAACACAGCTGCCCTGCAAACAGCGGTACAGCCCCGGTCATCATCCATTCCGGGCGCACCCAGCGCAGCAGAAGAAGCAGCTCATTGTTTGCAGTCAGAAATGGCACGGTCAGCACCGCCAGCAGTTGCCCGATGCTCCATGGCACGGCTGCCCGCACATTGAGTACCAGCACTCCCAGCAGGATCGTTTCCCCCGCCAGCAGCAGCAAAAACCGCATCACCAGCGGACGACCGATTCCTGCATATGTGGCTTGTTCCAGTTCAAGCATCTTATATTGACTTGCCCGGTATAAAAACGGCAGACCGAGCATGGCTGTCAGCATGGCAAGTGTGCTCAGACCAAACAGTGCATTGCGTACTGTCCATGCCTTCTCCCACAGGGCAAGTTCCCGACCCACACTGTACAACGCCAGTGCCGCCATTGCTTCCAGCGCCCAGACCTTCCAGCCCAGCAATTTGAACTGGCAGTGCAGCAAATCGCGCCAACCACTCCGTTGTTTTACGATATGTTCCGCCCGGCAGCGGCGCAGCAGCGTTTTCGGTGCGGCTGTGTCAAGCTCTGCCGCCAGTGCTCTGGACAGTTCTTTTTCAAAGGCTCGATTCATCTCCAGTCCTCCTTTTCCAATTGCATTTTCAAGGTTTTCAATGCGGCACGCAGGCGGGACTGCACCGTGCGCAGGGGCAGACCTGTGATCTGCGCGATCTCCCGCAATTTAAGCTGTTGTGCGAACCGCAGCAATACCAGTTCCCGCTGTTCCGGCTCCAGCTGGGCCGTCAGCGCTCGCAGGTTTGCTTTCTCCTCTGCCGCAGCAAAGCCGCTTTCCTGATAGGCGGGTTCGCCCGGCAAGCTCTCCAGCGATACCTCCGTCCGCTCCATCGTACGGTTCAGATCGATGCAAATGTTTTTTGCGATTTTGTACAGAAAGGGACGGAATGCCCCCTGAAATCCACCACAGGAATCCAGCCAGCGCACCGCTTTCAAAAAGGTTTCCTGTGCTGCATCCTGCGCCTGCTGCTCGTCCGCTGTGCGGTCTTCACGAAAGCGGTCTTCATAAGTCATGATCGTCACTTCATGCTCTTTCACCAGCGCTCCCGCACCAGATCGCCGCCGGAAACATCCGCCTGATAAAAGATCAGATCCTTGCCCGGATACACCATCGTCCTGCGGTCGTAAAACCCATATTCTGCGCCGATTTCCCGCGCTCTTTTGTCACTGAAAGTAACGATGATTTTCTGTGTAAAACCATCGCTCAATCCATATACCATATGAAGCTTCTGGGAATCATACAGTCCGGAAAAGGCAACATGCCCTTTTCCTCTGTCCAGAAGTGCTTTTCCCTCTTCAAACTCCGCCAATTCTGTAAGTGGATTTGCAAATCCCCTGCTCATAATACCTTACTCCGCTTTCTTTTTCGCCTGCAATTCCGCCAAAGTTTGATTAATTAATTCCAATTGCATGCGCGTATCATCATTTATATCGTTGTAGTCAGCAAATGCTTCTTCGATGTAGTCTTTTAATGCTTTGATTTCGTCTTTCAGTTTATCGACTCTATCAATCGGAGGATTGGAGATTAAATGACGAACTGCTATAAAT
>OGZH01001240.1_pt1 | contig 16227 bp, 16 predicted proteins | sample 1576741 | NCBI WGS metagenome assembly OGZH01 (sample SAMEA3541560, study PRJEB24748) | human gut metagenome | biome: human gut; feature: human-associated habitat; material: faeces | place: China | collected 2012 | reverse complement strand
GCTACATCAACGTTATGGGGTGGCTGCCGGGCTTCCAGCTGTTGAAGTCGCCTACCACGCTGATGGCCACAGCGTGCGGTGCCCATACGCGGAACACGACGCCGGGCTCGCCTGCGCGTGTTTCCAGATGTGCGCCGAAGTAACGATAGGCCTCGCAGTTGTTGCCCTGCTTGAACAGATACACCGGCAGATCCGATGCATTGCCCTGAATCTTTTCTTCGGTCGGTTTCATAGACTGCTCCTCCCCGTACAGATCCGCATACGCGCACCTGTAGCTTTTTACTCTTTTATATTAAAGAATTCCGACCGGTTTTTCAAGGCCTTTTCTGGAAAAATACCCATAATCTTTTCTTCAATATTTCTCCCTTATATACACACCCGCCAATTTTTTGCAAAATTTATCGTGAATCTTACCAATGCAATAAAAAAAGCGGAGCCTCTGTACCTCTCTCTTTTGGGAGAAACGTACAAATGCTCCGCTCTGCGGGGTCCTTTTCTGTTATGGGGTCATGCGGCGGACCGGTCAGCCCACCACATACACATTCACCTGAATGGCACCGTTGATCACGCTCTCGGCGTAGGTCTCATAGAACAGGTCCACCAGGATCTGGCCCTTCTGCACCGCGATGCCGGTGTCGGTGGCCACCGCGTAGCCGTACACGAACTTTCCGTCCGTAGAAGTGATGTACAGCTTGGTGCCGTAGGGGATCACATCCGGGTCCACGGCCACGGTGCCGTAGCCAAGGCCAAGGCCGGAAGAGCCCTTGCCGGTTTTAGAATAATAACCGGTGGCCTTGCCGGTGAGCACCTTGCTGTAGGAAGCAGGGGCATTGGTGGTGCCGTCCGGGCCGGTCAGGGGCGAGACGGGTGCGCCCGCGCCGTAGGTCTTGATGACATGGTTCGTGGGCTGCACGGTGGTGGTGGAATCCACCACGATGCTGTTCTCCAGCTCACCGTCCACATAGCGGTCGCGGGTGGTCACGGTCTGCTGGCCCTCGGCACCGTGCTGCACGGTGGTGGTGCGCCCGGTGTTGCGGAAGTACAGGCTGGTATAGACATACTCGGTATCATAGGGGATGGCCTGCGTTTCCACGCGGTCCTGATAGTCCACGCGGTGCACCACGATCCGGGTGCCTGCGGTCACCAGGCGGTCCAGGGCAGGCTCGGTGTAGTCATCGCCCTCCAGGGTGATGCCGGCGCGCTGCAAGGCATCGGCCACAGTGCCGTACACCATCTTCACCGGGTAGGTCTGGCCGTCGGCCTGGATGTTCACCGAGAATGCGCGCTCAATGTTCAGGGTGGCAAGGTTGCCGCTGAACGCCGTGTAATAGACCTGGTCGCCCTCTTCGGACTGGATGCCGGAGAGGCTCATGACCTTAGCGGGGTCGGTGGCAGAGGTGAGGATCACCTGCTTGGCCCCATTGGAGTCGGTGACGTAGGTCAGCCGCAGATTCGCAGCGGTCACACCAAGGGTAGCCACAAGGCACACGACCATGACACAAAACGCCAGCACGCGGGAAGAGACTGCAGATCTGCAGCCCGAGGATGCTTTTTTCAAGTTTACGGAAGCGATACGAGACAACTCCTCTCTTCTTGTTTTTGGTGCGGCCGCGGATGCTGCATTGCACCCCGGCCGCCGGGACTGCGGAGCACCAAGGGCTCCACAATCAAATACGATGCTTTTCCGGCTGTGGAAGCCAAGCATCGTATTGCGTCGGAATCCGTTCCAACGGGACATTGCTCCGTCCCCCGGCGCAGGCCCCCATTGCCTGCACCGTACCGTCCACTCAGACGGCATTTCACTTCATCCAGATAAAATTTAAACGCTGCAACGTCCGTTGCTCCGTTGCGCGGTATTATCTTACCAGACCGGAGCCGATTTGTCAAATCGGGCGTCTCCACTTTGTTAGATGCTTGACATTCTTTTTTGTGCAATTTTAACAGTGTTTCCCGCAAAATATTGTTTTTTAAGTTATTTCCTCCGGATTTTTCGCCTTTTTTCGTCTACGTTCTGTTCATGAATTTTTAACATTTGCATCCGTCCCGGACGCCCCGGAACGACCCGTTTCTGGCCCTCCCGCACGGAAACAAGCGGCCAAATACCGCAGTTTTCTGCACAAAATCAGGCCCGCCGCCGGGCATTTTCTGCACCCGGAATTGCCCCCGAATTACCCCCAAAAACACCCCTCCGGCAAAATGCCGAAGCCCAGAAATCTGCGGAGAAAAAGAACACACTTCTGCTGCCGCGCGCCCCGGCGTACAATCAAATAAAAAACCGGAAAGGAAGGTCAAAACCATGAAGATCCAAATCATTCATCGAGCCTGCGGCGGCACCGAATTCCTGCCGCAGCCCAGCCGCCTGCACCTGGGCGCACAGAACGCGGAAGGCGTGGACCGGCTGCAGTTCCAGCTGCCCGAAAGCTGGGCCGACTGCGCCATTGCCCTGTACCTGCGCCGCAGCGACGGCACCCAGCTGGCCCCGGTGCCGCTGGACGGCGATGCCAGCGTGACGGTGGACCGCCGCCTCACCGGCTGCACCGGTGGGCAGTGGATGCTGGCCGCCGTGAGCGGCTCCGGCTACACCGCCTACACCCGCCCCGGCCGGTACGACACCTATGCCACCCTGCCCACCGACGGCGGCTCCGAGGACCTGCCGCCCACCCTGTACGAGCAGTTCGTGGCCCGCGTGCTGGAAAGTGCCAGCACAGCCGCCACGGCGGCCCAGAGCGCCTCGGCCAGCGCCGAACGCTGCACTTCCAGTGCCGCACAGGCACAGACTGCTGCCCGGCAGGCCAGCACCAGCAGCACCGCGGCGGCCGGGTGTGCATCCCGGGCCGAGGCTGCTGCCGCCCGCGCCGAAGAGCTGGCCCCGGCAGACGGTCAGGTACTGAGCGTGAACGGCAAAAGCGGTGTAGTGGTCCTGCGTGCGCAGGACGTGGGTGCCCTGCCCCGGCCTGCGCAGCCGGCAGCCGGCTCCCTGCTGCGGGTTCTGAGCGTGAACCCCGACACCGGTGCCCTGCTCACCGACACTACGCCCCCGCCCGACCTGACGCCCTATGTGCGCAGCAGCACCCTGCCGGACGCAAAGACCCCCGGCCCGGTGCGCATCGACCCGCAATACGGCGTGGCTGTGCGGGAGGACGCCACCCTGACCCTTGTGCCTGCCTCCGCCGAGCAGCTGGACAGCATGACCGACGGCTTTGCGCCGCTCACCCCGGCCCTGCTGCCCTACGGTGTGAAAAAAGCACTCACCACCGCCAGCACTGCCGCCGGATGGACCGGTGCGGAAAAGACGGCCGCCCTGCGCACGCTGGGTGCCGACCTGACCGCCTACTATACCCGGCTGGAGGCCGACGCCAAGTTCGGCACGCCGTACACCCTGCCGCCCGCTACGGCGGACCAGCTGGGCGGCGTGAAGGTGGGCGACTATCTGGACATTGCCCCGGACGGCACCCTGAGCGGCAAGACGCTGTATGACACCATCGCGGCCAGTGTGGCGGTCAAGTCGGAGGCGCGACTGGTGTGGAACACCCATGTGACGTCTCCTAACAAATTCACAACTTGGGATGTTCAGATTCCAGGCAATGTTGATAAGATATGCATTACCAAAGGCAAGTACAACAGCTACGGTAATAACACTGAAAAAAGCATTGCACGCGGTGGCACGACAACTTATGACTGTGACATCAATTTTACAATCACATTCCAAACAAACGGCATCCTTCATGTTGTTTCTCCATACAAAACAGTGTTCCCTTTGGAACTCTGGATTGACGGCTACCACTACCCCACCCTTGCCGACCTGCTGACGCAGGTGACCGCCGTGGAGAGCAGTGTCACCGATCTTCAGGTGGCCCTGTGCGAGCTGTACGAAGAAAAGGAGGAAAATTGATGGCGAAAATTTATGCAGCCCTGATCCGCAAGGGTATCAAGACGCTGGACGAGGTGCCCGCCCGTCTGCGCAGCACCGTGGAAGCCCTGCTGGCGGAGGTGGAAGCCGATGCTTGAAGCCTGGTCCCGCACGCGGGACGGCACCCGGAAGCTGAGCGCAAACTTCACCGTGGCCGAGTTTGCCTGCAAAGATGGCTCGGACCCTGTGTTCGTGGACAGCAGCCTTGCCGCCCTGCTGCAGAAGATCCGCGACCACTTCGGCCGCCCCGTAGTCATCACCAGCGGCTACCGCACCGCCGCCCACAACAGATCCGTGGGCGGGGCCGCCTACAGCCAGCATCTGTATGGGCGCGCTGCCGACATCCGGGTGCAAGGCATCCCGGTGGAGCAGCTGGCCGCCTATGCAGAGACCTGCCTGCCCGGCACCGGCGGCATCGGCCGGTACCCGCCCCGGGCCGGACGGGCTGTGGGCTGGGTCCATGTGGACACCCGCCCCGCCAAAAGCCGCTGGACAGGTTAAGAAGGAGGTGAACCCAATGGAAAGCATCCTGTCCGCCCTGATCGCCGGTGCCGTGACCCTGATCGGGGTGCTGATCGCCAACAGCCGCAGTCAGGCCGTGACCGACACCAAACTGGAAGAACTGACCCGCGAGGTGCGCGAGCACAACAATTTCGCCCGCCGCGTGCCCATTCTGGAAGAGCAGATGAAGGTGGCCAACCACCGCATCGCCGACCTTGAGAACCACGAACGAATGAAAGAGAGGAACTGATTTATGGAACTGAGCAACAAGATCTCCGCCGCTACCCTGGCCCGCACCGCTGTGCTCCTGCTGGCCCTGACCAATCAGGTGCTGAGCGCAATGGGCAAGCCCGTGCTGCCCATCGAGAGCACCACTGTGGAGCAGCTGGTGACCGCCGGCATCACCACCGTGGCCGCGCTCATCAGCTGGTGGAAGAACAACAGCTTCACCGCTGCCGCCGTGGCCGCCGACAGCTACATGGCCCGGCTGAAGCAGAAGCAGTGATCGCCGACTGCCCTATATAAGGTAGAGGGCAAGGCCCCCGGAGACGCAGGTTTCCGGGGGCTTTTTTCGTCTGCAGCAGGGCGGCAGGAGAAATTCCAGCCGGTTCTTTGCCAGAAATTCCGTCCCTCAAAAAGTGGTTTTCCGCAACAATCCGCACACTCTGCACCAGTACCGCAACCGCATCATTTCACGTCCGCAACAGTTTCTCTTTTTTCTGCAACAAGTTCTTGTGATTTGTGCAAAATATCCAATTCAGACTTTGGAATGTTTTCACAAATCGTTCGTTTCTACATATTTTTTCTTGACAATCCGCACCAGAAAATGGTATAAAAGAAGTAGGATAGCAAGCCTCGAAATATGTCCATTATATGGGACAGTTATAATGCGTAAAAGACTTGACACCATTTGAAAGGAGCCATCAATCATGACGAACAAAAAGCTGAAACTCGCTGCCATGTCCGTAGCCCTGACCGCCTGTGTCGCTGCACAGCCCATGGCCGCCCATGCTGTGGAAGGCCCCGACTCTGTCGAGGATAACGCTGCCCCGCAGGCCGAACCTGTAGTCGAGAGTTCCACGCCCGCCCCCGTCGCTGAGGAAGGGGAAAAGCAGGAGGAAGCCGGAGAGCAGGAGGAGTTTACCCCCCCCGGATGAACGAAGAGGCCAAGAAAGATGATCAGGCTCCCGCGTTCGGCCCCGGCACCAAGACCGATGACATCATCATTGACTATAAACCTGCTGAGAAGCCGGAAGAGCCCGGCAAATCCGGTAAGGACGGCGAAACCGACGGCTCTGAGGGCTCCGGCGAGACGGACGAGACTGAGAACCCCGACGGCACCTATGTGAAGGGTGACGTGATCGACAACAGCAAGAAGGACGAGGCCACCGGCGAGGACGGCAAGATCGGCGAGGCCACCAAGGAAGAGACCCCCGACAGCTCTTCCAGCACCACCGTTGTGGACCCTGACGCCGAAGTGAAGAAGGGCGAATCCGTGGTGGGCAAGGATGAGGACGGCAACACCACCGTCACCACCCCCACCGAGACCACCGGCACCCAGACCACTACCACCACCGGCACCGGCAAGGCCGATTCCTCCACCACCATCACCGACACCAAGAAGGGCGAAGAGATCGACCTCGACGATGAGCTTGGCAAGGACGTGCGTCCGAACTGGAAAACCGATAAGGATGCCAAGCTGGGCGGCTACACCGTGGACAAGGTCGAGCCCGCCGAGGACGGCAACTCCAAGACCCTGACCCTGAAAAAGACCAGCGAGCCCGAAACGAAGGAAATGTCCGCTGAGGACGTTGCCAAGCTGCTGGATGTGCCCGAGGGCGGCGTGGAGAAAAAGACCGACGACGAGGGCAACACCACCTATACCCTGAAAAAGGAAGAGACCTCTACCGACGAGAACGGCAACACCGTCACCCGCGTTACCTACTACGAGATCACCGGCAATTCGGTCAAGACCACCACTGAGACCACGCTGAAGCTCAAGGTGGAAAAGGGCACTGTGGATGTTGATGAGAAGGACCTGACCACTGAGATCGAACTGCCAAGCATCACTGCCAAGAACACCGACGAGACCAAGACGGATGTCATCGAGATTTCTTCGGAGAAGCTGGGCGAAATGCTCAAGGACGAGTACTATAACAACGATACCGGCGAGTATGTCTATACGGAAACCGATGCAAACGGCAAGGAATATACCTATAAAGTCAAGAAAACGGAAGACACCAAGCCGCTCACCAACAAGCAGTTGGCCGACCGTCTGGGCGAGGGCTTCACCGGCGATGACAACGGCGTTTACTACAAGGGCGAAAAGCTGAACCTTGACCAGATGGAAGCCGTCCGCAAGACTTTGAGTTACACCGTGGAGGTCACCGAGGTCACCAAGACCCCCGGCCAGGTCGAAGGCGGTCAGGAAAGCATCAAGAGTGCCGAGGAAACTGCCAAGCTGGAAGCCATCAAGGCCGCTCTGACGGATGCCGCCAAGAAAACCGGCATCAATGTGGACAGCGAGGATTTCAAGAACCAGCTGAATACGATCGATCCTACCGGCAAAGGCCAGCTCAATCTCAGCTATACCGATGCAGACGGCAACGTTCATACTGTCACCCTCTGCTATGACGGGGCAACGGTTTCTGCGCCTGAGCCGGGCAGTTCTGATCCGAGCAAAAACACCGAGACCCGCGAGGACATCAAGGACTACACCGTCACCGGTACCGCTTATGTGACCGGCTCGAATACGTGGACTGAGAGCGGTTCCCTCAACGGCACCTACGTCAAGCCCGGCAGCGGTGAACTTCCCTCTCTCGAAGGTTGGACGTTCGACGGCATAGACACGGAGAAGGGCACCACGACCTACAAAAAAGAAGAAACCGTGACCTCGCCCGACGGCACCAGCACCAAGATCACCCGTACCTGCACGATCACGGAATCGTCCGCTTCCCTCAGCGATGCGGAGAAGGAAGAGATCGCCTGGAAAGAGCTACAGAACAAGACCGGCAAGGACAAAGCTACCCTGCTTCAGGAAGGTTACAGCATTGATATCGGCAGCATGGACTTCTCCGGCATCAAGCGCGTGGAATGGACGATCGACACACTTTCTGAATCCACAAAGACGGACGCCAAGGATCTTAACGACAAGCTGGTGATCCCCGGCGGCAAGAACTGGTCGATCGACGAAAACGCCGGCACCATTACGGTGGACGGAAACATCTACCGCAATGTGACCAAAACCGATGACGGCTACACCTGCACGGTCGAGGACAAAAACGGCGTAAAGACCACCTACACCTTCACCAAAAAGGCCGGTGCTCCGCTGACCCCTGAAGAGATCCAGACCGCACTGGCAGGCCAATACAGTGTTTCCGCTGACAGCATCCGACTGAACGCCGACGGCAAGACCGCGACCTTCACGAAGGGTCAAAATCGTGGTTCAGTCCGCCCACGAAAATAACAATGTCACTTGCTTTTGCCAGTGCAACTGCTTCCGCTAAAGCTTCCTGCTGTTTTTCATCCAGTGCTCTTCCACTTACAGTGCTTTCCTTTTCGGTATTCTCTGCAGTCTCCGTGCTCGCCGCCTGCCAGTTGATCTCAGATGTCTCTTTCTTATCCGGAATCACATAGCCCGGTGCGTAAGAAACTTTCACATTTCCACCAAGTAACTTTTTGATTCCCATAAGCGGTGAAATCTCATACAGTGCCTTGATTTCTGCACTTCCTCCTCCGTTTGAATGGATTGCAGCGGCATTTACACCGATCACGGCAACCTTACAGCCGGATTCTGCCTGAAGCGGCAATACCTGATCTTCATTTTTCAGTAAAATCATGGACTCGCGCGCCACATCGAGCACTGCCCTGCGGTGTTCCTCCGTATTGTATGCGCCTGTCTTACGATGTTTTCTCTCCGGTCCGATCATTTTTAAGCGCAGCATCATGCGAAGGATATTGCGCACTTTCTCATCCACCAGCGATTCTTCGATTTCTCCATCCTTCACTGCTTTTAACAGAGGCTCTGCCATGTACTGTTCGTCGAACTGATACTTGACATCCATCTCAAGATCCAGCCCGGACTCTGCAGCCAGTTTCGTATCGTGCACAGCACCCCAGTCGGAGATTACCACACCGTCAAATGCCCAGTCTTTCCGCAGTTTTTCATTGAGCAGGGATTTACTCATACAGCAGTGCTCACCGTTTAACAGATTATAGGCTCCCATCAGCGCAAGGGTGTGTCCCTTTTCTACCGCCGCTTGAAATCCCGGAAAATAAATTTCTTCCATCTGTTTCGCCCCGCCCGAACCGGAACCGCAGCCTGTTACTACCACACTGCGTTTTTCGGCCACCGGGGACAATCTGATCCATGCTCCCATCTACAAACAGGCAGCCCGCCGGGCAGCGGAAGGCCAGCGATATGATTTTGACTACTGCTACGAGCACCTGCTGGATTTTTATGCCGCGCAGGATGTTAACTGGATCAACCAGGAAACGCTCTGCAGCAAGGAACTGGAGCCTTCCACCTATCCCTGCTTTTCTACCCCCGGTGAATGCGCAGAGGCTCTTTACCGGGCAGGCATCCGGGTGTTCAGTCTTTCCAACAACCACACCTATGATAAAGGTGCCAAAGGTATCGCAGCAACGCTGCGGTTCTGGGACGAGATGCCGGAAGATGTGGTCACGACCGGCCTGTGGCACGGAGAGAGCGATTATGGTACTATCCCCCTGCAGACTGTGAACGGTGTGACGATTGCCTACCTCTCCTACACCGACCACACCAATGGCATCCCGCAGAGCAGTGCCATGACGGCCAATGTCATCTACACCAGCCAGCGGGATGTGATGGAACAGCAGGTGCGCAGGGCGCGTGAGCTGGCCGATTTTGTGGTGGTGGGAGTTCACTGGGGCGTGGAGGACAGTCACAAAATCACCCAGACCCAGCGGGACCTCGCCCAGCAGCTTTCCGACTGGGGTGCGGATGTTATTCTGGGCAGGCACCCTCATGTGGTGCAGGATGCCGAGTGGAAAACCTCTGTGGATGGCCGTCAGACCTTTGTGGCCTATTCCCTGGGAAATTTCCTCAGCACCCAAAGCAAACCGGATCAGCTCATCGGTGCCATCCTGACACTGGAACTGAACAAGACGACGGACCCGGATGGCAGCGTTCACTGCGCTGTCGCTTCCCCGCAATTGCATCCCACCGTGACCCACTATGATGCAGGAAAATCCAATGTCCGCACCTACCTCTTCCAGGATTACACGTCGGAACTGGCGCAGGCGCACGGTGTCCGGGCCGCCTACCCCAGCTTTGGGATAGAGTACATTCAGAACGTATTACAGACCAACATCAACAGCGCGTTTTTGGCGCTCGCCTGAATTTGCAGCCCTTTGGGGCAGATTGGAGTGTTCATTATGTATGGTGTTTCCAAAATCAACATTGAACCCAGCCTGATGATGATCAGTGTGCAGGATGTGGAGTTCAAGGGCAACAGCCTGGCCCGCTACCTGCAGATCTTTGCCGATACCGGCGTTGTGGTGGATATGATCAGTCAGAGCGCCCCTCACGGTACCAACATTGATTTCAGCTTTACCGCATCTGCCAGCGATCTGACACTGGTGATGAAGGCCATCTCTGCAGCCAATCTCGACAAGGATGCCAAGGCTTCCCCGCTGATCAGCGTGGGTTATTCCAAGCTGAACCTGTTTGGTGAAGAAATGGTCACCAGCTGCGGCGTAGCTGCCCGTGCACTGAATTCTCTGGCAATGGCCGGCATTGAAGTACTGCTTATCACCACCAGCGATCTGGATATTTCCCTGCTGGTCCACGCAGAGAATGAGGATGCAGCTTACGAAGCATTGAAGAAGGCTTACGAGCTGTAAATTCTGCAAGCAAGTGAGCAATCCTCCATCAAGTGAAAAAATGCCGGTGCACTCCAAAACAGAGTACACCGGCATTTTCATGTTCAATATTTTTACAGAGTGACCTTGTGGTAGATCTTCTTGCCCTTCTTGATCACAATACCCTTTGCCAGCTGCTCAGCAGTGAAGCCAACGGTGGGAGCGGCTACCTTCTCGCCATCCACCAGAACACCGCCCTGCACGACCAGACGGCGTGCCTCACCGTTGGAAGCAGCCAGACCAGCCTTGACCATCAGGGTCAGGATGCCGATGGAGCCATCGGTCAGATCCGCCTCGGTCAGCTGGGTGCTGGGCATGTGCTCCGTGTCCATTGCAGCACCGCCAAACAGTGCACGGGCTGCTGCCTGTGCCTTTTCAGCTTCTTCCTTGCCGTGGACCATGCTGGTCAGCTCGTAGGCCAGGATCTCCTTGGCCTCGTTCAGGCGCTGATCCTTCCATGTGCTCATCTCGTCGATCTGCTCCAGCGGCAGGAAGGTGAGCATACGGATGCACTTCATCACATCGGCATCGCCCACATTGCGCCAGTACTGGTAAAACTCGAATGGACTGGTCTTGTTGGGATCCAGCCAGACGGCATTGCCGGCGGTCTTGCCCATCTTCTTGCCCTGAGAGTCGGTCAGCAGGGTGATGGTCATAGCATAAGCATCCTTGCCCAGCTTGCGGCGGATCAGCTCGGTGCCGCCCAGCATATTGCTCCACTGGTCATCGCCGCCAAACTGCATGTTGCAGCCGTAGTGCTGGAACATGTAGTAGAAGTCGTAGCTCTGCATGATCATGTAGTTGAATTCGAGGAAGGACAGGCCCTTCTCCATGCGCTGCTCATAGCACTTGGCGCGGAGCATGTTGTTGACGGAGAAGCAGGCACCCACATCACGCAGCAGCTCAACATAATTCAGGTTCAGCAGCCAGTCGGCATTGTTCAGCATCAGAGCCTTGCCCTCAGAGAAATCGATGAACTTCTCCATCTGCTTCTTGAAGCAGGCTGCATTGTGAGCAATATCCTCTTTGGTCAGCATCTTGCGCATATCGGTACGGCCAGAGGGGTCACCGATCATGGTGGTGCCGCCGCCGATCAGGGCGATGGGCTTGTTGCCAGCCATCTGCAGGCGCTTCATCAGGGTCAGGGCCATAAAGTGGCCTGCGGTCAGGCTGTCCGCGGTGCAGTCAAAGCCAATATAGAAGGTGGCCTTGCCGTTGTTGATGAGGTCAATGATCTCATTGTCGGTGATCTGGGCCACCAGACCGCGTGCCTGCAGTTCTTCGTAAAGGGTCATGGGATTATCCTCCTGTTTTATCGGGCAGAGGACAAAAGAAAACGCCCCCTGCCAAAAATGAATTTGGCAGAGGGCGAGAAAATCGCGGTACCACCTCTGTTTGCCGCCCCCTCACAGGAACGGCCTCACGAGTGCGCCCCACAGAGATGGGATACACTCCTGCGTTTGTAACGCTCGCACGCGGCACAGCCTACTAGCCAAAGCATTCAGCCTGCAACTCCGGGAGGTATTTCCCCTGCTGTTCTGCACACCCCTTGCACCAACCGGGGTCTCTCTGGGCAGACACTGACAAGATACTTATTCCCTTCAACGTCTTTCAACAGAAATCAGTTTAGCACAAATCAGCAGGGTTGTCAATCACCGGTTTCATGCTCGGCCAGCCCCAGCATCTCTCTGGCATTGGCACGGGAAAGCTCCGTGACATGGTCACCGGAAATGATATGCGCCAGCGCGTCCACTCTGCCCTCGGTATCCAGCGGGTGGATCTCGGTATAGGTGCGTTCATTCGTGATATTCTTCTGGATAAGCAGATGGCAGTCGGCCAGTGCAGCGATCTGCGCTGTGTGGGTGATGCAGAGGATCTGGTGATCTTTTGCGCTCTGTTTGAGCACCTCACCGATGCGGCTGGCCGCCTTGCCGGACACGCCGCTGTCGATTTCATCGTAGATGACCGTAGGCACTGCGTCCTTATCGGCCATGGCATTTTTGATTGCCAGCGTGATACGGCTCAGCTCACCGCCGGAAGCGATTTTTGCCAGCGGTTTGGGATCCTCACCGGGGTTTGTGGAAATATAAAACTCCACACTGTCCTGGCCATGGCTGGCTAACGGGCCGCGGGTATGGCGCAGGGTCATGCGGACACCTGGCATGTTCAAAAAATCCAGTGTGCCGGAGATGCGCCTGTTCAGCTCCTCAAAGGCTTTCAGGCGGGTCTGGGTCAGCACCTCGGCCTTATCCCGGGCCAGTACATAGAGCCGATGCTTTTCAGCCTGCAGGTGCTCTGTCCGCTCCTGTGAGAATTGGATGCGGTCCAGCTCTTCCCTTGCCTGCTGTCCAAAGGCGATGATATCTTCCACAGTATCACCGTATTTCCGCTTGAGCTTGTAGATCAGATCCATCCGCTGTTCGATCTCATCCAGCTCTGCATCATTCGTCTCGTAGCCCTCCAGCCGCCCGATCAGGTCAGCAGAAAGGTCTTTTGCGGTGTAATAAAGATCCAGCAGCTGTCCGGCAGCAGCAGAAAGGCCGCTGTCCAGTTGGGCGGCACCATCGATCGCATTGGAAGCTTCCCCCAGCAGATCAACGGCACCCGGGGCATCATCTCCGCCCGAAAGCAGCGCATAGCTCTGGGAGATGCGCTCCCGGATGGTGGAGGCATTCGCCAGCACCTTACGGCGGGCCGCCAGCGTCTCCTCTTCGCCTGCGGTCAGGCTGGCATCCTCGATCTCCTGTACCTGATAACTCAGCAGATCGATCTTTCGCTGTTTTTCACCCTCATCGGTGATGATGGCATCCAGCTCCTTTTTGACCTTGATAAGCTCCCGGTAAACCGCATAATACTCCTGATATACCGCCCCGTTCTGGGCGTAGGCATCCAGGATACCCTCATGGCGGGCCGGGTTCAACAGGCCTACGGAATCGTGCTGACCGTTGATGTTGATGAGCCCACCGCACAGTTCCCGCAGAATGGCTGCTGTGGCAGGCATTCCGTTGATGCGGCAGGTGCTCTTGCCCTCGGCAGTGATCTCACGGCTCAGGGTCAGCGCTTCTGAGCGCTCATACCCCGCCTTTTCCAGGCTGTCCAGCACTGCAGGCGGAACATCATCAAATGCCGCCCGGATGACTGCTTTTGCAGCCCCCGTGCGCACCAGATCCTTGGAGGTGCGGTTGCCCAGAATAGCATTGATGGAGTCGATCAGGATAGATTTGCCCGCACCGGTCTCGCCGGTAAGGACATTCAGGCCCTTCTCAAAATGCACGTTGGCCTTCTGGATGACTGCAACATTTTCAATTTGCAGACTGCTCAACATGTTCGTTCTCTCCCGCCTTTATTTCTGCCCGATGTAATGCCCAAGCTCGGTGCAAATGGTCTTTGCATCCCGCTCTGAGCGGGCCACGATCAGAAAGGTATCATCACCGGAAAGGGTGCCGACCACATTTTTCCACTTGAGTGCGTCAAATACCTCGCAGGCCGCATTGGCCATGCCAGAGTAGCACTTTACCAGCACTACATGTCCCGCAAAGTCCACCCCCAGGACAGATTCATGGAAGATGGTCTCAAACCGGGCCTGCATCTTGGGGTTCAGTACCTCGCTGTGGCCGGAAACATAGCGGTAGCCGGTGGTGGTGGCAGCTTTGACAAGGTTCATCTCCCGGATATCGCGGGAGATGGTAGCCTGTGTGGCATCAAAACCTTCCTTGCTCAGGTACTCCAGCAGAGTCTCCTGCCGGCTGATGGGATTCTCCTGAATCAGACGCAGGATGGTCTGCTGCCGCTTCTGCTTGCTCTTGTTATCCCCTCGGCTGGTGCGTCCCATGTGATCTTCTCCCTTCGTTGTGTTTGTGTCATCGTCTGCCGCGCAGTTTCTGGTCAATGGCCTGGAACTGGTCGGCTTTGCTGAAGGTGATGAGCTGCACGACCTGGTCAGACAGCCGCACCTCCGCGGTGGCTCCGGCTTTTACGGAATAGCCCGCATCCCCATCACAACTGATAAAAACTTCTTCATCTGCCACCTGGCCCACACAGAGGTTGATCTTGCGCTCCTGCGCAAAAACCATGGCCGGGCTGGCAAGGCTGTGGGGGCAGATGGGCGTGACAACGATGCCCTTGGTCTGAGAATCAAGGATCGGCCCGCCTGCCGCCAGAGAATAAGCGGTGGAGCCGGTGGGCGTTGCCACAATGACACCATCGCCCCGGTAATGCTCCACCAGGATATCATCACAATAAATGCTGAAATCCACCGCCTGCTGCAGGCGGCCCTTGGTCATAACCACATCATTCAGGGCATGGCCCTCCCAGCTGTCATCCCCCAGCACACGGACATAGAGCAGCATCCGGTTATCCAGAAAATATTCACCTCGGGCTACGGCGGAGAGCTTGGCTTCCATTTCATCGACCTCACAGGTGGCCAGAAAGCCGCACCGGCCCAGATTGATGCCGAGAATGGGCTTTCGGTATACCAGTGAGAGATTCGCCTCGTGCAGGATGGTGCCATCTCCTCCGATGGTCAGGATGACATCCGTCCGTTCCAGGCATTCCTTCTGGGACAGATACACCACGCCCATAGTCATGCACTCGGCCTGCAGGCCGTCCTGCATCAGCACCTGTGCCCCATGGGTCAGCAGGATCTGCGCCGCCCGCTGGGAAATGCCGTAGGCCATAGCCTTGCCGGGGTTTGGGGAAATGTAGACGGTCATCGTCCGCGCCCTCCCTGATTTTATGGATTATGGTTCAGCGGTCCAGCGTAGAATGGCTGGATGCCACCACCTGTTCAGCAACCGAATCATCCAGTGCACCGGGTTCATCGCTCTTCTGAACGAACATCAGATATTCAATGTTTCCCTCAGGGCCCTTGACGGGGCTGAAATCCAGTCCGCAGACCTTGAAGCCGTTGGCAGCAGCATAGCCCATGGCATTGTGCAGCACCTCGCGGTGGGTGGCAGGGTCACGGACAACGCCGTTTTTGCCCACCTTTTCGCGGCCAGCCTCAAACTGGGGCTTGACCAGGCAAACACCCATAGCGTCCGGGGTCGTGATGGCCTGCGCCACCGGGAAGATATGATGCAGCGAGATAAAGGAGACATCTACGCTGAAAAACTCGATCGGCTCTGCCAGCTGGTCAAGGGTCACGTTGCGGATGTTTGTGCGCTCCATATTGACCACCCGCTCATCGGTGCGCAGACTCCATGCCAGCTGACCGTAGCCCACATCCACTGCGTAGACCTTGACTGCACCATTTTGCAGCATACAGTCGGTAAAGCCGCCGGTGGATGCGCCAATGTCCATGCAGACTTTCCCCTTGGGGGTCAGTGGAAAACACTGCATCGCCTTTTCCAGTTTCAGACCGCCGCGGCTGACATAACCGATATCATGGCCGCGCACCTCCACCTTGGCATCCTCTTTGATCATCTCACCGGCTTTGTCTACCTTCTGTTCATTGACAAAGACCACGCCGGACATGATCATCGCCTTGGCGCGCTCACGGCTCTGGATCAGGCCATGCTGAACCAGATATTGATCCAAACGAATCTTCAAGATTCTGCTCCTTTCCATGTACGAATGGCCTGTGCCAGATGTTCTGCATCCAGGCCGGTGCTTTGCTTGATCTGCGGAACCGTCGCATGGGGCAGACGCACATCCTCCACACCACGGTGGATATAAGCACCCTGCCAGCCTGCTTTCTGCAGAGCCATTTCCAGATGCTCACCGATGCCGCCGCAGGCTACGCATTCCTCCGCAAACAAAACAACGTCATATCTTGAAATTTCAGAAATAAGTTCGGGTGTAAAGGGATATATCTTTACAAGTTTATATACATCACAGGGAACGTTTTCCTTGCTCAGAAGTTTTGCCGCAGCCAGTACATCCTCAACTTCATCGGCGTAACTGACCATCACAGC
>OGZH01001234.1_pt1 | contig 16267 bp, 23 predicted proteins | sample 1576741 | NCBI WGS metagenome assembly OGZH01 (sample SAMEA3541560, study PRJEB24748) | human gut metagenome | biome: human gut; feature: human-associated habitat; material: faeces | place: China | collected 2012 | reverse complement strand
TGCCGACGCCGCCATCAAGATCGCATCCGCCCGGCAGGAGTTCGCCGGCACGGACACGTTCCTGGAGATGATCGGGTTTGACCAGGCGGACATCCGGCGCATCAAGGCGCAGGAGCAGCGGGCACGGGGTGCACAGGTGTTGATGGAGATGGAAGATGAAACTGACACAAGCGGCGTGGGATGATTACATTTCCCGGCTCTCCCGGCTGAACCAGAAGGCCGGGCAGCTCATGCGGGAGTACATGGACGAGCACCCGGAAGCCGACACCGACGCCCTCATCCGCTACGCCTATGCCCTTGTGACCAAGTACGGCGAGGGCAGCGCAGAGCTGGCCTGCCAGATGTACGACGCCCTGGCCGAGGCGCAGGGGGTCACCCTGCCCGCCGCAGAACCGGCACCCACCGCCACCTATGGCGAGGTAACCGGCATGGTCAAGGCCACGCAGGACAGCCCGGCAAACCTGCAGAGCGGCGTTTCCCGCATGGTCAAGCAGGCCGGGGCCGATACCACGGTGCACAACGCCATCCGGGACGGTGCCGAATGGGCGTGGGTTCCCCACGGCGACGCCTGCCCGTTCTGCCGGATGCTGGCCTCCAACGGCTGGCAGCGGGCCAGCAAGAACCTGCTGAAGAAGGGCCACGCCCAGCACATCCACGCCAACTGTGACTGCGAGTTCGCGGTGCGGTTCAGCCGTGGCTTTGACGTTGCCGGGTACGACCCGGAAGAATACCTCCGGCAGTACCGGGAGGCGGGCGGTGACGTGAACGCATGGCGGCGGATTGACTATGCAGCCCGGAAGGACGAGATCAATGCACAGAAAAGGGCGGCGTACAAGGCGAGAAAATCCATCGTCCCCTTGTCAAAAGCGCATGATGATGGTAAAATGTATCTGGACGACGTTTTGATTCCTGTTGGTGTCGGAGCAAAGGCCAAAACTGTCTATGTTCAATTACCAGACGGCAGCCTTGCAGAACTGACGCCGGGCACCCGAGTGACCAAGGTTCAGACCATTGCAGGAAAAGGTAGAAATCGCCAAATTGACATTGTTGACTTTCTGGTTGACGAATTTCCTGAATCTTCACCCGAAAAATGGGAGAAGCAAAAAGGAATGGGCTATGTCGATTTTGAAGGAAGAAGTCGTCTTGTGGAACTTCACTGGTATTACGAGCCAACGGTTGGCCGCGTAAAATGGAAAATCAAGCCCGACCAGGGCGGAAACTGGTTCTATTACGATGATGAAGACGAATGACATGATTAAGGTCAAGTTCATTGGCAAGGATGACCCGATTGCATTGCGCAATGGGAAAGTCTACGATGCCAGAGTTCTGAAGCCAACAGAAAAAGGAACACGCTGGTATGGTATCGTGGATGAAACCCACGAGGAATATGCCTATCCTCCGCAGCTGTTTGAAATCATTTCCGAATAAAGAATCAAACCACGATGCACCCGCACCGTGGTTTTTTGTTGCCCAAAACAGAAAGGAAAGCATCATGAAAAAGATTCTTCTCGCCCTTGCGCTGGCCGCATCCATTCTGCTGTGTGGCTGTTCCAGCGAAGCCGAAAAGGCCAACTACAACATCTCCAAGCAGGCTGATTACTTCGAGAGTGAGCGCAAGATCACCGTCTACAACGCCCGCACCGACAAGGTGATCATGGAAGCCGAGGGCTACATGTCCATCTCTAACAACTCGAGCAACGAGCTGGTCTGTACGGTAAAGATCGGCCCCGATACCTACCGCAAAAACTACATCTATCTCAATGACTACACGATGTATGTGGTGGAGGACATCACCGGCACGCATACGGACCCGTACCACTACAAGCTCTATTTCCACACGGACGTACTGCCGAGCGTAGAGGTCAAGCCGTAACCCACCCCCCAAGCCATTCAAAGCACTGTGCAAAAAATGCACGGTGCTTTTTTCATGCCGTCTTAGCTCAGCAGGAAGAGCGGCTGCCCCGTAAGCAGCGGGCCGATGGTTCGAGCCCATCAGGCGGCACCACGCTGTAAACCACAGCAAATACACGCCACGGCTGCGGAAAAGCCAGGAAAGGAATTTACCACTATGGCAGAAACTGTACATCAGGAACCCACCACCCCCGCTGCCGAGGGGCAGCAGAACAATGAGCGCACCTTCACGCAGGCCGAGATGAACGCCATCATCTCCGACCGGCTGAGCCGGGAGCGCTCCAAATACGCCGACTACGACGATCTGAAGGCCAAGGCCCAGCAGTTCGATGCCGCGCAGGAAGCGGGCAAGACCGAGCTGCAGAAGGCAAACGAGAAGGCCGCAAAGCTGCAGGCGCAGCTGGACAGCATGACCAAGGCAAACACCCTGCGGGACCTCCGCGGCAAGGTGGCGGCCGCCACCGGCGTGCCTGCCGAACTGCTTTCCGGCGACACCGAAGAAGCCTGCACTGCACAGGCACAGGCCATCCTCAAGTTTGCACAGCCGGGCTATCCCAGCGTCCGGGACGGCGGCGAAGTCCGCAACAAACCCACCGGCTCCACCCGCCAGCAGTTTGCTGACTGGTTCGCGCAGGTGACCAAGTAACAGCAAAGGAGTTTTTTCTATGGCAACTGATATCAACCGCACTACCACCATCACCCTGCCCGGTGAGGTGTCCAGCGAGATCCTGCAGAAAACGCAGGAGAGCTCCGCCGTCATGGCGCTGGCCCGCTCCATCAAGCTGCCGGGCCTGGGCGTGACCATCCCGGTCATCACCGGCGACCCGGAGGCCGCATGGGTCGGTGAGACCGACAAGAAGCCCGTCAAGCGCGGCACGCTGGCCACCAAGGTCATGCAGCCCTACACGCTGGCCGTCATCGTGCCCTTCTCCAACCAGTTCCGCCGCGATGTGCCTGCCCTGTATGACGAGCTGGTCAAGCGTCTGCCGCTGGCACTGGCCCAGAAGTTCGACGCCACGGTGTTTGGCGGCGTCACTGTGCCCGGCTCCAACTTCGACACCCTGAAGGGCTGCACCGCGCAGGAGATCGGCACCAATGCCTATCAGGGCCTTGTGGCTGCCGACGCCGACATCTCCGACCACAACGGCATCCTGAACGGCTGGGTGCTGTCCCCCAAGGGCAAGGCCGCCCTGCTGAACGCCGTGGACACCACCGGCCGCCCGCTGTTCCTGAACAACGTGGCCGAGGGTGCCGTGCCCATGATCCTGGGCGCAAAGACCCTGCAGAGCAAGGGTGCTTACATCGCGGATTCCACTGCCGCCAAGAAGCACGTTGTCGGCTTTGCCGGTGACTGGTCGCAGGCCATGTACGGCACCGTGGAGGGCGTGCAGATCGCAATTTCCGACCAGGCCACCCTGACCGACGGTTCCAACACCATCAACCTGTTCCAGCAGAACATGTTCGCCGTGCGTGCCGAGATCGAGGTGGGCTTCCGCTGCGACACCACCGTGTTCAACAAGCTGACCAAGACCGAAGCCTGATGAGGTGTTCCCATGACCTACGCCGAAGTGTTTGATGTGGAAGCCGGGTTCCGTGCCCTCTCCAAGGACGAACAGGAGCGCTGCGGCGCCCTGCTGAGTGAGGCGGCCATCATCATTGACGCCTACAACCCGGACGCCGGAGAGGACGCAAAACGGCTCGTTTCCTGCCGGATGGTGCGCCGCCAGCTGGGCGAGGACGACAGCACCGGCGGCGTCAGCTTCCCCATGGGGTCCACCCAGGGCACCGCCACCGCGCTGGGCTTCAGCCAGAGCTGGACCATGAGCGGCGGCTCTTCGGGTGAGCTGTATCTGTCCAAACTGGAAAAGAAACTGCTGGGCGTGGGCAGCCGTCTGGGGGCCCGCAGCCCGCTGGAGGACTTATGTTGAAAGGCATCGACGTCACCCTGTACGAAAAGACCCAGACCGGCACCGACGAGGCCGACGCCCCGGTCTACGCCGAAACGCCGGTCACCGTGCACAACGTGCTGGTGGGCGAGCCTTCCGCCGAGGAGATCACCACCGAACTGCAGCTGACCGGGCGGCGGCTGGCCTACACGCTGGCCATCCCCAAGGGCGACGCCCACGACTGGAACGACGTGCAGGTGGAGTTTTTCGGCCAGCGCTTCCGCACCTGCGGGGGCGTCGTGCAGGGCATCGAACGCATGATCCCCCTGTGCTGGAACAAGAAGGTGCAGGTGGTAAGGGATGAGTAAAGTCCGCTTTGAACTGGACCGTGCCGGGGTGCGTGCCCTGATGCGCAGCCCCGAGATGCAGGCCGTGCTGAAGGCGCGGGCCGACACCGTGAAAGACCGCTGCGGCGACGGGTACGAGGCCTATGTGGCCGCCACCCGCGCCGTGGCCGTGGTGGAGACCGCCACCCCGCAGGCCGTTGACGACAACTCTGCCCACAACACCCTGCTCAAAGCAACCTCGACTGCACACGGCATTGAGGGCGTGCATACCCACAAGCGCCTGAAAGACTGCCGTGCCATCCGCTACAGGAGGAAAAGATGATCGAAGAAACCATCCGCAGCTTTCTGGCCGCGCGGCTGGATGTGCCGGTGCGTCTCAGCGTGCCTGCCTCGGCCCCCGCCCGCTTTGTGGTGGTGGAAAAGACCGGCTCCGGCTATGAGGACGGCATCTATAGCGCCACCATCGCGGTGCAGTCCTACGGGCCCGCCGCCACCAGCCACGACGGCACCCTGGATGCGGCCAAGCTCAACGAGCTTGTCAAGGCCGCCATGCAGGACGCCGACAACCTGCCGCAGCTTGTGCGCTGCGACCTTTATTCCGACTACAATTTCCCCGACACCACCCGCAAACGGCCCAGGTATCAGGCCGTTTTCGGCGTGGTACATTACTGAGAACGAAAGGAGCCTTTTTATGGCAGATGCAAAGAATGTGACCGCTGCAAAGCCCAAGGTGGGCGGTGCCATCTGGCGTGCCCCGCTGGGCACCCCGCTGCCCACCGACGCCAAGACCGAACTGGACAAGGCTTTTAAGTGCCTGGGCTACGCCTCCGAGGACGGCGTGACCAACAGCAACTCGCCCTCCAGCGAGAACACCAACGCCTGGGGCGGCGACACCGTGCTGACCCAGCAGACCGAGAAGCCCGACACCTTCCGGTACACCCTGCTGGAGGCCCTGAACGTGGAGGTGCTCAAGTCCGTGTACGGCGACGACAACGTCACCGGCACGCTGGACACCGGCATCATGGTCAAGGCAAACTCCTCCGAGCAGAAGGACTGCAGCTGGGTCATTGAGATGGTGATGAAGAACAAGGCGGTCAAGCGCATCGTCATCCCGGATGCCGCCGTCACCGCCGTGGGCGATATCACCTACGCCAAGAGCGCCGTGGGTTACAACACCACCCTGACCGCCGTGCCGGATGCCCAGGGCAACACCCATTACGAGTACATTCTGGGCGGCACTGCTGCCGCCCAGGCCGCTGCCAAGACCAAGGAGGTGCAGGCATGATCACTGCAAAAACCAAGGACGGCTTTGAGATTGAACTGAGCGAGGACGCACTGGACGACGCCGAGTTGCTGGACGCCCTGGGCGGCATGCAGGACGGCAACGTCTTTGACATGAGCCGCCTGACCCTGCGCCTGCTGGGCAAAGAGGGCCGGAAGAAGCTGTATGACCACCTGCGCACCCCGGACGGCCGCGTGCCGGTGGCCAAGGTGGCGGACGCCCTGGGCGAGCTGATGAACAGCTTCACGGCCGGAAAAAACTCTGCATCCTCGCCGAACTGATCGCATCGGACGAGGACGCCCTGATCTGCGATTTTGCCCAGTATTACCATGTACTGGACTGGCGCGCTCTGCCGCTGCGTCTGGCCGCCACCCTGGCCGCAGGCCTGCCGGAGGACAGCCGCAGCATGATGAAGGCCAGCGGCAAGACCGTGCCGCTGCACATCGAGCTGCAAGCCTACACCGCCGACCGCCTGACGCAGATCCTGTGGGGCCTGAGCAACGACACCCGGACGGTGCCCTCTGTGCTGGCAGACCTGCACGGCCTGTCCGCGGACAGCGATACCGACGTGCAGAGCTACGACAGCCCGGAAGAGTTTGAGGCCGCCCTTGCGGCCCTGAAAGGAGGTGGATGACCATGCCGGACGGCATTGAGCTGGCAAAAGCGTATGTGCAGATCGTGCCCTCGGCAGAGGGCATCCAGGGCAAGATCACCGAAGCCCTGGGCGGGGAGCCTGCGGCAGCCGGTGACGCCGCCGGACAGTCCCTCGGTGCCCAGCTGGTGGGCACCCTGAAAAAGGTGATCGCGGCTGCCGGCATCGGCAAGATCATCTCGGAATCCATCAACCTGGGCGGCGCGCTGCAGCAAAGCCTGGGCGGTGTGGAAACGCTGTTCAAGGACAGCGCCGACACCGTTAAGGCCTACGCTGCCCAGGCCTACAAGACCGTTGGCCTGTCGGCCAACGACTACATGGAGCAGACCACCAGCTTTGCCGCCAGCCTGCTGTCCAGCGTGAGCCAGGACACCCAGGCGGCTGCCGATCTGGCCAACATGGCTATGGTGGACATGGCCGACAACTCCAACAAGATGGGCACCTCCATGCAGGACATCCAGAACGCCTATCAGGGGTTTGCCAAGCAGAATTACACCATGCTGGACAACCTCAAGCTGGGCTACGGCGGCACGCAGGCCGAGATGCAGCGCCTGCTGAAGGACGCCGAGAAGATCTCTGGCGTGCACTACGACCTGGGCAACCTAGCCGACATGTACAGCGCCATCCACGTCATCCAGAAGGAGATGGACATCACCGGCACCACGGCCAAGGAGGCATCCACCACCCTGACCGGCAGCTTTGCGGCCATGAAAGCTGCCGCCGAGAACGTGCTGGCCGACTGGTCCACCGGTGCCGATCTCACCGCCCCCCTGCAGGGGCTGGTGGAAACGGCCCAGACCTTCCTTGTGGGCAACCTGCTGCCCATGATCGGCAACGTGCTGGCGGGCATCCCGGAGCTGGTGTATACACTGGTGCCCGAGATTTTGCAATCCGGCACCCAGCTGGTCACCTCGCTGGCGGAGGGCTTCACCCAGGGCATCCCGGATTTTCTGTCCAATGCCCTGCCGCAGCTGCTGCAGTTCACCGAGGAATTGCGGGCCAACGCCGGTGTGTTCGTGGACGCCGGCCTGAACCTCATCACCCAGCTGCTGAACGGCCTGATCGCAGGCCTGCCGGACCTGATCGCCTATGTGCCCGACATCATCATCAACATCTGCGGGGTCATCAACGATAACATGCCCAAGATCCTGGCGCAGGGCGTGTCCATCATCGTGCAGCTGATCGCCGGTCTTGTACAGACCGTGCCCAGTCTGCTGGCCAACTGGAAAAAGATCCTGGAGGCGGTGCTGTCGGTCATCTCGGCCATCAACTGGCTGAACATCGGCAAGACCATCCTCACCGGTGTGGCCAATGGCGTGAAGAGCATGGGCTCCAGCCTGCTGAACGCCTTCAAGGGCGGCTTTTCCAGTGCGCTTGCCTGGATCAAGAGCCTGCCCTCGCAGGCGGTGCAGTGGGGCAAGAACCTTATCCAGAGCTTTATCAACGGCCTCACCGGCAAAGGCGGTGCGGTTGGTGCAGGAGCCATCGCAGCCACCGCCGGTGCCACCATTGCTAAAACCGCCAGCGGGAACGACTGGTCCTCCGTCTGGGCGGACGCCAACGCCGACGTGGCCGACAGCGCCCAGTCCATGGCGGAGGTGGTCGTCCCGGCCTATACCAAGTCCGGGGACGCCGCCACCAAGGCGGCCAAAAAGACCAAGGCCGCCGCACAGGCCGCCGAGACCCTGCTGTGGTCCCTGCAGGACGCAGGCCACACCGACACCACCAACGCCCTGGGCAGGGTGACCATCCAGACCACCGAGCTCACCGAGCACCTGCGCAAGGGCAGCGAGGAGTATGACCGGCTGACCCGCACCGTGACCGAATCCGGCAAGGAGATGGTGAACGGCGTGGTGAAAAACTACAAGACTGTCACCAAGTATGTGACCGAAAACGGCAAGACCACCGCCCAGACCCAGAAGGTCTATGAGGAAATTGCCGCCACTGTAGCCAAGACCGTTACGTCTACAACAGATTCCGTGGTCAACGGCATTGCCACCAGCACCAAGACCATCACCGAGACCCTGACCGACAAAACCACGACCCAGAAACAGGTCATCACCGAGACCTACAACGACATCGTGGACGGGGCGCTGGTCACGGTGGAGCGGGTCAAGACCATTGCCGCCGACGGTGTCCCGCAGATCACCGAGGAAATCAAGAAGGCCTCTGCCAATCGCTTTGACGGCCTTGTCAAGGGCTGGCAGGACGAGGCCGACAAGGGCGTGGTGGGCACCTTCAGCACGCTGGTGAACGCAGTGAAAAAACAGGACTGGCAGTCTGTCGGCGAGTGGGTGCTGTCCACCCTGTACAACGGCCTTGCCCCGCAGGCAAAGCAGCTCATTGACGACTTCGGCAAGAACCTGATCCAGCAGGTCAACGGCTTGCTGGGCAAAGGCGTCAGTGCCGTCTCCAACGGCCTGTGGGATATGGGCGGCGACCTCGCCAAGGGCCTGACCAGCGGCTTTGCGGACGTGCTCACGCAGGCGCAGGGCCTTGGCACCACCCTCACCGGCATCTTTCATGGGCTGAAAGGCCCGCTCACTGCGGCTGCCGCTGCCATCAGCACCGGCCTGAAGGGCGGGCTGATCTCCAGCTTCCCGGAAATTCTGGCCTCCATGGGCACCCTGATCGGCTCCATCGGCAGCGCCTTTGTGGGCATGCTGGAAGCCGTCGCGGCGGCATTGTTCCCCACCGGATTCGGTGCCCCGCAGGCCCTGCTCATGATCGCGGCAGGCGTGGCCCTGACCGCCGCCATTGCGGCCATCGTGGCCAGCGTCGGCGGCGCGTTCAAGCGCAAGACCACCCCCGGCATCTCCGGCGGCACTTTCGGCAGCAGCACGACCTCCACGGCCTCCGGCTCTTTGTGGGACTACGAGAAGCGTGCTCCGCTGCCGCAGCGCACTCAGCGCCCCAACATCGAGGTCAACCAGTACATTTACTCCAAAGCGCAGACCGCCGCCGACCTCATGCGAGAAGCGCAGTACGAACAGGAAAGGGCGGTGCTGCAGGGTGTTTGACGCGATTTTCAAGGCCAGCAACGGCCTGACCTTTTCCTTTGGCTACGCAGCGGGCGTGCTGTGGAGCATCACCCCGCTGGGTGACCTGCCCGTGGATCTGGAGACCAGCCAGGGCTACCAGCAGGTGGGTGCCACCGTGGAGAGCCGGAGCATATCCGGCGTGACCCGAACGGTCACCGGGCGCATCCTGCGCAATCAGGACTACTGCAAGCGACAATTGCGGGATGTGTTTGCCCCCTACGTCACCGGCCGGCTGACCATTGCCGGGGCTTATTGGTGCGACGCTGAGGTGCAGCGCACCCCGGACATCAGCGTGTCCGGCCTGTGGCCCACCTTCTCGTTTCAGCTCTACTGCCCGGACCCTTACTGGCACAGCGTGAAGGAGCTCACCGTCTCGACCTTGAGCGTAACACCCACCTTCCGCCTGCCGGTGTGTTACGATGTGCACAGCTACGGCGTGCGGGAGCAGGCCAACTATCTGCACATCGCCAACACCGGGCTGGCCACGCAGGACTGGGCCCTGACGCTGGAAGCCCGCGGCCCGGTGGTCAACCCCGGCGTCAAGGACCCGGAGACCGGCGAATTCCTGCGCTTTGTCACCACCCTGCAGGACGGCGACAAGCTCCGGCTGTACCGCGAGAGCGGCCAGCTGAAACTGGAACAGATCATCGACGGCACCGGCTACAACATCATGTCCACGCTGGACGGGAGCAGCACCCTGTGGACCCTGCGCCACGGGACGCAGGCATGGCAGCGCACAGCGGATTCCGGCACGGAATGGCTGTTCCTGACCCTGACCTGCAGCACAGCGTTCTCCACCGTGGTCCTGGAGGTGGGCGGCAATGGCTGAGCGGACAAGTGCCCTGACGGCAGGCGGCCACAAGAGCATCTGCGTCTACGACGGCCAGCTGAACCTGCTGGGCCGGCTGGCAAGCTGGGTGTCGCTGGTCTGGCCGGAGCGGTACAACGTGTACAGCGGGGTGCAGGGTGCGCAGCTGGAACTGCACGCCTCCACCGACCTGCAGGCCCTGTGCCGCCCGGACCGGTACCTCTGGCTCACCGGCTCCGACCGCATCATGCGCATCTGCTCGGCGCAGCTCGACCGCTCCGAACACAAGCTCGTGATCTCGGCCAGGGACGCCGCCTGCATCCTGGACGAGCGCATCAGCACCCAGACCCTGAGCGGCTTTGCGGTGGAAAGCACCCTGCGCAGCCTGGTGTCCGGCGCAGCTGCGTGGCCGGGACTGGAGCTGGGCGTGCTTGCAGATCTTGCCGACACCTACAACGGCGAGGTAAAGCCCGGCAGCCTGCTCAGCATCGCCGAGCAGGTGTGTCAGGAACTGGACATCGGGTTTCGGGTGCGGTTCGACCAGCAGGCCAAGAAGCTGCTGTTTGAGCTGTACCGGCCCAAGCTGGACCCCAACGCCCGGTATGCGCCCCAGTACGGCAACCTGACCGGCCTGACCTACACCGAGAGCATCACCGACTATAAGAACATCGTGACCGTGGCGGGCGCGGACGGCACCGTCACCGTGGGAGCCACCGGCAACACCGGCGCAGCCCGGCGGGAACTGTATCTGGACGCCACCTCTAAAAAGAAGAAGGACGGCCAGAGCCAGGAGGACTATCTGGCCGCGCTGCGGGCGCTGGGTGAGCAGGAACTGGCCAAGCACACCCGCATTGAGAACTTCCGCTTCACGCCCACGGGCAGCGTCACGGTGGGCAAGGTGGTGGCCGCCAGCCTGCCCGGCACCGATATTCAGGCGGCGGCCCGCATTACCAGCGTGACCCTGAGTTCCCAGAAGGGCGAAAACACGGTCACTACCGAGATCGGCACACCCATTCTCAGGAGGAAACCATGAGCATCATCACTTACCCACTGAACGGCGTCACCTACGACGCGGAGGACGTGAGCACCTACCTGTGCACCCGCACCTCCGGCGTCTACGCCAAAGATTCCAACTACGCGGTCAGCGTCACCGGCCCGCGGCAGATCACCGTAGCTCCCGGCCTTGCGTGGATCAACTACGACGACTTCAAGGGCGTCTCGGCCTGCAGCCGGGAGGCGGTCAACCTGACCGTCCCGGACGCCGACAGCACCCTGCCCCGCATCGACCGGGTGGTGCTGCAGTTCGACACCGCGGCAAACCTGACCGCCGTCAAGCTCAAGCCCGGCACCCCTGCCGCCGCCCCGGAGCCGCCCGCCATCCTGCAGAACCACAACCAGTACGAGCTGGGCCTGTGCACGGTGAGCGTGCCTGCAGGCTCCTCGGTGGTCACCGCCGCCGACATCACCGACACCCGCGCGGACGAGGACGTGTGCGGCGTCATGCGGGACGGGGTCAAGGGCATCCCCACGGCCCAGCTGCAGGCGCAGGCGCTGGCCATGCTGACCCAGCTGTCCACTGAGCTGCACACTAAGCTCGACGCCCTGGACGCCGCCATCGCAGCGGTGGAGAGCGGCAGCTTTTACACCAAGAGCGAGGCCGACGCCAAGTTCGGCACGCCGTACAGCCTACCCGCAGCCACGGTCAGCACGCTGGGCGGCGTGAAGGTGGGCGACTATCTGGACATTACCCCGGACGGCACCCTGAGCGGCAAGACGCTGTATGACACCATCGCGGCCAGTGTGGCGGTCAAGTCGGAGGCGCGGCTGGTGTGGAGCGGAAAAACAACGATTGGAAGGAAAAAAACACATACAATTAACGTTCAGGACGGTGTAGATTACGTTAACCTCCGCGTAAACGAAGCTGATTTTAATCTTACCCCTGGTATGGCACATGAAGCTAACATTTCTGGCGCGGGAAGTCTCACGGTCACAGTATTATTTTCGGCCGACAAAAAACGTCTTGAATGTACCCTTACCAATACGCTGAATACTGTATCGGTTGTATTCACCGGCTACCACTACCCCACCTTGGCAGAGCTGCTAACCGAGACGCAGTCCGCGCAGGCGGACACGGACGCCCTGGCGGTAGATCAGGAATACCGCGTCGCCATGCTGGAACTGGGGCTGACCGACGACACTACCACTGACACCACCACATAAGGAGGTAAACCTATGTTGTATCGTACCTGTAAACGCCTGATCGAGCGCGGCCAGACCGCTGGCCTTGCGGAAAAAATTGATATTTTTTACGCCCTCGGCCGCATCACCGAGGCCGAGTATAAGGAACTGACCGAGCTGCTGGCCGAAAAGACCGGCGAAAAGAGTGAGGAGTGAGCTCATGATCGACTTACCTGTGACCCTGACGCCCAGCGGCGGCGTGGTGCTGCCGGGGCACGCCTCGGCGCTGGCGCTGGGCTACACCAAAAACCGGGGCGTGTACCGCCTTTCCGTCACCGCTTCCGGCGAGTGGGAAGGGCTGACCATCCGTGCCTTTTGGCACGTTCCGGGCGGCTCTGACCCTGCGTCCTCGCTGGTGGTGGACGGTCTGGTGGGCGTGCCCTCCAGCGTGACCGCACAGCCCGGCACCGGGTGCATCACCTTCGAGGGAAGCGACGGCACCCGTACCGTGACAAGTGCAGATCTGCGCTACCGGGTGGCCGCAAACTCCGGCACGGAGGATGGCAGCCTGCCGGAGCCGGGCACCCCCGCGTGGCAAGAATTTGTGCGCAGCATTGCAAGCGGGGAGCTGCGCGGAGACCCCGGCAAGGACGGCGTTTCGCCTACCATCACGGTGCGGGACACCGACGGCGGGCATCGGATCACCATCACGGACGCGGACGGCGTGAAGGTGCTGGACGTGCCGGACGGAGGGACCGGGCCAAAAGGAGAGACCGGCCCACAAGGCCCGGCAGGACCACAAGGGCCGCAGGGTGAGATGGGACCGCAAGGACCGCAGGGCGTGCAGGGGAAGACCGGCCCGGCGGGGCCGATGGGCCCACAAGGCCCCAAAGGTGACCCCGGAGAAACCGGGCCACAAGGGCCGAAGGGTGACAAGGGTGACACCGGAGCACAGGGCCCAGTTGGGCCACAGGGACCTCCCGGCTCGTCACCCGGCAACGTGTACGCTACAGACGTCGGTTGGGGGGGCAAAGCCGTTGTAGGCGCAGTGTCCCCGGTCTCGGCGGCTCTGATCGGAGCCATCGGTAGCAACAAATTTGAGTTGTGCAATCCCGCAGGCGTGAAAGTCGAGTACAGCACTGACGGCGGTGACACTTGGGAAGACTACGGATGCGACGACAAACAAAAGATATGTCTGCTCTCCGAATCACTGGGCACGAATCTGACCATCGGAAAAGTATTTGACCGCTATGCGACGGTAAACGACAGGCTCCGCGTGACGGTCACCGCAAATGACTGTGATGTGTATACAATGCTAAAGTCCATCCTGCTCAATGTGTCAACGAACGGCTCCAACAAGTGTACCGTCACAATCGAACAAAGCCTGATCGGGGAACCAGATGACTTTGCCGTGATATCGACCAACAACCTCGGCGGATGGAGCGGCTGGAATGAGATTCCCTTACAAAAATCATTCGGGGGATCACAGTCGCAAGTATATCAGACCAACTCCATCCGGCTGACGTTCCAGGCCGGACAGCCTCCAACTTCGGACGGAAGCAAAGGAAATCTTGCCCTGTTAAACCTCCTGTTTATCGGCATCACGAACTGGAATGCGAACTCGGACATTGCAAGGTTTGGTCATCTGTACAAGTACGACTACGCCGGAAATGCAGCCTTCCCGGCGGCAGTAGCGGCACAGTCGTTTTCCGGCTATGCGAACGTATGTAAAGTAACCTTTACGAAGCCGTCCGCGCGGTCAAAGATCGTGAGCGGTGAAAACCTTAACGTGACACTTGGAAAAATCGCCAAATACCTTGACGATATTGACACGCTGCTGGCCGCAAACGGCATCTCCGCAGTATCCGAGCAGGACGAAGAAACAGAAGAACCTGACGAAACAGAAAGGACGTGACAAAATGGCAATCAAACAGTACAGCCTCGCCAAGGACGGTGCCAGGCAGCTGGCCCCGGGCTTTAAAGTACGCGAGTTCCGCTGCCGCGACGGCAGCGACGTCGTGATGATCGACGAAAGCCTTGTGGTGCTTTTGCAGTGCATCCGGGAGCACTTCGGCAGGCCCATCACGATCACCAGCGGGTACCGCACGGCGGCTCACAACACCGCCGTGGGTGGGGCCAAGAGCAGCCAGCACCTGCTGGGCCGGGCGGCGGACATCCAGGTGGCGGGCGTGTCCGTCGAGGACGTGGCCGCCTACGCAGAGGGCCTGCTGCCCGGCTGGGGCGGTGTGGGCAGCTACCCGGTCAAGGCCGGACGCACCAAAGGCTGGGTACATGTGGACACCCGGCCCAACAAAAGCAGATGGACGCAGTAAGGGGGCAGAGCCAATGCTACAAATCAGGCCCATCCATCTCCGGCAGGCAAAGGAGTATGTGGCGCAGTATCACCGCCATAACATCCCGCCTGTCGGAGGCAAATTTGCCATCTCCTGCTGGGATGACGGCAGGCTGTGTGGAACTGCTATCTGTGGTCGTCCGGTATCCAGACAGATGGACGACGGAGCCACACTAGAAATCTATCGCTGCTGCACGGACGGCACCCGCAACGCCTGCACCAAGCTGTACGGCGCTTGCCAGCGTATCGCCCGGGACATGGGATATAGCAGAGTTATTACCTACACCCTTGCCTCCGAGATCGGCGCAAGCCTGCGCGCAGCAAACTTTGAGGATTGCGGCCCGGCAGGCAGAGCTACATGGACAGGCTCGCGAAGGCGGGACTACTATATATCCCCGCCCGAGCGGAAGCAGAGATGGCAATACAGCATCCATGCAGTAAGGGGGTGATGCCAATGCAGCAGTTTTTTCTGGAGCACCTCGCGGAGGTGATCTTCACGGCATTCACCGGCTTTCTGGCCGGGGCCTACCGCCGCCTGTCCAAGCGCATCAAGGCGCAGGAGGACGAGCGCAAGGCGATCAAGGACGGCCTGCTGGCCATGCTGCATGACCGCCTGTATCAGGCGTGCCTGCACTACATCTCGCAGGGCTGGATCGACGACGACGGCCTGAAGAACATCGAATACCTCTACCGCAGTTATCACAAGCTGGGCGGCAATGGCACGGGCACCGAACTGTACAACCGAGCCAAGGCCCTGCCCATCCGTGACTGATACACCCACACAAGCCCGGCAGTGCCGGGAGAAAGGCATATCATGAAAGCACATACCTATACCGAGCCCACCATCTCCGCCGGCACCATCGCCCGCACTGCTGTCCTGCTGCTGGCCCTGACCAACCAGATCCTGTCGGCCTGCGGCAAGCCCGTGCTGCCCATCGAGAGTGCCACCGTAGAGCAGCTGGTCACCGCTGGCATCACCACCGTGGCCGCGCTGGTGGCCTGGTGGCAGAACAACTCCTTCACCGCTGCCGCGATCCAGGCGGACAAGTACCTGGAGAACAAGAAGAGCCAGATCGGCAAGTAAGCCAGCCGCACTACTTAGCCGCCCCGGCGGCAGGCCGTAAGGCCGCATAGCATGAAAACAGCCCCGTGGTTCCGGTGATTCCGGTTCCACGGGGCTGTTTTTGTTTGCAGCGCATTCCGACATGTTGCGACATATTGCAACACTTTCAGCACATTTCCGGCATTTTCCAGCTAGAGTTGTACCGGAAGGAAGTGTAAAAAATGACCACTTATGATATGACCGACTTTGCCGCACAGGTGGACGGGGTGCTGCGCCCGCTGGGCATCACCCGCAATATGCGGGCTTACCACACTCTGAGCGAGGCGCTCCGGCTGATCTGCGAACAGGAGGACCGACTGGAAGCCGTCCAGAAGGAGATCTACGAGCCACTTGCAGACCGTCATTACTGCGACTGGACCGCCATTCAGAGCATGATCCGCCGTGCCGCGCAGACCGCATGGGCCACCAACCCCGCGCAGGTGCAGCATCTGGCTGGCTACCCGCTGACCGGCTGCCCCAGTGCCGTGCAGTTTCTGGAGCTGCTGTATAATGGGATGGCGAGAGGGCTGTATAACCCATCTTAAAGAGTGCAACCGAGGATGCAACAGTTTTGGTCTTTCGCTGTCTGTCAAAGCCTGAAGGAATTTTACAAAAGGAAAATCCCCCGCAGTTTTCACGAAACTACGAGGGATTTTCTTGGCGGAGTAGGAGGGATTTGAACCCTCGCGCCGTTGTTTAGACGACCT
>OGZH01001231.1_pt1 | contig 16286 bp, 14 predicted proteins | sample 1576741 | NCBI WGS metagenome assembly OGZH01 (sample SAMEA3541560, study PRJEB24748) | human gut metagenome | biome: human gut; feature: human-associated habitat; material: faeces | place: China | collected 2012 | reverse complement strand
TTTTGGACGGTCACACCGCCCGTTTTCTTTCTCGGGAAAGAAAATGGGGGGTGTGGTCTTGCCGCCCGCAGGCGGCATATCCCTCCGCGCTGTGCGCGGAAAATATTGTGTTCCTGCTATCGCAGGAACCTTATTTTTCCTCAGGATTGAGCTTTGCCAGCATATCGATCGCCATAGTATAGCTCTCGAACCCGTGTCCGCGGATCTGGGCGATGCAGGCGGGGGCGGTGACGGACAGGTGGCGGAACTCCTCGCGCTTCTGGATGTCGGACATGTGGACCTCGACGGCGGGGATGCTGACGGCCTTGAGCGCATCGTGGATGGCGTAGCTGTAATGCGTGTAAGCGCCGGGGTTGATGACGATGCCGTCAAACGCCGTGTCGGCCTCCTGAATGGCGTCGATGATCGCGCCCTCGTGGTTGGACTGGAAGCACTCCACGGCCACACCGCGGCTCTGTGCGTGCTCATAGATGCGGGCGCAGAGGGCGGCGTAGTCCTCCTTGCCGTAGATGTCCGGCTCGCGGCGGCCGAGCATGTTCATGTTTGCGCCGTTGATGACTAAGATTTTCATATGAGTATTCCTCCTGTGCTTGCCTTACGCCTGTTTGGCGGCGTGGGCGCGGTATTCCTTGCTTTTTTCAAGATAGAGCGTGGCGTTGGCCAGAATGCTCTCTTTTTCCTTGTCCGTCAGCTCGCGCACGACCTTGGCCGGGGAGCCGAGGATCATCGAGCCGTCGGGCGCGTTCATCTTGCCCGTGACAAGAGCGCCCGCGCCGATGATGCAGTCGTTGCCGATGACAGCGCCGTCGAGCACCGTCGCGCCCATGCCGACGATCACGCGGTCGCCGATGGTCGCGCCGTGGACGGTGGCGCAGTGGCCGACGGACACATCGTCGCCGATGGTGACCTTGTTGTGGATCAGGGCGAGGTCCTGAATGTTGCAGCGCTTGCCGATGCGCACGCTCTGCATCTCGCCGCGGCAAACACTGTTGTACCAGAACGCCGTGCCTTCACCCGCGACGACGTCGCCGAGCACCTGCGCGCCCTCCATGATGAGAATTTTGTCATCGGTGGAAAGGCGGTTAAAATTCATAGACATGGTTTTTCTCCTTTGTGAGCGGGCAAGCGCCCGCAGTATCATTTTTTACAGGGCAAAGTTGCCGTTGACGAACACGGGAATCTCGCGCCCGTCTTTCGTCGTGCCGATGATGGAAAGGTCAGCAGTGCCGACCATGAAATCGACGTGCGTATTGGAATCATTCAGGCCCGCGGCCTTGAGCTCTTCCTTGCTCATGGCCTCGCCGCCCTTGACGCACTCGGGGTACGCCTCACCGAAGGCGAGGTGGCAGGCCGCATTTTCGTCGAAGAGCGTGTTGTAGAAGAGAATCTTCTGGTTCGAAATGGGACTGTCATAGGGAACGAGCGCGACCTCACCGAAATACGACGCGCCCTCATCCTCGGCGATGGCGGCTTTCAGGATGTCCTCGCCCTTTTCCGCGTACGCCTCGACGATCTTGCCATCCTTGATGACGAAGTGGAAGTTTTCAATGATGTTGCCGTTGTGCACGAGCGGCAGCGCCGCGTAAACGACGCCGTCAATGCCGTCTCTGAGCGGGGCGGTGAAGACCTCCTCCGTCGGCATATTGGCGACGAACGGAAAGCCTGCGCGGCTGGTGTTGTCGCCGCCGGCCCAGACGTGCGTCTCGGGAAGCTTGATGTTGAGACTTGTGCCGAGGGAGTTCTGGTAATAGAGCGAGGTGAAGTGAAGATCGTTGAGCTTTGCGATGCGGCTTTTGAGCAGCGCCACATGCTCATGCCAGCGCGCGACGGCGTCACCCTTGCCGCTGATGCGGACGGAGGTGAAGATCGCGTCCCAGAGCTTGTCCATCGCCTCCTGCTCGGGAAGCTCGGGGAAGACCTTCTTCGCCCAGCTCGGGATGGGGACGGATGCGACGCACCAGGGGCAGGCATTGGACATTACGGAGCTTACGTAAGGCTGGATGGCCGTCTCGCTGCGGCTCGCGCGCGTCAGGCGGTCGGGGTCTACGCCGAGCAGCGCCTCAGGATCACGGGCGGAGATATTGAGAAATGCTGCGCCCTCGTCAGCATAGCCGTTGAGCATTTCCGCCTGCCAGGCGGGAAAGACGTCGAACACGGAGTCATCCGCGCGCAGAAAGCGCTCGCGTTCAAGAAAATCATCCGACCAGCGCATCACGACTTCGCGGCAGCCGACGTTATAGGCAGCGGCGGCGCACAGGCGTGCAAAATACGCGCACTCGACCGGGCAGCGGATCACGACGGTCTGGCCCTTTTGAACGTTCAGGCCCACTTCGATGAGCAGCTTTGCATATTCTCTGAGCTTTTCTTCCATGAATGACCTCCAAAAAAGAAGACGGCTGTGCGTGGCACAGCCGCCTTTTCCTATCGTACGATGCCATACAACATGCATCATAACACAGTTCATGCGCGATTGAAAAGAGTTTTTCGTATTTTTATCAGATTCCGAGAAGAAGCGAGGCAAAGTTGAAGTAGATCATCAGCGAGATGGCGTCCACGACCGTCGTGATGAACGGCGAGGCCATGACCGCGGGGTCGAAGCCGATCTTCTTGGCGAGCAGCGGCAGCGTACAGCCGACGACCTTGGCTGCGAACACTGTGACCACGAGCGTCAGGCAGATGACGAGCGCGACCGTGATGGTGATGGGATTGCCGAAGATCATCTTGTCGACGAGCATGAGCTTGACGAAATTCGCTGCGGCAAGCGTGGCGCCGCAGACGACCGCCACGCGGATCTCCTTCCAGATGACGCGGAAGAGGTCGGAAAATTCGATCTCGTCGAGCGAGATACCGCGGATGACCGTGACGCTCGCCTGTGAGCCGCAGTTACCGCCCGTGTCCATCAGCATCGGGATATAAGCCGTCAGAATGGCGAACGCGCTGAGCGCGTCTTCAAAGCGGGCGATGATCTGGCCGGTGAACGTGGCCGAGACCATCAGAAGCAGCAGCCAGGGGATACGGGACTTGTACGTATCCCAGACGCTCGTCTTGAGGTATGGCTTATCCGTCGGCAGCATAGCCGCCATCTTTTCGATATCCTCGGTCGTCTCCTCTTCCATGACGTCGATGGCGTCGTCGACCGTGATGATGCCGACGAGGCGGTCTTCCTTGTCGACGACCGGAAGGGCGATGAAGTTGTACTTCGAGAAGGTCTGCGCAACATCCTCTTTATCCTCGAGCGTGGAGACAGAGATGACGTGCGTCTCCATGATCTCGTCGATGGTGTCGTCCTCGTCGGAGAGGAGGATCGTTCGCAGCGAGACGATACCCTGCAGCTTGCGCGCCGGATCGACGACATAGCAGACGTTGATGGTCTCTTTGTCCGTACCGGTGCGGCGGATACGCTTGAGCGCGTCCTCGACGGTCATATCGCGCTTTAAGTCGACAAACTCCGTCGTCATCAGCGCGCCCGCGCTGTCGTCGGGGTATTTGAGAATTTCATTGATGCTCTTGCGCGTGTCGGGGTCCGCGTGCTTTAAGATGCGCTTGACGACGTTCGCGGGCATTTCCTCCACGATGTCGACCGCATCGTCCAGATACAGCTCGTCAAGGACCTCTTTGAGCTCGGTGTTCGAAAAGCCGCGGATCAGCATCTCCTGCGCGTCGGGATCGAGCTCGACGAACACCTCCGCCGCGGGCTCTTTGGGAAGGAGCCGGAACAAAAGGGGAATGCTGTCCTCGTCCAAATCTTCAAAAAGCGAGGCGATATCCGCGGGCTCCAGGTCTGCAAGCAGGTCGCGCAGCGCGGTATATTGTTTTCGCTTGAGCAGATCCTCGATTCTTTCCAGCAGTTCGTCGCGCATTTCTTCAAAGCCGACCATACCGACTCCTCCTTTCTGAAGATAGTGCCAAATCAAAGTGTTCAGGTGAATTTTGCGATAAAAAATCCCCCATATCCTGCGTCCGGCGACGCGGCTATGGGAGCGACAATCAAGAAACACCCGCCCCTGGCGAGAAGTTTCCTTACCGTTCAAGCTTTAGCATCACGAGGCGGTGAAACTGCATTAGATGGCACCTTGCTTTCGATGCAACCTGTTCAAACCCTCTCATAGTGTCTCCACTACTCCGCGGCAGCAGTCCGTATCCTTGTGGTAGCCTTACCTACCGGACGATGTATGAACTTAACGGTACTATATTATGCACATTTTCCTGTCGTGTCAACCCCTTTTCCGGCTTTATTTCTGTAAAAAGTATGTCATGGTGCGCTTTTGCGCTTCCCTTTCGTAATGGGCTGTGCTATACTACATAAATTAAAGAGAAATCGACTTTTGAGGAGGTGAGCATCGCCCTTGCAGCAGTATCTTGACCGGCACCGCTTTTTGAAAGGCATCTACCTGATGGTCAGGCGGTACTTCGATCATCATGTCGGCCGCGACAGTGCGGCGCTCACATACTACCTTTTGTTTGCGCTTTTCCCGCTTTTGATCTTTTTGAGCAACTTAGTCGGCATCATGTCCGTGGATATCAGCGGCTTTCTGTATGAAATTCGCGCATTCATCCCGCAGGAGGCGCTCGAGATCATCGAGCAGTATTTCACTTATGTCAGCCGCGATTCAAGCCCACGGCTTTTGTGGTTCTCACTGATTTTTTCCATTTACTTTCCTTACCGCGCGGCAAGCTCGCTTCTGGGCTCTGTCCGTCGGGCCTACGGCGAGCACCGGCCCACGCAGTTTTTGCGCTATCAGTTCAAGCTCCTGCTTTATACGCTGAGCCTGATTTTAATGGTCGTTTTGTCCATCGGACTGTCCGTCGTCGGCGGGCGGGTGCTGAACTACGTGTCGAGCCACCTGTCGGCCTATATCACGCTGAGCGACGGCTTTATCCGCCTGTGGTCGAGCCTGCGCTTTGTTATCATCGGCGGCATCGTATTCTTCCTCATCGCGATGATGTACGGCCTTGCGCAGGAGTCGCACCGGATGAACCGTATCTGGCCGGGCGCGGTGTTCTCGCTCGTGATGTGGCTCGTATTGTCATTCCTTTTTTCGTATTATGTTGAAAACATCGCGCGCTACTCCGTCATTTACGGCACGCTCGGCGCGGTGATCGTATTGCTTTTGTGGCTGTATCTCGCCTCGGTCATGCTGATCATGGGGGCGGAATTCAACAGCGTTTTGATGGTGCTGCGTAAGCAGCACACGGCGGAAGCCGAAGAGAATTTAGGAGAAACACAGAAATGAAAATCATCATTGTCGGTATCGGTAAGGTCGGCTACGCCATCGCCGAGCAGATGACGGGCGAAAACCACGATCTGGTCGTCATCGACCGCAACAACGCCGTGCTCGACCACGTTGACTCCATGCTCGACGTCATGTGTGTGGAGGGCAACGGCGCGAGCGCCAGCGTCCTTTTGGAGGCGGGCGTGCGCGAGGCGGACCTTCTCATCGCCGTTTCGGAAAACGACGAGGTCAACCTCATCTGCTGCCTGATGGCGAAAAAGCTCGGCGCGAAGCACACGGTCGCCCGCGTACGCAACCCCGAGTATTTCCGCGATGCACCGATCCTGCGCCGCGAGATCGGGCTTGATATGATCATCAACCCCGAAAATGCCGCCGCGCAGGAAATTTCGCGCATTCTGCGCGTGCCGTCTGCGTTCAGCGTGGAGACGTTTGCCCGCGGACTTGTCGAGCTCATCGGCTTTCAGACCGAAGAGGGCGACAGCCTTGTCGGCAAGTCCCTCATCGACTACAACCGCGAAAATCCCAACAGCATCCTCATGTGCGCGGCCAAGCGCGGGGAAGAGGTCATCGTGCCGAACGGCTCGTTCGTCCCGCAGACGGGAGACCGCGTGTACGTCATCGGCACGCCCGCGGAGACGACGCGCGTGCTGCGCTCGATGGGCAGGGCCATGGCGCCCATCCGCCGCGTGAGCATCCTTGGCGGCAGCCGCATCGCACAGTACCTTGCCTGGGTGCTCACCGACATCGGCACGCACGTGACGATCGTGGAAAAGGACGAGGCCAAATGTCTCACGCTCGCGGAAAAGCTGCCGAAAGTCACCGTCATCCACGGCGACGGCACGAATCACGACCTGCTTGAGTCCGAGGGCATTTTCCACTGCGACGCGTTCATCGCTGTGACGGACCGCGACGAGGAAAACCTCCTCATGGCGCTCACGGCGAAGCGCTACGGCGTGAAAAAGGTCGTGCCGAAGATGTCGCGCATGGGGTATCTCGACATCGTGAACCTCACGGGCCTCGACACGGTCATCTCGCCCAAGGCCATCATTGCAAGCCAGATCTCAAGTTACGTCCGCGGCCTTGCCAACTCGCAGGGCAGCGCGGTGGAGAGCCTGCACTATATCCTCGGTGGCGCGATCGAGGCGGTCGAATTCACCGCGACGAGTGCCACGCACTTTCTCGACCGGCCGCTCAGCGACCTGCATTTTCGAAACGGCCTGCTCGTTGCGGCCATCGTGCACAACGGCCGGATGGAGATCCCAAACGGTCATTCCCAGATCCATGCGGGCGACCGCGTGATCGTGGTGGCGAAAAAGCTCTTTTTGCAGGACCTCAACGATATTCTCGGCTGATGTGCCGGCTGCTTGCGGCAAGGAAGTTTCATTATGAACCAAAATCTTATTCTCAGAATCGTGGGCGTCATTCTCTGTATCGAGGCGCTTTGTATGATCCCGCCGCTGCTGCTGAGCGTGTTCGACGGTGGTGTTGACCAGAGGGCCTTTTTGTACGCGCTGCTTATCTGCGGCGGCGTGGGAGTGCTGCTCTCGCTCATCCGCGCGGACAACGCGCGGCTCCAGACGCGCGACGGCTTTGTCTGCGTGGCACTGTGCTGGATCGCGCTGAGCGTGTTCGGCGCGCTGCCGTATTTTTTCAGCGGCAGCTGCAGCTTTATCGACGCCATTTTCGAGACCGTCTCCGGCCTGACGACGACCGGCGCGTCCATCTTCCCGTCGCCTGCGTCGCTGCCGCAGGGCATCCAATTCTGGCGCGCGCTCACGCAGTGGATGGGCGGCATGGGTATCCTCGTTTTGATGCTGGCGCTGCTGCCCAAGCTCAGCGAGGGCAGCGTGAACCTGATGAAAGCAGAATCCCCCGGCCCCATCAGCACAAAGCTCCGCCCCCGCACGGGTGAGACGGCGCGCATCCTGTACCGCATCTACATCGCGCTCACCGTGGCGGAGGCGCTGCTGCTGCGCATTGCGGGCCTCCCGCTGTTCGATGCGATCACCACGGCGCTGACGACGATCTCTACCGGCGGCTTTTCCATCCGGGATGCGAGCATTGCGTATTATCAGTCGCATCTTGTCAACTGGATCCTCATTTTCTTCATGTTTGCCGCAAGCGTGAACTTTACGCTCCTCTACCTCTGCGTGACGCGCCGCTTCTGCGAGGCGCTCAAGAGCGAGGAGCTGCGCGTTTACTCGCTGGTCGTGGTCGGCGCGTCGGCGATGATCGCGGCGGACCTGATCGTGCGCACGGGGCGCGACATCGGCTCGGCCATCGAGAATGCGGCCTTTCAGGTCACAACGCTCATTTCAACGACCGGCTACTGCACGGAGGATTTTGACCTCTGGCCGCAGTTCTGCCGCTGTATCCTCGTGCTGGTGATGTTTTTCGGTGGCTGCGCGGGCTCTACGGCGGGCGGCGTCAAGGCCTCGCGCATCGTGCTTTTGTGCAAGTCGCTGCGGCGAGATCTGCGGCGCGTGATGCACTCGCGCGAGGTGCGCCCCATCACGCTCGACGGACATCGCGTGACGGAGGAGACCGTCTCGTCCGTTTCGGTCTTCTTCTTCGCCTATATCGCGATTTTGCTGCTCGGCACGCTGATTTTGTCGCTTGACAACATCGACTTTACCGCGGCGTTCACCGCCTCGCTCACGGCCATCAGCAACGTGGGCCCGGGCCTTGGCGCAGTGGGACCGACATGCAACTTCGGCTTCCTCTCCGGCATCAGCAAGCTCACGATGAGCGCCATCATGCTGCTCGGCCGTCTTGAGATCATGCCGCTGCTTGTCCTCTTAATGCCCTCTGTCTGGCGCAGAAAATAAAAGAAAATCAAAAAGGGTGGATCGCAATTTTGCGATCCACTCTTTTTGAAAAGGATTCGCTGCGCTTCGTGCCTTGCCGCTCGCAGCGCGGCTGCGACACGCGCTCCGCGCAAAGAGTAAATTCCGACGCGCCTGTCGTCGGAATTTACGATCAAACAGATTTCGCGTCTGCGGACGCGAAACTCTGCGAGGCGGTTTGCCTCCATTTTAGCAGCAGGGCCGAGTTTGTGATGACAAGCACGCTGCCTGCGTTATGGACCAGCGCGCCGACAACAGGGTTCAGTGTGCCGGTGATGGCGAGCACGATGGCGATGAAGTTGAGCGTGAGCGAGAATGTTATATTGAGCTTGATGGTGCGCATCATCCGCTTGGAGAGCGCGATGAGGGTGCGGCAGCTCCTTGACTTCGTCGTCGACGAGCGCGATATCCGCAGCGTCCACGGCAATGTCGCTGCCCACGCCGCCCATTGCGATGCCGACATCGGCGGCCTTGAGCGCGGGCGCGTCGTTCACGCCGTCGCCGATCATGCAGACCTTATCGCCCGCGGCCTGATAGGCGCGGATGTGGGCGAGCTTGTCCTCGGGCAGGCAGTTTGCGTGCACCTCGCCGATGTGGAGCTGCGCGGCAATGGCCGCAGCGGCGTTCTGATGGTCACCCGTGAGCAGCACGGGCTGGACCTGAAGCGCGGAGAGCTGGTCGATCATGTTTGCACTCTCCTCGCGAATCGTGTCGGACAGGGCGAGGAAGCCCGCGAACACGCCGTCCACGGCGGCGTAGGTGACGGTGCAGCCCTGCGAGAGCTGGACAACAGCGGCCTTAGCGGCCTCTTCGGGAATGGCGATGTGGTGCTCGGCAAGGAGCTCCGCATTGCCCGCGAGGAGGGTTTTACCGTCAACGCAAGCGGAGACGCTGCGCCCCGGCACCATCTGGAAGTTTTCGGCCTCGCCCAGCGCCTCGCCCGTCTCCTGTTGACAGCAGCGGGTGATGGTCTTGCCGAGCGGGTGCTCAGAATAGCGCTCCGCCGTGGCGCAGAGGCGGTAGAGCTCGTTATCGGAGAGGGAGGGCAGCGCGCTGTGCACCAGAACGACCTTCGGCGTGCCGTAGGTCAGCGTGCCGGTCTTGTCGAAGGCGATCTTCTTCACGGCGGCGAGACGCTCAAGCGCGTCGCCCTCGCGGACGAGAAAGCTGTGCTTCGTTGCGCTGCCGATGGCGCCATGATGGCAGTCGGCGTTGCCAGCACAAGCGCGCAGGCGCAGAAGACGACCAGAATCGTCACCGCGCGGATGATCTCACTGGAAATCATCCGTGTCAGCGCCGCGGCAGTCAGCGCGATGACGACGATCCATGCCGCCCAGCGGTCGGCAAGGCGGACGATCTTGGCCTTGTCCGCGTCGGCGGACTGGACAAGGCGGATCATGCGCTGGATGGAGCTGTCCTCGCCGACCTTTGTGGCCTTCATCTCGAAAGCACCGAACTGGTTGACCGTGCCGGAGGAGACCTCGTCGCCGACGCCCTTGTCGACCGGCAGCGATTCACCCGTCATAACGGCCTGATTCACAGATGTCTGGCCCGATACGATCTCTCCGTCGACGGGGATGGTCTCGCCGGGCAGCACGCGCAGCAGGTCGCCGACCTTGACGGCCTCGGCGGGGACGGCCGTTTCCTTTCCGCCGGTGATGACGCCCGCGGCCTGATAGGCGCGGATGTGAACGAGCTTTTCGATGCCCGCGCGGGCGCGGGCGACGGTCAGCTCTTCGAGAAGACCGCCGAGCTGCATGATGAACGCGACCTCACCCGCGGCGAAGTCTTCGCCGATGCAGACCGACGCGATCAGCGCGAGCAAGACGAGCACGTCTGCCTTGATGTCGAACGCCGTGACGAGGCCGATGACGGCCTCTAAAATGATGGGGATGCCGCAGAGGATGATCGCGGCCCACGAGGCGTCGAACGGCAAGGGGACGAGATCAAAAATGCTGACGATCAGCGCGATGCCGGAGATCACGAGCAGTGTGATATCTTTTTTTGTGCCGCCTAGCTCTAAAAAATGCTCCAGCTTTTCCATTGCCAGTTTCACGGAAGCGACTCCTTTTTGTACCATAGGGGGTATGGGCTTATTATACATATGGGTGTATAGGTTATAAAGCGCGCAAAAAGAGAGAAGCAGCACAAAACTGCTTCTCTTCTTTCGTGCAATTCTACTGAAAACGGGCGCGTGAGAGGGTTTATCTCCTGCTCAGCCCATGTTCGAAAAGCGCTCGACCGCCTTCGTAAAGTTCTCGATCGTCTTGTCCGCGTCGCCATGCTCGATGCCGTCGCGCACGCAGTGCTTGATGTGCCCCTCAAGCACGACCTTGCCGCAGCCGTGCAGCGCGGATTTGGCCGCATTGATCTGCGCAAGAATATCCTCGCAGGGGACGTCCTCGTCCACCATGCGGTCGATGGCCTGCACCTGACCGATGACCTTTTTGAGCCGATGGTGCAGATTGTCGGCGTCCATACACTGTTTCATCGTTTGGCTTCCATACCTGTTGGGGTATCTGCATTGTGCACTCTGCGCCGCGATTTTGTCAATATGCACTGCCGCGGCAGTTTTGTGCGCCTTTGGCGAAAAAATGGCGTTTTGCGGCAATTTTCTCTTCCTCCGCGGTGTTGCAGAGCATAAAAAAGTGTGATAGGATATATTAGAAATAGTATGACCGGCGGCCATATTGCCGTCGGAGCGATTTTGAGGTAACCGAATGAAGAAAAGCGACAAAACACCCAAGCAGACCCACCGCCGCGCGGACCCGAACGTCATGGGCCTCCACGCGGACGTGGTGGAGCAGAATATCACCGAAACACTCGAAACGAACTACATGCCTTACGCGATGTCCGTCATCGTCTCGCGTGCCATTCCGGAGATCGACGGCTTCAAGCCCTCGCACCGAAAGCTCCTTTACACGATGTACAAGATGGGGCTTCTCACCGGCGCGCGCACGAAGAGCGCGAACATCGTCGGACAGACGATGCGCCTGAACCCCCACGGCGACGCCGCCATCTACGACACGATGGTGCGCCTTTCCAAGGGCTACGGCGCGCTGCTGCACCCGTTCGTCGATTCGAAGGGCAACTTCGGCAAGGTCTATTCGCGCGACATGGCGTGGGCGGCCAGCCGATACACCGAGGCGAAGCTCGCGCCCATCTGCGCCGAGCTCTTCCGCGACATCGACTCTGACACCGTTGATTTTGTCGACAACTACGATAACTCGATGAAAGAGCCGGCGCTGCTGCCAACAACGTTCCCGAATATCCTGGTCTCGGCCAACCAGGGCATCGCGGTCGGCATGGCGAGCCAGCTGTGCGGCTTTAACTTGGGCGAGGTCTGCGACACGACGATCGCCTTTTTGAAAAATCCCGAGGTGCGCATCAGCGAGACGCTGCTCGCGCCCGACTTCCCGACCGGCGGCGAGGTCCTGTACGACCCGCGCGCCATTGAGGACATTTACAACACCGGCCGCGGCGGCGTAAAGGTGCGCGCCCGCTGGCGCTACGACAAAAAAGAAAATCTCATCGAAATTTATGAAATTCCCTACACCACCACGACCGAGGCCATCATGGACAAGGTCGCCGAACTCATCAAGGCGGGCAAGGTCAAGGAAATTTCCGACATGCGTGACGAGACCGATCTCTCCGGCCTCAAGCTGACGATCGACTTAAAGCGCGGTGCCGACCCCGACAAGCTGATGCAGAAGCTCTTCAAGGCGACGACACTGCAGGATACGGCGTCGTGCAACTTCAACGTCCTGATCGGCGGCATGCCGCGCGTGATGGGCGTGCGCGAGCTTTTAGACGAGTGGTGCGCGTGGCGCACCGAGAGCGTCAAGCGCCGCGTGTACTTCGTGCTCAAAAAGCGGCAGGACAAGCTGCACCTCTTAAAGGGCCTTAAAAAGATCCTGCTCGATATCGACAAGGCCATCAAGATCATCCGCGAGACGGAGAAGGAGGCCGACGTCGTGCCGAACCTGATGATCGGCTTCGGCATCGACCAGATCCAGGCGGAATACGTCGCCGAGATCAAGCTGCGCAATATCAACCGCGAGTATATCCTGAAGCGCGTGGAGGAGACGGCATCGCTCGAGGCGGAGATCGAAGACCTTGAGGATACGCTTGCGCGCCCGTCGCGCATCCGCAAGATCATCGTCAGCGAGCTTGAGGACGTGCGCAAAAAGTACGCCGAGCCCCGCCGCACCGGCATCCTCTACGACTATGCCGAGGACGCCGAGAGCGAGGAGGACGCCATCGAGGACTATCCCGTGACGCTGTTTTTGTCGCAGCACGGGTACTTTAAAAAGATCACGCCGCAGTCGCTGCGCATGTCCGGCGAGCAGAAGTTCAAGGAGGACGACGCGCTCAGCATGAGCGTGGAGAGCTCCAACGCCGCCGAGCTGATGTTCTTCACCGATAAGGCGCAGGTCTACAAGACGCGCGCGAGCGACTTTGCCGACGGCAAGGCGAGCCAGCTGGGCGATTACCTGCCCGCCAAGCTCGGCATGGACGAGGGCGAGAGCGTCATGGGCATGGTGCTGCCGGGCGACTACAGCGGCTATATGATCTTCTTCTTCGAAAACGGTAAGGCCGCGAAGGTCGAGCTGTCGGCCTACAGGACGACCTCGAACCGCCGCCGCCTGACCGGCGCTTACAGCGACAAGAGCCCGCTCAAAGCGCTGTTGCATCTCAAGGAAGACCGCGAGACCGCCGTCTATTCGACAGAGCCGCGCGTGCTGATCGTCAACACGGCGCTTCTTGGTGTGAAGACGACGCGCACGACGCAGGGCGTCGCGCTTTTGACGCTCAAAAAGAAGTACGTGCTCGACACGGTGCGCTTCCCGGAGGAGACCGGCATCACCGACCTTGCCCGCTACCGCGGCCGCAGCATTCCCGCGACGGGCGCGCTGCTCAAGACGGAGGACAGCGACGACAAGCAGCTCTCGCTGATTTGACGTCGGAAGCCTGAGAGAAACATATGAGGGGAGAAAATTTATGAAAAATAAAAAACTGCGCGAGCAGATGAAAAGCTATATCATTGTCACGCTTGCCTGCGTGCTGTATGCCTTGTCGTTCGATTGGTTCTATGCACCGAATGGCTTTACGGTCGGCGGCTTTACGGGTATTTCGCAGATCATTAACTTTTTTGCACCCATTCTGCCGGTCGGTACGATGGTCATCGTGCTCAATGTGCCGCTTTTTATCGTGGGACTTAAAAAATTCGGCTTCGCATTTTTGTGCAAGTCCATCTACACGATGACGCTGAGCTCCATTTTGATCGACGTTGTCGCGGCCATCCACGAGTTTGCGCCCATGGACCCGCTGCTTGCGTGCCTGTACGGCGGCGTGACGCTCGGTATCGCCTCGGGACTTTTATTCCGCGAGGAGACGACGACCGGCGGCTCGGAGCTCGGCGCGTGGATCGTGCGGTCGCACGTTGAACGGCTGTCAATCGGCAACATCTGCCTCGGCATCGACTTGACGATCATTCTGATCTACGCCGCGGTGTTCCACAGCCTCAACAACGCGCTCTACGGCGCGCTCGCGCTCTATATCACGACGAAGGTGCTCGATCTGGTCGTCTACGGTCAGAACACGGCGAAGGTCGCCTACATCATCAGCGACAAGTATGAGGAGATCATGCAGGAGATGCTGCGGCGCGACATGGGCGTGACGCTCCTGAACGGCAAGGGCGGCTACACGGGCGCGGAGCGTCCGCTGCTGTTCTGCGCCATCCGCAAGAAGGAAGCGGTTTCGATCAAGCGCTATATCAAGGAGCTCGACCCCGACGCCTTTTTCATCGTCTGCGACGCGAGCGAGGTGCTCGGTGAGGGCTTTGGCGAATACGACCCGCAGGGCCTCTAAGGATATCAGGATACAAGGAGGAAGCAGGAATGGATCTTACGACGGTGGAGAAGAATCTCAAAGAGCGCGGCTTCAAGGTAGCTGCCTTCGCGACGGCGAAGGAAGCGGCGGACTATCTGAACGCGCAGATCGACGGAGAGAGCGTGTCGTTCGGCGGCAGCATGACGCTCTCTCAGATGGGGCTTTTTGAAAGCCTCGGCAAGCACAACAAGATGTTCAGCCACTGGAACGTGCCCGACGGCATGAACGCTGCCGAGGTGCTCAAAAACGCCTCGACGTGCGACAACTACCTGCTCTCGGCCAACGGCCTTGCCGAAACGGGCGAGATCATCAACATCGACGGGACGGGCAACCGGGTGTCCTCGTCGCTCTATGGCCACAAGAGGGTGTGGTTCGTCGTCGGCAGCAACAAGATCGCGCCGACCTATGACGAAGCGCTCTGGCGCGCCCGCAACATTGCTGCACCGAAAAACGCGCAGCGCCTCGGCGTGAAGACGCCGTGCGCCGTGAACGGCGACCGCTGCTACGACTGCAAGAGCCCGCAGCGCATCTGCCGCGGTCTTGTCGTGCTGTGGGAGGCCATCCGCAGCTGCGAGACCGAGGTCGTGCTCGTCGACGAGCCGCTTGGCTACTGAGAAAGAGAGATTTCGCCCAAAAGGAGGGAGCGCCGTGCGCAAAAAGTTCATTCCGCTTTCGCTGGCGCTCTGCCTGACGCTCTCGGGCTGCGGCGGCAACGTCGTACTTGAGCGTTCCTACAGCGTTTCCACGCCGCACAGCGAGGTCTACTGGGAAAACGAGGGTGCGGACACCCTGCGCGCCGACAGCTATCAGGACCTCGTCAATGCGCTGCTGCTCCTCCTTGGCGAGCACAGCGAGGAAGGCGTTGTGCGTATTTACAGCGAGGAAGACGCCGCGGCCATGGCCGAGCAGGCCTGTAAGGAGGTGCAGGAGGAGACGGCACTGGGCGCGTATCTTCTTGACTACATCAGCTACACCGACACGCAGGAGCGCGCCTATTACGAGATGCACGTGCGCCTCGGCTACCGCCGCACGGCGGAGGAGCAGGCGGGCATTATCACCGCGACGAGCACCGAGGCGCTGCCTGACCTTCTGCGCCTGACGGCGCGCGAGGGCGCGCTCAGCCGCATCGCCGTGCGCTTCACGTACTTCACCGCGGACCGTGATGGCATCCGCGACATGGTACGATCTGTGCAGGAGGAGGTCGACACCGGCTTCACCGAGCCGTGGCAGGTGAACTTCTACCCCGATACCGACGATGTCGGCATTGTCGAGGTCGTGCTGCGGGAAGCGTAAAAAAGGATAAGAAAAGAGCCTGAACAAAGCGTTCAAGCTCTTTTTGTGCTTTATAGGGGAGAGGGAAAACGTTAGGAGAGGATCGCGCGGTCGTTGGCGAACTCGTCGCCGCTGGCCTTCGTGAACTGCTCAAGAAGATCGGGCACGGTCAGCTTCTTCTTCTCCTCGCCCGCAATGTCGAGGATGACGTGGCCGTCGTGCAGCATGATGAGGCGGTTGCCGTACTGAATGGCATCGCGCATGTTGTGCGTGATCATCAGCGTGGTGAGCTGGCCCTCGCGCACGATGCGGTCGGTGAGCTCCATGACCTTGGCGGCGGTCTTCGGGTCGAGTGCCGCGGTGTGCTCATCGAGCAGCAGCAGCTTGGGGCGCTTGAGCGTTGCCATCAGCAGCGTGAGCGCCTGGCGCTGGCCGCCGGAGAGCGTCGAGACCTTCGTGGTCAGGCGGGACTCAAGGCCGAGGCCGAGACCGCCGAGCAGCTCGCGGTACTGCTCCTTTTCCTCCTTCGTCACGCCCCAGGAAAGACCGCGGCGCTGGCCGCGGCGGGCGGCGAGGGCGAGGTTCTCTTCGATCCACATCGAGGGGGCGGTGCCCATCATCGGGTCCTGGAACACGCGGCCGATGAATGCCGCGCGCTTGTGCTCGGGCAGGTTCGTGACGTCGGAGCCGTCGATGATGACCTTGCCGGAGTCGACAAAGAACGTGCCGGCGGTGGCGTTGAGCATCGTGGACTTGCCCGCGCCGTTGCCGCCGATGACGGTGACGAAGTCGCCGTCGTTCAGCGTCAGACTCAGGCCGTTCAGCGCGGTCTTGGCGTTGATGGTGCCGGGGTTGAAGGTCTTATAAAGTTCCTTGAGTTCAAGCATGGCCATTGCCTCCGTTCTTTGCGCTCTGGGGCTGCACCTTGCGGCGGAACATCTTGCTCTTCCAGTAGGGGATGGCGAGGAAGACCGCCACGATCAGCGCCGTGATGAGCTTTAAGTCGTTGGTGTTCAGACCGAGCTGCAGCACGATCTGGAGC
>OGZH01001216.1_pt1 | contig 16484 bp, 10 predicted proteins | sample 1576741 | NCBI WGS metagenome assembly OGZH01 (sample SAMEA3541560, study PRJEB24748) | human gut metagenome | biome: human gut; feature: human-associated habitat; material: faeces | place: China | collected 2012 | reverse complement strand
GTTGTTTACCTATCAATTCACTCGTCCACTCTTCGTCCGACAACGACTCCACATCGGCAGCGTTATAGATGTTCGAATACCAATGTACAGCATCTCCGTTAGGTGTCAAACGTGCACCCAACACCGCTTTGCCCGCATAAGATCCGTATTTCGTCGCATCGAGACGCGCCCAATCGTCACCATCGGTAATCCACGCCGCAGGAGCGGCCTCGGCCGAAGACACCACACGTTCCGGTGTAGTGAACGGCTTCTCGGCAAACGAAGTCGAGGAAACGATCTTACCCGTTATCTCGTCGACCCAGAAAGCATACGGATAATATGTCGTCGAGGATGAAAGTTTCCCGAAAGTATAGGTCTCCGGATTACCGTCTTTCGAACATTGGCTGTAAATATAATCGGCCAGCGGAACGAACATATCGGCATATTCGCCGAACTGCTCGATACGTTTCTTGTCCATCATTTGTTCAAACCACACGGCGATCTTCGCCTCGTCGCGTCCGAGTTCTTTGCTTGCGTATGGGCAAGTTGCTCGGACGACAAAGACGATCCGACACCCGGCAAACCTGCTTTACCGACCATCGCAGTGAGTGAACCCGCCCTTAGCGCCGACAACGCCAAGGCTGTAGTAACCGTTACACCTTCCGAAGAAACGGAAAAGTGGTATTGGAAATGCGAACCCAAGGGGCAGAGCGCTGCCGCGTATGCGGCTGTTACCGGTAAGGAAGAAGCTAAGCTGGAAATTCCCATTGATATGGATGTGACTTATACGCTGACTGCTTATGCCGAGAATGAAACGGGCAAGAGCAAGGAGGTTTCAAAGGAATTCACATTCAAGAGCGAGGACGTCATGACCGAGCTGGTGGAGTTTGAAATCAAGAACCTTTCCGCTTTCTCTATGGATGTAGTGGTGAAGAAGAGCGCCAAATGTGCCAAGTATGTAATCGGGGCGACTCCGAAAGGCTATATGGGGACAAACACCACAACCGGAGAAGAGGAATACGTAGAGATTTACAAGGAGGCTACCTTTATTGAAAATGCCGAGACTTCCTTGAATCCTGACGAAAGCTATCCGATGCAGCCTTATAACTGGTCGGATGTCAGTGCCACTTTCACAGAGAGGACTTTGTCGAGATATGCCTTGAAGGACAAAGATATCAGCGAGAGCAAGGGTATCATCCTGAGATCGCTGGAAGTGGACGAAATCAAAATGATTATCGCCGTGTATGCGCTGGATGCCGAAGGCAATTCCAAAGTCTATACACAGGAGATTACCATTCCCGAACCGGAAATCACCGGACAGGTAGCGGTATCCATCGATGTTCCTAAAGACAAGATAAAGATGAGAAGCTTTGAGGCTACCTTTACGGCAGATGCCAATTGTAGCAGGATACATGTGGGACAATCGAGTGCAGGCTTGATTGCAAGTGGCGGTAAATCCTTTGATAACATGACTGAGGAGGAAATCTGCGCCAGCATCGTCCGCTTGGGTGCCGAAGTTCCTTTGGCTTATACCGGAGCGTTCTCCAAAGAGTTTGCCAGCAAGGATATGGTGCCGAATACTTCATACATCGTATATGCTATTCCTATCGATAAAGAAGGAAAAATCGGCAAGGTTGTTTATAAGTCCGTTACAACGGGAACTCCCGTTTACGATGGAACCGGAGAGATTACATCTGTAACCTTCCCCGACCAAGTTACACCGGAAAAACTGCTTGTGGATATCAGTGTCAGTGACAAAGTAGAGTTTGTCCGTGTATTGTGGGATATGGGTACAGGACCGGGTTCTCTGGACCTTAATACAATAATGGCAGACGAAGATTCAAGAAACGTGCATTGGTATGAGTATGCTACGGCAGATTTGCCTAAGCTGAAGACTGAAGACAATAATGGCGGTCTGTATATTACTTCTCCGGGCTCTACCTATTATTTACGTGCTGTAACTGTTGATAAGGATGGTAAGTTGAGTGAGATAATTGACTTGGTAGAGAAAGCTAATAAGGGAACCAATGGCATCAAGACTAAAGAAGAAGAACCGGAAATATCGGTTACCGATTGGGAGGGCACAGGTAAACTTACTTTGACTGTTGTTTCAACCGGAACCAATGAAGAAACAGGCTTGTACACTGCTGATTTGAAGGTTGTAAAGGGTGAAAATACGAAGCAGGTCTATATGGTAAAATGGTCTGGTGAGGCACAACCGACTGATATTGATAATTATATAAAAGAGCTTCCTTATTTTGTAAACTTCGATCCTGAGGCTGGAGCAGTAGGTGTTGTAAGCATCGTTTTGGATAAGAATACAGCCGAAAAGACAACAACCGAAGAGTTCATGGATGAGTATAGTGCCATGTGGGGTGGCGATTCCCGTATCTACGTTACATTAGATAATGACGGAAAGTTAAGCATAGCCGATTGGTATATTCATGGTTACGGAACAAAGAATAATCATTAATAAATCCATTCCCCAATTAATATCCTCAAACCAGTAAATAGCATTTTATAACTTCAGAGCGTAATGAGCAGGCGGAAACGCCGTTCATTACGCTCTTTTTCATTTCGACCGAACAGCAGATCGGTTTCCATTCAAATGTAATGGAGTTAATAGCTGATCTTTATTCCTGCGAAATAGCTTCGCGGAGCAGCCGGACCGTAAATATATCCGGAGTCACGCTCCACTCCCTGGTCGAAATCGTTCTGATAAGCATTGAACACATTCTGCACACCTGCATTCAATTGCAGGTCCACCGACTTATAAAGTTTGAAATCATAGGCCACCTTGACTCCCATATCGAAGAAATCGCGCGTATTCACCGCCACATCCTTGTCGATATAACCGGCCATGTGCTGCACCAGCATCGAGCCGGTGTACGTGCCCGACAGGGATAATGAGAGAGGCTTGATCGGCGTATACGTTGCCGTAAAGTATCCATAGGTATTCGGTGTACGGAAAATCTTCTTCTCGGCCGGTGCCGTTTCGCTCCACTTTTCCGGTTCGTCATAACGGCTCTGTTGCAAGGTGACTCCTGCCTGTAACTGGAACAAAGAGAGATAAGCCATTTTTCCCTCCATCGATAGTCCCAATACTTTGGCACCCGAACCGTTACGCCGCTCTTTGATAAGAATGCCGTCCCGCTCTCCGATGTTCTCGAGTACAAATACATCCGACAGTCTGGTATAAAAACCTTCAACCAGGAAGTTCACCTGAAAAGCACCGAAACGGTGATACATATCGGCTGAGGCGCTGAAACTCTGAGATTTTTCCTCTTTCAGATTCTTGGCACGCTCAATCATCGACACCGTTCCGCCTACATTCTCAATATGCAGGTCTTCGTCGAAAGCCTGCGGGGCACGGAAGCCCGACGAATAACTCAAGCGAAGATTAATGTCCTCGGAAGGATTGAAACGGAGATTGGCACGAGGGCTAAAGATAACATGGTTGATTAGATTGTGCTTATCCAGACGTCCGCCCAACAGAATGCTCCATTTTTCGTTTTTCCATTCATTCTGCAAAAAAGCACTACCGATATTTACCGTCTGCTTCGTATAACGGTTGTATCCCCACATATCGTCCTTCAGGTTATCCCGGTTATACTCCAATCCCGCAGTCAGGTCGGCAGGCATGAAAAGGCATTTACCGAAACTGTACACATATTGAGAACCGCCGATAAAGGTCAGGTCCGTTGTCTTTCCATAGGCGTTCTGGTCTTTTTTGCTGCCATAATAACTGTCGCGGTCCGTATGCTGTGCCGAGGTATAAACGGTCAGACGGTGTTTTTCATTCGGAGCAAAATAATCGAATTTCAAGCCGCCGCCGTTGATAGAGTGCTGAATCTGCTCGGCAATGTCAGCCTCGTGAGGCGGACGGTTCAGCAGGTTTCCGCCACGACGGAACTCCTGTAAGTGATGATACTCAAATGTCAACTTAGAATAAGTGCTTGTCTTGAGGAACGAACGGAAGCCGACTGTCTGGTTTTTAAGTTTCGGCATTTCGGAATAACCGTCTCCATCATGATCGTACGCATCCCGATGACGGTTCTGCCCGAACACATAGAGTCCCGCCCGATGATTATCGGTCACCAGCGATGCATTCAGCGAAGTATTATTATCGAAAGACGAGCTGCCGCCGATAGAAGTAAGGGTATGTGCCAACTGCCCCGAATTGCGTAGTGGCTCCTTGGTGATGATATTAATGGTTCCGGCAATGGCGGACGAACCGAACAGGGCAGAACCTCCGCCTCGCATCACCTCTACGCGCTCGATCATATTGGCAGGAATCTGCTCCAACCCGTAAACACCGGAAAGGGCACTGAAGATGGGACGCGAATCGATAAGAATCTGTGTATACGGACCGTCCAGTCCGTTGATGCGCACCTGCTGGAAACCGCAATTCTGGCAGTTCGTTTCGACCCGGACACCGGGCTGGAAGTTAAGCCCCTGCGAAAGTGTAGGCGAGTTTGTATTCTCAAACATCTTCATATCTACCACATTGACCAATGTAGGTGCCAGGCGCCGTTTGGTCACGCTGCGATTGGCCGACACCACCACTCCGTCAAGCGCCACGGCATCTTCTTCCAACTCAAAATTTTCTTCAAGTGTCTTTCCTTTTCTGAGACTGACATTGCGACTGATGGTTTTATACCCCACCGAACTGGCTTCGAGCACAAAATTCCCTTCGGGAAGGTTTTTCAGGAAATAGTGTCCGGTGGCATCCGTCACCGTACCAATGGTAGTTCCTTTCAGGGCGATTGTTATATAAGAGAGGTGTTCACCCGTTTTTTTATCGAGTACATGACCGATAATATTGGCATCAGACGCTTTCAGTTCCAGCAGCTCCGGTTGGTCGGCCATAGCAGGCAACAGGGCACAGCACAGGCCAACGAGGAAAAATATATATTTCTTCATTTTCATTTTTGGATAGTAGAATTACTAAATAAATTTTTCTAAATAATGCAGTGAGAGAGAGGTTTTATCTTCCGGCAGGAGGTGCCCGCAAAGATACCACGCCCACGACGGACGAACAGTATCCTGCCCTATCCGGACGCCACGAAAGGGTATAGAGCAGATAAGCAATAAACTGAAAAGAGAGAAAAAAGATGCCGGCTCCGGTAGTCGCCACGTGGCTCAGCAAATGAATCAATTGAAATTCGACTGTGGTGTGACTATGGGGAGAGTCTTTCTTAAACGGGTGCGAATGGACAATGGTCACCCCATTCACTACATGCGAGTGAGTAAAGAGTGTGATACCTGCCATGTACGATATAAATAGCACAGGCAGAAACCATCTCATTATTTTCAGGCACCCTTGTTTCATCCGTTTAGTTTTGCGGCAAAGATACAAAGTATTCCATAATGGAACAATCCCTATTTATGGGGATAATAAATACAGCCATTATCTTTCCCTCCAAAGCGCATCTTCGAGTGTTTCCTCTATAAGTATCAGGCAGAAAGCATGCAAGAACCAATCCGTTCCACCGTGGAGAAAGTTTTGTTCTGCCACGGAGTAGTTTTTGTTCCACCACGGTGGAATGAAAACTACTCCACGGTGGAACGGGATAATCTTTTGCTTTGACTTTATTGGCAGCCATCTTGCTGCTAATGAGCGGAATCAATACACCTTTCAAATACTTATAAAACCCTGCGAAACCTTACGGATAGTCTTAAATTTATAAATAAATGTCTTTTTTGTGAAAAACAATCTAAAAAAGCGATGCGTTATTATGGCGTATAAATTAAAGAGCTATCATGAGATTATTTTATTTGTCAGAGCATCGTTCCTGCTTCAATTATCAACTGAGGTATGAAAGCGGATTTTCACGGTACGAATTAACTGCACACGAAGAAGGCCGGATTGATAATGACGGTTGCTTCTGTGTACTGTTCGTGCTCAAAGGAGAGGTGCAGGTAGGGCTGGGCAGGGAACATACCATCTCCGTGCATGCCAACAGGATGGTGCTCATACCTCAGCGGGCAGAGAACCGCTTGACGGGCATCACCCCGGCAGAATGCCTCCTGCTGTTCTGGAACAAGGAAATAACGGTGTGCGACAAGATGTATTTCGATTCCATTTCTCATGAGAAACCTATTGTCACCAACGACCACACCCTGCCCATCCGTAAGCCGCTGCTTCATGCCTTGAGGCAGGTGCTGTTCTATCTGGAAACGGGACTGCTGTGCAGGCACATGCATATTCTTAAACAGCAGGAAGTCATTCTGATACTGCGCGGCTTTTATGCCAAAAACGAACTGGCTGGCTTTTTTGCCGGCGCTTCCGGAATGGGGAGCAAGTTCGAGGACCTTATCCTGAACAATTACCGGAAGGTAAAGACCGTCAAGGAGTTTGCCAGTCTGTGCTGCGTTTCGGAACGCTCCTTCAACCGGAAGTTCCAGCATTACTTCAACCAAAGCCCCTATCAGTGGATGCAGGAACGGAAAGCCGAACTTATCCACGAGAAAATCTGTAACCCGGATATCGCTTTCCGGGAAATAGCCAGGGAGTTCGGTTTCAGCTCTTCCGCGCACCTCACCTGCTACTGCAAGAAACAGTTCGGCACAACCCCGACCCATCTGCGCGAGGAGAGCCACATCAAAAAACAATCGTAACACTATGAAATATTTAATGGAGAAGAAAAACCACTGCATGCATAGTTTTGAACGGCTTGTCAGGAAGATGTCCATGCAGATAAAAGACCCCAGGGAGCAGGATATTTTCTGCTCGCTGCTGACAAGGAAAGACGGCATGCAGGAACTTGCGGAGAAATACGGCCTTTCGGCAAAAGAACTGGCCTCTATGTATGAGAGGTCGGTAGAAGAGATTATGGACGATTGGGATGCCATGGCGCAGGAACGGCAGGAGCTTCAGGCGATTAGAGTGAGATACAGGAATTGCCGGTCGCTTCTGTCCAAAAGGAACATCGACCGTACTCCGGTGAGGGTTGTCGTACCGTTCAAGGAGCGGGGCATCCCCGTTGAATACCTGAAAATGCTGTCGACGCCTCTGGCAGTGCTTGAGATAACTCCGAGAATCCTGCGCAGGCTCAGGGAGTATAACATCTATCTGCTGGAAGACCTTCTGCGCTTTGTCAAGAAGAACGGATTCAATGCGTTGGCAAAGCTGCACGGCATAGGCATGAAATCGTGCGAGGACTTGTATTCGGCATTGAAACAGAAAGGTATCATGGAGAGTAAGGATAACTGCCATCTGTTTCAGTATATATGGGTGTGAAACAGATGTTTACCGCTTGTTTATTCTTTTTTCGGGCACTTTGTCCGAAAAGGGAAATTAATTGTCTTTTATCTGAAATGATGCGTTGTAAATGTGTATGTATTTTTGCAGACGAAATAAAAGGACTTCTTGCTGCCCGAAACTTACATCCGTTTGCCATTTGCATCTTATAAACAGTATATACAAACTATAAGCTAATTAAACAATTGAAATTCAGATGAGTAAATTTAAATTTGTACAATGGTACGGGATAGCTGTATGCCTGTTGATGGCCGCCTGTACTGATGTTGACATCACCATGCCCAAAGGCCCTAAAGGTGATACCGGGCTTTCGGCCTATGAGTTTTGGAAAGAAAAAGTAGCGGACGGAACGGTAGACTGGCCAAAAGACCGGACGGAAGTTGCGGACTTTTTCAAGTATCTTAAAGGAAATGACGGGAAAGACGGGAAAGACGGAAAGAGCGCTTTTGACCAGTGGAAGGATATGATTGCCGACGGCAGTGTGGATAATCCGCACAACCCCGGCAGCAAATGGCCTGCCGGCAACAATACGGTGCAGGATTTCTGGTATTTCCTCACAGGCGCTACCGGCGAGAGCGGCCAGACACCGCATATCGGCGATAACGGCCATTGGTTTGTCGGAAATGAGGATACGGGCATTGCCGCGCAGGGAGAAGCGGGCAAGGACGGTGCGAACGGTAAAGATGCCGTGCCGCCTACCGTAACCATCGGTGCTAACGACCACTGGTTTGTCAATGGTGTGGACACCGGTAAGAAGGCCACGGGTACGGATGGAAAAGACGGCGTGTTGCCCACGATTACCATCGGTAATAACGGCAACTGGTTCGTAGACGGTACGGATACGGGTAAGAAAGCCGTCGGTGCCGACGGGAAATCTCCGGAAGTGGCCATTGGCGAGAACGGTAACTGGTATATTAACGGTACGGATACCGGAAAGCCATCTTTCGGTAAAGACGGTAAGGATGGTACAAACGGAACAAATGGTACAAACGGCGCAAATGGTACGAACGGAAAGAGTGCCTATGAACTTTGGAAAGAATACATCGCATCCGGTGAAGTGGACAATCCTCATAAACCCGACCAGAAATGGCCAGCAGACCGGAACAAGCAGACGGACTTCTGGGATTTCCTGACGGGCAGGTCTTCGGTGATTGAAATACAAGTAGGAAAATATAATGTCATTCCCGATTATTGGAACTCCCAGTTACGGGAATATGTGATTCCTACGGACGGTTCGGTGCTCTTTACCGTGTATGACAAAACGGGAAAGAAAGTAGCCGCAGGCGTGCAGGTAAGCGGATTGCCCGGAGTAGGAGCAACGGAAACCTTCACAACCGATGACAACGGACAGTTCAAGGTGGCATGGGATAAGTTGCCGGACAACCAACCTTTATCACGCCGGACAGGCAGTGTAACCGTAACGGTTGGCGGAGTGCAGGAAACAAGTGCCAATAATACGCTGGTTCCGAATAGGGTAAATGTGAGGGCTACGGTGAGTACGGTATATTTGAGCAACGCCTCGTCTGATATAAATGCTACCAGATATGCAAATATATCTTTTAAATTTGAGCGTCAGATAGACGGAGAATGGGACGATTATCCAAGTAGTCTCAACTCTTATATGATGAAGGCTGCTAAAATTAAGGACATAAACCTACCTGTAAATGAACAGAATTTGGATAAAGATAAGAGTCAAACTTATGATTACGGTTATTCATATCTCCGTATACGGCGTCCTTTGGTACTGACTCCTACGGAAAAAGCTAACGTGGCAAAGAATGATACGATTAATGGGTTGTTAAAATACGAGTGGGATGGGAACGAGTTTTATTCAGGCCTTTACTTCGGTGACGGTGCCGGTTCTTATAATGATTACGGCCAGACCGTATATTTGCAGGATAAGATTCATATTCCGGAAATATATCCGACACCGGGCTTCAAGGAAGGAGCTGTCTTTTTGGAAATCAAACAGGGAGTAACCACTTTATGGGGTGAAATCGATACAGACCAGTTGCCTGATTTCTATAAAACATATGCTTATCCGTCAGGGCAAGATAGGTTTACGAAAGACCCGGATACCGGTATCTGGAAATTTCCGGAAGGCAAGCTGCCAGCTTCCGATTTGGCAAAAAATCGTGCTGTATTCATCCAAATGCGTACGTTTGTTAACGGAACGGGAGGCACTGTGCACACCGGTACTGTACCGCTTTCGGAAGGTGGCAAACACTTTATGCTGACAAGCGCTTATCCGGGTAATTGGATAGGTCTGGATATCCGGAGTAGAACTAAAGGAACCAATCAGATAACATATAGTGCGACTTACGAATATCGCAGCAGATTTGCTTACTACCTGCTGAAAGAAGGTGAGCAGTATTTCCTGGTTGACTTTGCCGACAGAACCAAGCGCATACCTTTGGAGATAAAAGAGTGTCCGGCAGACTGGATGGATTGATTGATTTACGGTAGATAAATACATATGAATATGAAGAAAAAAACAATACTATATCTTGTCTCCCTCTTCTTCCTGTCAGTTCCTCTGACGGGAAGAGGCCAGGACAAGAAAGCATGGGAAATAGGTGCAGGCGGTTCGTTGATAAACTGGAGCCGCGTGTCTGTCACCGGTTTCCAGAGTACTCCGGATAATTATATGTACAACCTGAAGGCCAACCACCTGATGGGAGGAGCAAACCTGTATGTGGCACGGGAACTGAACCGGTGGTTTTATCTGGATTTGCAAGGTACGGTAGGCGTGGCGAAAAACAAGAACCGGATTGTGGGCAATGACCGGAAACACGACCTGCTGTATATGGGCGGTCTGGGCATGCAGTTCCGCTTTACCCCCTTGTTTGAGTCTCAATGGGTGGAACCCTACCTCAGAGTGGGGGTGGATTACCTGCATAAGAATTTCGCGTCTGCCTATGGCGGCAATTTCGTGAATGACCCCACGGGAGAGGCGCACTGGGAATCGTCCGATGTGTGGAATCCCGGCGGGCGCTCATCGGATAAGAACTCTTTTGTTCCGCTTTCGTTCGGTGCAGGTGTAAATGCGTGGCTAAGCAATTCCTTCGGGCTTGGCCTGCAAGGTGAATATCTCCTGCCGGTGCAGAAGAATCTTCCTCACTTTGTGCAGGTGTCTGCCCGCGTCATCTGGCGCATTGGCGGAAAGAGCAAAAAGCAAGCTCCGGTAGTGAAGTATGTGGAGATAGAGAAACCTGTTGAGGTGGAAAAGATTGTTGAGCGGATTGTAGAGAAGCAGGCGGATACAGCCGGTTCTGTCGAAGCAATGGCGTGCGACCTGCTGGATAATATCTACTTCGAGTTTGACAAGGATGTGCTCACGGCTGCTTCGGAAAAGACGCTCGACAGGCTGGCCGGGCTTCTGAAAAGCTATCCCGACGCCCGCTTCCTGATTACCGGCTACACCGATGCAAGGGGAAGCAGCGCTTATAATACGGACCTTTCCAACCGCCGTGCCAAAAGAGTGTATGAGGCATTGCTCGAACGCGGCGTTCCGGCAGCTATGCTGAAATGGCACGGTATAGGCAAACGGGCAAGCATCATCCCGGTTGCGGCAGGCAACAGTGTACGCGAGGGCGACAGAAAAGTGCTGCTGGAAAGAATTACCAATATGAAGTACTGGGAAGCTCTGTAAACAGGCTTTCAATATCTATTTATTATAAATTTATGTACTAACTTAAAACAGAAAAATTGTATGAAGAAGATTTTAGCAAGTTTATTATTGTTGAGTGTTGCGGTTGGCTATGCTGACGGACAAACGGCGCTGACCGGAAACAAGTTTGCCGACAACTGGGCGATAGGTGTCAATGCGGGGGGAACGACTCCGCTGACGCATCACTCGTTCTTTAAGAACATGCGTCCGGTAGTGGGCGTTCATGTCGATAAGTATCTGACACCTGCCTTCGGCCTGAGCCTGGAGGCTATGGGCAGCTTTAACACTACGGGCAGCAAAACGGCTTTTGACGCGTCAAACGTCAGTCTGCTGGGGCTGGTCAACTTAGGTAATCTGTTTGCGGGGTATAACGGTGCTCCCCGTCTGTTTGAGGTTGAGGCTGTGGCAGGTATCGGCTGGCTGCATTATTACGTAAACTCCGGTATGGGCGAAGACCGTAACAGTATGTCCAGCAAACTGGGACTGAATTTCAACTTCAACCTGGGAGAAAGCAAGGCATGGACATTGGCTGTGAAACCGGCTTTGGTGTATGATATGAACGCTATGGGTACGGAAGCCGTGCGTTTCCATGCCAACCGTGCAGCCTGGGAAATCAGCGCCGGGCTGACTTATCATTTCGGATGCAGCAACGGTAGCCATCACTTCACCGAAGTAAGGCCTTACGACCAGGCGGAAGTCAACCAACTGAATGCCCAAATCAACCGTCTCCGTGCCGAGGCCGACAATACCGCCAAAGTATTGCAGGATGCCAACCGGAAAGTTTCCGATTTGGAAAGTGAACTGGCTGCTTGCCGGAACCGGAAACCGGAAGTGGTGAAGGATACTATCGACAACAGCAAGAAGCTGTTGGAGTCGGTGATTACGTTCCGTCAGGGCAGAATCAGCATCGATAATTCACAGTTGCCCAATGTGGAGCGCATCGCCACTTATCTGAGAAATCATAAGGAAGCGGGAGTCGTTATCAAAGGGTATGCCTCTCCCGAAGGCAGTGCGGAGGTGAACGAACGCATCGCCCGCCAACGTGCCGAGGCCGTACGCAATATGCTGGTCAATAGATATAGAATCGCCAAAGACCGGATTGTTGCCGAAGGTCAGGGAGTGGGGTATATGTTTGAAGAACCGGACTGGAACCGGGTGAGCATCTGTACCATAAATACCCGGCCGGATGCTGCGGAAGGAAAGTAGTGAACCAGTTATGTAGATTTTAGATATAAAAAGGGTTGTGTAAAGTAAAGAGACCGCATGCGGCAGCAAGCCGTTGCGGTCTCTTTTTTGTTGTGTGCCGTTCTTGTCTTTTACTTCCTGAAAAGCTCTTTCAGGCTTACCGTCTTGTTGTTAATCAGCGGGTGCGCCCAGAAACCGATGAATGTGATGTAGCCTACAAACACGAGGATAATCAGCATTCCGGTACGCAGCGAAGTGGCATCGGCAAGCATGCTGATAATCATCGGGCCGCCTGCTCCGCCCACGATTGCCGAACACAGGATGCCGGCAAACGAACCGTGGTGTTGCGATGCCGAATTCAGCGCCAGCGAGAACACGATGGAGTACATCATGGAAATGCTGAAACCGATGGCAGGAAAGGCAATGATGGATGCTTCCTTGCTCCCGAAGAGTGCGGTGAGCAGTAGGATGACGGTGAGTCCGCCCGATAGCTGGAGCAGCCGTTTGCTGTCAATGAGCTTCAACAGCACCATGCCTACGAGGCAGCCGGCAGTCATCAGTCCCCAGAAGTAACTTACGGCCTTTGCGCCTTCCACCTGCGGGTTCACTCCGTGATACTGCTCGAGGAACGTACTCATAAAGATGGAAGTTCCCTGTTCCGTACTTACATAACAGAAGATGCCGAGGAAGAACAGCCATACGTATTTCTGCCTGAACAGCGCCAGGTAGGAGTCTTTCGAACCGCCCTTCTCATCTTCTTTCAACTCGATTTTCGGGAAACGGGACAGCCCTACGGCAACCAGCATCACCAGCAACAGCAGCGTGAATACCCAGTAAAGCGATACCCAGGGCAGATCGGGCGGGGTGATACCTGCCAGCAGGTCGATGAAAAAGTTTCTGCCTTCCGTGTATATGTCCGGATTGAGTTCGTGAATGAGGTACGTATATACCAGCGGACTCAGGAACGAAGCGATGCCGAATACGAATTGGGCCACTTCCGCCACGAAAGCATAGTTTTCTTCGCCGCCTACAACGCGTTGCAACGGGTTTAGCACCGTTTGCAGCATAGCCATGCCCAAGCCGATGATGAACGATGAGGCAAGCAGCATGGGGTAGGTGTGTAGGCAGGCAAACAGCGTAGTGCCGATGAACGGCATCAGGAAGCCCAGAAACAGCACCGGTTTCTCGCCGAAACGGTCGATCATCAGTCCGGCGGGAACCGACATGATGGCATAGGCGATGAAGAAAGAAGTCGGGATGAAGCCCGCCATCGCCAGGTCGCTCAGGTTAAAGTTATGGATAATGTCCGGAATGAGCGGTCCCAGGATATTGGTGATAAACGATATGGTGAACCAGAACGCCATAATCAGCGCCAGCATTCCTAAATTCTTTTTCATACTATTTCGTGTTTAGTGAGAAGACCAGTGACGCGGCGCCGATACTTCCTGCCTTGTTACCTAAAGATGCAGCCATGATTTGAGTGTTCACGGCACAGTCGGCTATGGCATAGCGGTGTGCCTGCTCGCTGACTTTCCGGATATAGAAGTCGCCGGCTTCGGACAGTCCGCCGCCTATTACGATGCGTTGCGGGCTGAAGATGTTGATGAATCCGGCGATGCCGTGTCCCAGGAAATCGCAATGCTCGTCCAGGCACTCCGTTGCCAGCTTGTCTCCTTCTTTGTAGAGGCGTACGATAAGCTCTCCGTTGATTTCCTCGCCCGGAAACGAGATGCCCGCTTCTGCGGCACGCTTGCTGAAACGGCGCACTAGTGCGGAAGTGGAGGCGTAATGTTCCAGACAGCCCACAGAGCCGCATGCGCAGGGTTCGCCGTTGGCGATGAGGGGCACATGGCCCAGTTCGGTACCGCGGTTGGCAAAGCCGTTGAACAGTTTGCCGCCGATGACCACCGCGCCGCCGATGCCGGTTCCTACGGTTAGGAACACTACATTCTGTGCGCCTTGTCCGGCTCCGTACATCGTTTCTCCCAGTCCCATCAGGTTGGCGTCGTTGCCCATCTGCACGGGCAGCCCCGTTTCCGCTTCGATGCGGTCGGCAAGATTCAGATTCTCCCAGCCTTTGATGTTCTCGGCTCCGCCCAGCACAATGCGGTTGGTTTCGTCCACAATGCCGGGAGTGCCTATACCTATTCCTTCCACCGCCACTCCGAGTTGCAGGGCCGAAGCCATTGCCTCTTTGCAGGCGGTTACCAACTGGCCGATTACCGCTTCCGCAGATACATCGGCTTTCGACGGCAGCTTCCCTTGAAAGTGAAATACGCCTTCATTGTCGATAAGGGCGTATTTCACGGAAGTACCGCCAAGGTCAATTCCTATAGCGTATTTTTTCATGATTGTCAAACTCTTTCAGCCCATATAGGAGAACTCCATGCCCATTGTCCGTCGCGCTGGCGCACGCGTACATAATAATAATCGGTGTCGCGCTGAGGCTCTTTGTCTTCCATGTAGTGCTCTACGGTGAAGCAGCTTTCGGGCATGGCGCGGTTAAAGAGAATGGCTTCGCTCAACCAGCCTATCATGAAGTGCGAACGTGAGCCTTCGAGCAGTTCGCCCAATGTGTGTTCGAACTTCTTGCCGTTGAAGTCTGCGGTGAGCACGCCGTCTTTCGGCATCTCCAGGTCGAGGATTACCGCCTGCATGGCTGCGGTGGTGGTATTCGGGTTCTTGCTGCTGTACAGGTCCAGTTCCGTTTCCTTCTCGCCTACGGAGAGGATGCGGTTGACATGTGTCTTGAATTCGGTTTCGCCCTCCTGAGGAGAGGTGAAGGCAGCGCCGCGGAAGCAGGGGGTAACGTTTACGATACGGCCCTTGTTGACAGACAGCTTACCTTGCCAGTGCACATAGCGTTCTTCGCGATTCCAGCCGAAATCCACTTTTACTTTGCAGCGGACGGTATCGCCTTCCGGTGCAACCGGAGTCAACGGGCCGTTCATGCGTGCCAGTATCTGGCCGTTCTTGACAACGTCTACATAATCAATGCAGCTTTCGCCGGTTACATTCAGGTAGATGCGGCGGCTGTTGCCACGGACTACATCGCCCATGAAAGCGTCGTTGAGGCGGAAGTCGATGATGATTTTATCACCGGTGGCGGCACATACGTGGCGGGTGCGGAGAGCTTCCCAGATGGCGTCGCGGGTCAGTGACGGAGCCAGGACACCGATGCGGCCGTCGCCGTAGCTGCCCGGATAGCCGGAGTGCTGGTCGGTGGAAGCCATGATACCGAATTTATGTCCTTGTTCCAGACCATACTGGATGGTTCCTTCCCATTGGCGGGGACCCATATCGTGCAGGTACGGGTAGTCGCCCTGGTCGCTTTCCGCCAGGCCGTGACGGGAATACATCTCGACGAACGGAGTGATGTCTCCTTCGGTGAAGCATTTCCAGTTGTAACCGCGATAACCGCCCTGATAGCCCATGTGGTGCGGGGTAACGAATACTTTATGTCCTTTGGCTTTCTCTTTCCAGTCTTCGATAGAGGTACATTCCACGAGCGGCGCATCCAGGTCGTAGTTCAGCGCCACGTGGTCGCCATGCTCCATGCTGTGGGCCTCGTATCCGATGAAGGTAAGGAATTCGCCTTCCTTGTTGTATTCGTTGCTCATCTTTACGTACTTCTCATAGCCGCCTTCGCGCAGACGCTTGAAAGCTCCGGTATGGTAGTCGATTACCCATTTCAGACGAGGGTCGTTTGCACCCGGAATGTCCGGCCACATGGCATGGGGCGTTACGCTGACAAAGTCCAGCTGGCCTTTGGCCGCCTCGAAAGCATCGCGCATATCGCCGTGTCCGTAAGTGAGGTTACAGTGGTTGTGCAAGTCGCCCCAGAATACTTTCAGGTTGCTTGCCGACGGCATAATCTTCTTTGCTTCTTTACTTCCTGCCACGCAAGAGCCGAGCAGGCTTCCCGAAGCTGCCAGTCCCAGAAAAGACCAGCCTGTGTTTTTTAGAAAACTTCTTCTATCCATGATAATAAATTTAATGGTTTTATCTGTTTTTCATTAATCTTCTGTCGCCCTTGAAAAGCTCGTTTACTTTTTCGTCGGGGTCGTTGTCTTTATACTGTTTTTGAGTCTCCTGCAGCAGTTGCATCAGCTCTTTCTGCTTTTCGGCGTATTCAGGCTTGCCGAACACGTTGTTCATTTCGCGCGGGTCGGCTTTCAGGTCGTACATTTCCCATTCGTCGATGTCGTTGTAGAAATGAATCAGTTTGAAGTCCTGTGTACGGATGCCGTAATGACGTTTTACCGAATGCTCGGCAGGGTATTCATAATAGTGGTAGTAGGCAGCCTTGCGCCAGTCGGCGGGTGTCTTGCCTTCGTTCTCCAACACCGGTTTCAAGGAAGTTCCCTGAATGTCCGACGGGATTTC
>OGZH01001194.1_pt1 | contig 16738 bp, 7 predicted proteins | sample 1576741 | NCBI WGS metagenome assembly OGZH01 (sample SAMEA3541560, study PRJEB24748) | human gut metagenome | biome: human gut; feature: human-associated habitat; material: faeces | place: China | collected 2012 | reverse complement strand
CAAGACCGCTGAATGTGAAGACATCATTCTTATCACCGGAAATTACCGCTTTGATGGTTTCTGCCTGTGTCATGTCATAATAAAAAAGTTTATCTCGTTTGATAACCAGTTTTAAGGTGTCAGTCAGATATTGCAGCAGTTTGACCATTACGTTTCTCCCACGCTTAAACCCGATTGCCTCGTAAGCAGTCATCATGGCTTGCAGCATATTTTCAAACCCACGGATGGGTTTGTCTCCAAATGCAGCGGAAAGGGCTTCACGGTGCTGTTCGATGCTTAGTTCCATAAAACCCGTCCGCTGTTTCGGTTTCTGATGTGGGGCATTCTCAAACAAATGCCCTTCTGCGAGAACCGGGAGCCCGCCCTCATTGACAGTGAAAGCAAAAGGTTTAAACTCTTTCTCACGGATGTGTAACGCATGAACTTCGCTGACGTTGGGACAATCGTTGTTTTTGCTGATGACCAGTACAGTCTCCGCCTTGTTGCTCATTTCCGTACCGATATGCCCGCGCACATTGTTATCTCCTTTATTCAAATGTAGCACACAGTGGATATGCAGGTCATACTTTGATGACCATTCCATCATCTTGTTAATGACTTCCACGGACTCACCGGTACTGTTTATGTCAAGCATCAGGTCACGGATACCGTCGATGATAACAAGTCCGTATCCTTTTCTTTGACGTAAGGCGTAGTCGATGACCCCAATGCGTATTGCCGGAGAGTATTCGCGCAAGCAAATAAAGTCGAGGTTTTCACTGTCGGTTGTAGTGGGCAGTCCGGCAAGCCGCAAGATGCGTTCCAGTACATTGTGACAATGGAAGCGGCTCTGCTCCGTGTCCACGTACAGAATCTTGCGTTTACCTTCCGGGAGGTGCGCCCGGTAGTTCAGCACTTGTTTCCCTGCCAGCGATGCAGCGACAATGGCCGAAACGTTAAATGTTTTTTTTGATTTCGCCTTGCCGGTTGATGCGCTGAAGTTGCCGAGCGTAGCAATGGTCGAGTTGTCTATCCAGATAATCTGTGGCGGCGTTTCATAGGTATCCGTCGCCCGAATCTGCGAGGCGGAGAGGATATCCGATAAGAAATCCTCCTCCGGCCTCATATCCACATTATATTCAGTTCTTCTTTCGTTTTCCATGGCGTCTTTGATTAAAGAAAGGTTGTGTGGCAGCGGCCTCGTTTGCCATACGTGCTGCTTCATCTACGGTTGGTTCATAATTCTGCAAAAGCCATTCGTCCAGATCTTCTTTGGCGAAATATATCATTTTGCCACGTGGCTTGTAGTGCGGAATCTCCTTGCCTGATGTTAGCTTGTACAGCATACTCTCGGATATTCCGATATACATACAAGCCTCTTGGAAGGTAAACACCTGTTTGGTGGTATATATATTTTTTTCCAGCAATGCGATGCGTTCCAACAGACTTTCTATCGGATCTAATTTCTTTAGGATGGCTTCGACGCTTGTAAGCCGTTCACTCAGCCGTTCCATGAATGTCAATCTATTATTTTGCATAAATGAGTTATTATAAATTTAGACAATGAAGTATATCCTCCGTTATGTAGCGCGCTAACGGAGGTCAAAGATAGGGCAACCCAAAAGGTCAGCGTGAGTTTGTACCGTGATAGTAACCACGTATCACGGCAACTGTCACGCTTTTACCTTTCACATACTTCGCTTATTGGCACTTCTTACCACTCTCTCAGTTCATCAATGGCTCGTCTGATACCGTAACCTGTTGATGTCATGTTGTTACGCAAGGCAGACAGAGCGGATGAAAGGCTTGAAGCTGAAACGAATCCTTTTCCATCCTTGGTTTGCAAGAACCGCCCACTACTGAGAACGGACTGCCATTTGGCTTGGATAAACGAGTGCTCAAGGAGTGTATCAAACAGGATGGCCACATGGCGGATATTGTTTACACGAATACAGAATCCTTCTTTACAGGAAAGCAGGGCTTCCATATCTTCAACGTGTAGGGTAGAAACGCAAAACAGATGATAAGCATTGGCACAAGCTGTAATACCTATCATCTGTTTACGAGTGAGATTGCATCCAAAAGAAAGAGGATAAATTCTTGTCGGTCCATCTTTGCAGCACGTGACGGACTGTGATGGTGGCACAAACGTATCATACGTTCGTTTCAGTTCCATACACTTCTCGAACGAGAAGTCTGCTTCGGTAAAAAATGCTCGGATAAGATGGGAGCAATCGTTTAATAGCCCCTTGACGATATGAATGTTCATTTCATGGCAGTTCCGGCAGACCGCATGGTCACAGTCGATATACCGGTGGCTGTTTACGAAATCCTCCACGTAACGGTAGTACTGCTTATTGCCCGTCACGACATCACGGAGATACATTGTTTTTGCTTCAACGAGCAATGCGAATAATTCTTTCGCTACATCCTGTTCTGCAACAAAATGGTGCAGATGTTTTTTCCCTCCAAAAAGAGAGAGAGCCATTGTTAGGTCTTTTCATGATGAAATATTTTAAATTGGATTTATATGATATATTATAAGAGTGTTGCTCCCGAAAGAGAATCCTGTCGGAACAACACCCTTATAAGTGATTACATATCTGATGTTCATTGCATTGTCAATCGAATAAACCGTTGGTCAGATTTACTGCATCGTCTTTTTTCTTATTGACGATTTTGGCATACACTTGGGTCATCTTTACAGATGTATGACCGAGTAATTTAGATACAGTGTACAAATCGGCCCCCAATGTCAGCATCATTGTGGCGAACGTGTGGCGGGCGGTATGAAAGGTGAATCGCTTGGAAATTCCGGCGGCTTTGGCCCATGGTTTGATAAGCTGGTTGATACCAGAAGGCAAATCGAACACATGGTCGTCTGCTGTCTTGTCCCCACGTTCCGGCATCCACTTCAACGCTTCATTGGAGAGCGGAAGGTAAATCGGTTCTTTCGTCTTCTGCATGGCTACTGCCAAGCGGTATTGGCCGTTGTCAATAAACACATCTTTCCATTGCAATCCGATAATGTCACTGATACGTAGTCCACAGAAGCAGGAGAACAGGTAGGCACTTTTTACCCCTTCGTTCTGCATTGGTGTAGCGATTAATGATCTCACTTCTTCAATAGTCATATACGAACGCACACTTTCCGGCATCTTGGGCTTCTCCGATTTTTCCATTTCGTTGAATGGATTCTTTAAGATCCGTTTCGCACGGACAGCGGCATTTAACGCACCGTTGAAAATCTGGTAATAGGTATTACGCGTAGAAGCCGAGATGGGTTTTCCTTTGGGACGGTAGTTTGTCAGCATATAGTCGATATAGCCGTGGCAAAAAGTGAGGTCAATCTGATTTAATGTGAATCTTTCTCCTGCATACTCTTTCAAGATATCGGTAACAGATTTTATCTGGCCTATGTTTTTCTTACCACGTTTCTTCTGTTCCTCTTTATAGAGTTGCATCCAGTCCAGCAGATAAACCTTATCCTTGTGATTCATGATACCGGCTTCACCACTTGTCAACTCTATGATACGCTTCGATTTGATTGCATTTGCGGCAGCCATTGTCGTTTCGTTCTGTTGGCGGGCATTACGATCCGTTTCCGGAATAAGATACATTTTCAGATACTCGTATGTCCGCTTACCATTTCGGTATATATCCAGATACAAACTCTTGCTGCCATTGGCCAACTCCTTCGTCCGAAGACGAATCGGCTCCTTTACTTTTATTGGCTTTCTGGTCCTTGGCATATTTGTGTCCTTTTATTCGTTATTTCCTATCACAAAGGTACAAATAAAAACGAAATGAAGAAACAAACAAGAAACAAAAATGTACCTAAAAAGAGCAAAGCAACTGAAAACGTAGAAAACAACTGAAAATAAAAACTCGTATATAAATTATTGATATATAGATGATTTATCTATATTTATTTGGAACTTGTTTTCATTTTATATATGTCTTTATGATTATTGGAAATAATTTTATTGTAGATATTATTACCTCCACAAAGGCTCTTGTTCCCAATTACGAGGGAAGCCCAACAAGCGAGTGTTCACTGATGGATGGCTTATCAAGAGTTGCTTGAAATCGGTAATGAATGTATTTTCAAGAACAATGGAGTTGAGCCAATACACAACACAGCATAATTGTGGATAAAGAGTTTGTTCTCGGAATGAGAAATCAGCAATCCATGTATTTGGCATACGTTTTGGCATCTTTGGTTTTACTGGAAAGACACGGTTGGACAGTCGTGAATGATGAGCACAACAATTACGAAGCACCGCAAGACACTCTAACCAGCTTCTAAAAAATTTGTGATGATTCAAACCGAACTCTCTTGCGACAGCATGTTTTGCCGTGGCATTTGAAAAATTGGAATAGAGCTTAGAGAGTGTTCCCATTGAGATAACCTCCAATGTTTTCCATACAGGAGGCAGCTCTGGTTCGTTGTATTTGCGGAAATGCTCAGTAATAAAATCATCGTGTGAGCGTTCCACCTCTTTACGGATAACAGCTAAATTGGTAGCAAAACGAGCCTCATTGGTGGCAAAGTTTTCGTCCATAAACCAAAATGCTCCAAATTCAAGAGCAAAGTGCTTGATTATTTTTGTGCGAACAGCAACTTCAATCGTTTGAATGGCAGTAAAGAGCAAAGCCCTAAGTTGCTTATCAAAGGAATACAGGTCGATAATATCTGCAAAACGACAACCTTCTCTAAATTGATGCGTAGTGTGGTCAGCTTCAAAATGTCGCCAATAACCAGCAAGACGAAAATAGCTTATGATGTCAAGGGCTTTAACAGCTCGCTCAACATCATCAATAAGCAAACCTCTTTCTTTGAGAATATCAATTTGTTGTTCCGTGGTTATGGCTCGATTTGTATACCTGACTCCCATAAATAAAAATGTCCCGCTGGGTACGCTAATCTTACGGGAAGCGAGCGGGATTTGTTGGTGCAAAGGTAATTAATTATTTCTAACCTACCAAACAATAGAGCAAATATCAAACAGATATTTTTATCTTACCGCTTCTTTTTCAAATGTTTTTCCGTAATTCTGTACTCGGATTTGGGTAACCATTTCCATGCATTTGAAAATAAAGAAGCGTTATGCTACTCTTGTAAGTGCGAAGCTTGAGAAACTAAACACAAAATCAACAAGAATAGGCATGGTAGTTCCCACGTTATAGCGTGGGCTGCTTTACCATATCTGTTGATTTAGGTTTTCTCAGGACCTGCACTTTAAAATGTGGTTATTGGCAGTGTCACACTTCTTTTTTAGGAGAAAGTGTTACGACAAAAAGAAAAAAGTCAATAGATCTAGCAGCTCAATCCGGGGCAGCTAACGAAGTTGTGTCTAGATATGGATCGGCCTCAAAAGAACATTTAGTATCCTATTCTGGTGTTGACTCACAGTACATAAATGGGATTAAAATTTGGAATAAATAAATCGGGTGTCTTTCTGCAAAGAAAAAGAGTCGTTCCGATGCGTTTCCAGGGCTCACAAGGCTCAAGGCTCACTTATGCGGTATTTTAAACCTTGGTAGATGTGTAAGTATTTGCTTTACAGTCTGTTTGGTGGGACAAAACGTGCGGGTTGAATATTATTCTTTGGTCTTTGGAAAGTTCAGGATTGTCTTGACTTTGTCTGTCGTTTTATAGAATTTGTGTTTGCTTTGACCAGGCTTGTTTTTTGCCGGGTTTTATTCATAATGGCCGGATCAATGGATATGGGCACATTCGGATTTTTCACGATGCCCGGAATGACCAAGTGATGATGTCAATAGAAGTTTCTTTTATTTATACATTTTTCTTTCCGGTAAATGTCGGATGCGTTCGTGTATGTCTGGGGCTCATTATATTATTCATTTTATTTTTCAGAATATAGTCTTGTCCCCTTCTTTTTATTGTAATTAATTAAAAATCAGTGCGTTATTAGGTTTCTTGAAGCTTGTTTTGGGCTTAAATACCGCCTAAGTGAGCCTTTGAGCCCTGAGCCTTGGAAAGCTTGGTGAAAAGACCTTGTAATTCCTTTCAAAAGACCTGTTCTTTGTATAAAAAGACCTTGACGTTTTTCAAAAACAACAAGACCTTTTTTCAAAAGGAACGGGTACAAACGGACGGCCGGTCCGTCTCTTTTCCCAGATAGTGTAATAATTATGAAGAAACTGTTTATTTTACTTGTGTGCCTGTTGCCTGTGTTGGCACAAGCTCAAATGGAAACCTCTGTAGCCGGATTCATCCCTTTATCCGGTAGCGGAAGAATAGTATATAATTTCAATCCCGGATGGCGCTTTCATCGTGGAGACATAAAAGGCGCGGAAGCCGTACGTTTTGATGATACATCCTGGCAGGTAGTGTCTGTTCCGCATACTGTGGAACTGATGCCTGCCGAGGCAAGCGGTTGCCGTAACTATCAGGGTGTGGCATGGTACCGGAAACATTTTGTGATTCCTCAAGATATGAAAGGAAAAGAGGTGTCGCTTCATTTTGAGGGAGCTATGGGAAAACAGGTGATTTATTTAAATGGCAAGAGGGTGCAAGAGCACTTGGGAGGATACCTTCCTTTCACTGTGCAACTGACGGAACAGGGGGTACAGCCCGGAGACAGTTGCTTGCTGGCAGTGATGACGGATAATAGTGATGATAAGAATTTTCCTCCGGGAAAACGTCAATATACCTTGGATTTCGCTTATCATGGAGGAATTTACCGGGATGTGTGGATGATAGGAAAATCAAGTGTAGCTATTACAGATGCCTTGGAGGCCGATAAGGTGGCCGGAGGCGGAGTTTTTGTGCATTTTGACAATATAAGCGGGAAAAAAGCGGAAGTGTATGTGGATACGGAAGTGCATAACAGTGGAAAGCGGACGCGTACCGTAGCCGTGGAGACGGTTTTGGCGGATGCCGGCGATGTTCCCGTAAAACGGGTTTCGCAACAGGTGAAGCTGCAAGCAGGGGAATCGAAGACGGTGCGGCAACGGTTTGCAGTTCGCAATCCTAAGTTATGGTCTCCTGACTCGCCTTATTTGTATAGGATACAATCTCGTGTCAAAGCCGGACATGAAGTGTTGGATGGGGGAGTGACACGTGTGGGGATCCGCAAAGCGGAATTTAAAGGTAAGGATGGCTTTTGGTTGAATGGCAAGCCTTTTGGTCAATTGGTCGGCGCGAACCGTCATCAGGATTTTGCATACGTGGGTAATGCGCTGCCCAACAGCCAGCAATGGAGGGATGCCAAACGCTTGCGTGATGCAGGATGTACCATTATCCGTGTAGCTCATTATCCGCAAGATCCGGCATTCATGGATGCTTGCGACGAAATGGGGCTGTTTGTTATTGTGGCTACTCCGGGATGGCAATATTGGAATAAAAATCCGGAGTTCGCAAAGCTGGTACATCGGAATACCCGTGAGATGATACGCCGGGACCGCAATCATCCCAGTGTGCTGATGTGGGAGCCTATTTTGAATGAAACGCCTTATCCGCGCGATTTTGCACTGGAGGCGTTACGGATTACATGGGAGGAGTTTCCTTATCCCGGACGTCCTGTAGCGGCAGCCGATGTTCATTCGAAAGGAGTGGCGGAAAACTATGATGTGGTGTACGGATGGCCGGGAGATGATGAGAAGGCAGACCGTCCGGAACAATGTATTTTTACTCGTGAGTTTGGCGAGAATGTGGATGACTGGTATGCACATAATAATAATAACCGTGCCAGCCGTAGCTGGGGGGAACGCCCGTTGCTGGTGCAGGCGTTGTCATTATCAAAGAGTTATGATGAAATGTACCGCACTACAGGGCAGTTTGTCGGTGGGGCGCAATGGCATCCTTTTGACCATCAGCGGGGGTATCATCCCGATCCGTATTTCGGGGGCATTTATGATGCGTTCCGTCAGCCTAAATACGCTTATTATGCTTTTCGCAGCCAGTCTGCCGCGACATTGAAGCATCCTGTGGCGGAATGTGGCCCTATGGTGTTTATCGCCCATGAGATGTCTCCTTTCTCGGATGCCGATGTGGTGGTGTTCAGTAATTGTGACTCGGTTCGTCTCTCTGTCTATGACGGTACTGAGAGCCGGACGCTTCCGGTTGTTCATGCGCAGGGACACATGCCTAATGCCCCGGTGATATTCAAGGATGTATGGGATTTCTGGGAAGCACGCGAGTATAGTTATAAGCAAAAAAACTGGCAGAAAGTAAATATGGTGGCAGAAGGAATTATAGACGGTAAAGTGGTTTGCACCTATAAGCGGATGCCGTCACGCCGCAGCACGAAGTTGCGTATGTATGTGGATACGGAAGGAAAGCAATTGGTGGCAGACGGTTCGGATTTTATCGTAGTAGTGGCCGAAGTGACGGATGATAGCGGTAATGTGCGCCGTCTGGCAAAAGAAAATATCGTATTTACTGTAGAAGGTGAAGGACGAGTTATAGGGGATGCCTCTATCAATGCCAATCCGCGCACGGTGGAGTTTGGCTCTGCTCCCGTATTGATCCGTTCTACCCGCAAGCCCGGCAAAATAAAGGTGAAGGCCCATGTGCAGTTTGAAGGAACGAATGCACCGGTTGCTACGGAAATAGAATTAGAAAGTATTCCGTCAGAACTGCCTTTCTGTTATACGGAGGAGGAGACGGATGCCCAATCAGCCGGAGCAGGACTGGCCGGAAGCCCTGTTAGAACAGAAAGAATGGCGGGGAAAGTTGTGCTGACAGAAGAGGAAAGGCAAAAAGTATTGATGGAGGTGGAGAGACAGCAAACTGAATTCGGTACGGAGAAGTAATATAGATAGAACGCGGACTTATCTCGTTCCAATCTAACCAATAATTGGTATTTAACTAATTTCAATTTAAGTACCAACGGATTTTTTCTTATCTTTGATCTCGGTTTGAAGAAAACTAAATACTTATGAAGAAATATATACTTATTATACTTTGTTGCCTGACAAGCTTTCCTCTGTGGTCATATAATGTGAATATGATTGTGGAACATTATTCTGTAGATCAAGGGCTTCCTAATAATACGGTAAACTGTACCTTGAAAGACAGAGATGGCTTTATCTGGTTCGGAACCTGGTATGGCTTATGTTGTTTCGATGGAGTGAAGTTTAAAACATTCAATAAACAGGAGCACGATTCGGATGTGCCGCCACGTAAGATCCAGCGCATAGTCGAGGATAAAAACGGGTATATATGGGTAAAGACCATTGACCGTAAGTTGTATGTCTTCAATAAAGTGACCGAATGTTTTCATGCTGTTTATGATGACATGAAGAACTATTCGGAGAATATTCAGGTGATAAAATTACAAAATACGGCCGAGGGGGATGTGTTGTTGCTGACCAAAGATAAAAATCTGTTGTTGGCCGGGGTAGATGAAAAGGGGCAGGTAACTATCAAGATTCTGTTCGACTCTCGGGACGAGATAAACAAGCATGATTATACACTGAAACACCATGTCCTGTGCGAAACGGAGGAATATATCAGTTGGATAGGAACTGATTATAAGGTGTCTGCCGTGCATAAAGGAGCGGAATTGGCATCCCGGCCTGCCGATTTCATAACCAGTAAGATTAATTCCGGTGACAAGGATAGTTTTACCAGTTTCTTTGAGGATGGCAGGAAGGTATGGGTCGGAGATCGTGCGGGTATTTTTTACAGTATCGATGTAAGGACCGGTTTGGTAAACCGGTATGTACTTTCCGAAATAAAAGGTGCGATCAGCAATTTGCTGGTTACTCCGGCAGGTTATGTCTATCTCAGTGTGGCCGGACAAGGTACATACGAATATGATTTGGCCGAGCGCAGGTTGCAAAAGATAAATACTGAAATGAATGACGCTATGGTTACTCATGCATTCATAGACCAGTATGATAAAATATGGTTTCACGAAAATGAGAAGGCGCTGATTTATTATGATCCGTTGAACCATACCGCAAAACGGTTTCCGTTTACCATGTTCGGCAAGATAACCACCCTGTATTCGGAAGATGCCGGTGAAAGAGGGCTTTTTTTCCTGTCTCCGGCAGGAGAGGCCTGGTTGTTCGACAGGGAACATGCGGAGATGGTTTATATTAATAAGTTGAAACAACTTTCTAATGATAGGGCAAATCAGCAGTTTTATCATCTGATGTTGGATAATGACGGGGTATTGTGGCTTTCCTCTGCCGATGAAGGGGTGTATTGCATGAATTTCCCCAAGAAGCAATTCAATCTGCTTTCGTTGTCTCCGCAATCAGCCGGGCAGGAAAATTATACGATAGGGGTAAGAGCCCTTTTCCAATCAAAAAGTGGCGATATCTGGGTGGGCACCCGTTGGCAGAGTGTGTATCGGATGGATCGGAACGGTGTAACCAAACATGTTTTTTCGACAGGTGACGAGCACATAGGTAATGTATATCACATCATGGAAGACGACAAGGGAAACCTTTGGTTCTCTACCAAAGGCGACGGATTGGTGAAGGCTGTTCCTGATGAGAAAGCGGCAGGTGGTTTCCGTTTTAAACGCTATCTGCATAATTTGTCTGATTTGTCGTCAATCAGCGGGAATGATGTGTATTTCACTTATCAGGATGAAAAGAAACGTATCTGGGTGGGTACTTTGGACGGAGGATTGAATCTGCTTTGTGAGGAAAATGGGGAAGTCACTTTTAAGAATAAATATAACGGATTCAAGAACTATCCTACGTATGGCCTTTATATGGAAGTGAGAAATATGATAGAGGATAATGACGGGCGTATGTGGGTAGGTACGATGGACGGGCTGATGTCTTTTAAAAACAACTTTGCCTCAGTGGAGCAGATTGATTTTGAAACCTACCGTGGTGCCAACCGGGTAAATTATGCCGATAGCGATGTGTACGCGCTTTATAAAGACGAGTTCTCTCAGATATGGGTATGCGTGTTTGGTGGAGGATTGAGCAAATTGTCGGGATATGATGAGGAAACGCATAAGCTTTCATTTAAATCGTATGGCTGGGAAGACGGATTGAATAATGATGTGGTGATGTCTATTATAGAAGATGATAACGGTTTCCTTTGGCTTGCTACGGAAAAAGGACTCTCTTGTTTTGACAGGGCGACAAGCCAGGTGCGTAACTATGACAAATATGATGGCTTTCCTCCGGTTGTGATGGAAGAAAACACCGCACTGAAAACGCTGGACGGAGAACTTTGGCTGGGGTGTAAAGAGGGTATCCTGACCTTTTCTCCCGATAAATTGGAAACGAAAAAGGTCGATTATAATACATTCATTGTAGGATGTCAGATATCAAACCGGGATATACGCAGCTATACGGAACATCCCATTATTGACCGGTCCATTACCTATACAGACCGGATTACATTGAATCATAACCAGTCCATGTTTACTTTAGAGTTTGCGGCGTTGAACTATAATAATCAGAACCGTGTGTCTTACAAATATATTTTGGAAGGATATGAAAAAGAATGGCACTATAACGGGAAGAACCGTATAGCTTCCTATACCAATGTTCCTCCCGGTAAGTATCTTTTCAGAGTACAGACACTGGATGAGGCAAATCCCGGTTTGGAGTCTTTCCGTGAGTTGACCGTTGTCATTCTGCCGCCTTGGTGGGCCAGTTGGTGGGCGTATGTTATCTATATGATTATAGCCGTAGCCTTATTGCTGGTGGCTATAAAATTATCTCTTTTCATGATTAAGGTGAAGAATGATGTGTATATCGAACAAAAATTGTCCGAATTGAAAATCAAGTTCTTTACCAATATCTCGCATGAGTTGCGTACTCCGCTGACTCTGATCCAAGGGCCTATTCAGGAACTGAGAGAAAAGGAGAAACTATCTCAGAAAGGAATGCAATATGTGGATCTGATGGAAAAGAATACCAAACAGATGCTGCAACTGGTCAATCAGATATTGGATTTCCGTAAAATACAGAACGGCAAGATGCGTCTGCATGTGTCGTTGTTCAACCTGAATGAGATGGTAGACTCTTTTGAGAAAGAATTCAGGGTGATGGCCGAAGAAAATGAAGTCAGCTTCACGTTCCAGCTGGCCGGTGAGGATATCATGGTATGGGCGGATAAGGAGAAAGTGGCTATCGTGATCCGCAACATCATCTCCAATGCGTTCAAGTTCACTCCTGCCGGGGGAAATATTTATGTCACGATGGGAGTGTCGGATGATGACAGGCATTGTTATGTACGGGTGGAAGATAGCGGTGTGGGGATTCCCCAAAGCAAGCTTTCCGAAATCTTCGAGCGTTTCTCGCAGGCTGACAATGCACGTGGCGCTTATTATCAGGGAACGGGCATCGGATTGGCTTTGTCTAAGGAAATTATCAGTCTGCATCATGGGGAAATCTATGCAGAGAGTCCTGAAGGGAAGGGAGCGGTCTTTACCATTGAATTGCAACTGGGTAAGGAGCATTACAAACCGTCGGAAGTCGATTTCTATATGGGCGGGGAAACGGTGAGTGTTCCTGAGGCTGAATCTGTTTCTGCCTCTGCCGGCAAGGAAAGCGAGGAGGAGAAAGAACAGCCTGTCGATTCGTCTTTGCCTACCGTGCTGATTGTAGAAGATAATAAGGATTTATGCAATATGTTGAAGCTGCAATTGGAAGATAAATTCAATATTTATATGGCCAATGATGGTGTGGAGGGGCTGAAGAAAGTACATCTTTATCATCCCGACATGGTAGTCACCGACCAGATGATGCCGAATATGGATGGAATAGAGATGTTGCAACGCATCCGTAAAGATTTCCAGATCAGTCATATTCCGGTGATTATCCTGACGGCGAAAGGTAATGATGAAGCGAAGACCAAAGCGATAAGCATGGGAGCGAATGCCTATATCATCAAACCTTTCAGCAAAGACTATCTGGTAGCACGTATCGAACAGTTGCTGAATGAACGTAAATTGTTCCGTGAACGTGTATGGCAGCAGCCCGAAGAACATAAGGAGGAACAGGATACATACGAACAGTTCCTGGTGAAGAAAGATGTGCAGTTCATTGAAAAGATTCATCAGGTTATAGAAGAGAATCTGGATAATAGTGATTTTAATATAGATACTATAGCATCGACTATCGGGCTGAGCCGCTCGGCTTTCTTTAAGAAGTTAAAGAGCCTGACCGGGTTTGCTCCGGTGGATTTAGTGAAAGAGATTCGTCTGAATAAATCAATAGAGTTGATTAAAAACTCGGATATGAGTATTTCAGAAATAGCTTTTGCCGTGGGCTTCAAGGATTCCGGTTATTTCAGTAAATGTTTTCGTAAGAAATATGATCAGACTCCGAGGGAATATATGAATGAATGGCGTAAAGGTTGATTTCTTGACCTTATAAAGCAGGAATCCCGTAAACAGATGTAGGCGAGCGTCGTGTTTGCGGGATTGTCTTATTTGTTTGCTAAGTTATTTTTGGACTTTATTAAGATTTAGTGATTACATACTTTTTTGTGATTCGTCTTAATTCTAAACAATAACTAGATTACGATGAATGTGAAAAAAATTATCAGTTTAATCATGCTCCTGTTTATGTTACTGCCTTTGGGAGCACAGAATTCAGAGGGAAAACAACGCTATAAAATAGCTGCGTGTGACTGGATGATGCTAAAGCGTCAGAAGATCGGTTCTTTTCAATTGATGAAGGAACTAGGAGGTGATGGCATAGAAATGGACATGGGAGGCTTGGGAAAACGGGATACTTTTGATAATAAGTTCCACCAGCCCCATTTCTGTAAATTATTTAAAGAAACAGCACAGGAACAGCATATTGAAGTCCCTTCTGTGGCGATGTCCGGATTCTTTGGACAATCTTTCTTGACTCATCATAATTATAAAGCTTTAGTGCAGGATTGTTTGAATACGATGAAGGTGATGGGGGCCCAAGTAGCTTTCCTTCCATTAGGCGGCATAAAAGAGGACTGGACAGTAGCGGGTGATGCACGTCAGGAGTTGGTAAGCCGTTTGCACGAAGTGGGAGAAATGGCAGTGAAAGATGGAGTAGTGATAGGTATCCGTACTCCTTTGGACGCCGGAGGGGATATAAAACTGTTGAAAGAAATTAATTCGAAAGGTATAAAGATTTATTATAGTTTTCAAAATGCGTTGGAAAATGGACGCGACCTCTGTAAAGAGTTGAAAAAATTGGGAAAGGATCGGATTTGTCAGATACATTGTACGGATACAGACGGGGTTACTCTTCCTTATAATACCCGTCTGGATATGAATGCCGTAAAGCATACCCTTGATAAGATGGGGTGGAGCGGATGGCTGGTCATTGAACGGTCACGGAATAAGGATGAAGTCCGGAATGTAAAGAAAAACTTCGGGACGAATGTCGCTTATCTGAAACAGATATTTCAACAAGAAAAATAAGATAATATTTTAATTTTAAAAATGATTCTATGAAGAAAGAAAATGCATTTCTTCAGAAGCTGGACAAGATTGGCAACTTGACACAAGTGGTCTGTCTCAGTCTGTTTCTGACAGGAGTTTCTGTTCAGGGAGTATCCGCTGAGACAGGATTTCCTATATCCCAGTCGGTGCAACAGACTAAAACTGTCACCGGACAGGTGGTTGATGAAACTGGTGAACCGGTGATTGGTGCCAGTGTGGTGGTGGAAGGAACTACAAACGGTACCATTACTGATTTTGACGGAAGATTTGCTTTGCAAGTCCCTTCGGGCAAGAAGGTTGTCATTTCATTTGTGGGGTATGTGCCGCAAACGATTGCTCCGAAACAAGGAAAAGACTTTAGAGTGGTGCTGAAGGAAGATTCCAAAATGCTGGACGAAGTGGTTGTAGTCGGTTACGGTACTCAGAAAGCAAAAGATGTGACAGGATCTATCGGGGTTATTACTCCTTCGGAAATTTCAGATTTGCCGGTGTCGAATTTGGGTGCTGCGCTAGCGGGACAGATACCTGGTTTGAGTATCAGTGGTGGTGACAGCCGTCCGGGTGAAGGGGCAACTATGTCTATTCGTCAATCTTTCTCGTATTCTAAAGATGGTGGTAGTACTAATCCGATGGTCATAATCGATGATGTGATTCAGATAGATGCCAACAGCGGTCTTCCGACATTAGAAACTTTCAATGCCCTTGATCCTTCTGAAATTGAAAGTATTTCAGTCCTTCGTGATGCCAGTGCTGCCATTTACGGTTCCCGTGCTTCGCAAGGTGCTATTATTGTAAAGACCAAACGAGGTAAATCAGGAGCTCCCAAAATCAATTATTCAGGTAAATTCGGATTTAATGATGCAGTGGGACATCCTAAAACCTTAAAAGGAGCAGCTTATGGACGTTTTGCCAATTCCTTTAATTTGGCCAATAATAAGATAAGTATGGATCCGGATGGAAACTGGATGAATAAAATTTATAATGAAGCGGAACTGGCCGAGATGGATGGCTTGAATTACAATTGGCTGGATGAAGCCTGGTCCGGCGCTTTTACAATGAACCATTCGGTCAATGTAAGTGGCGGTAGCGAGAAAGCTACTTATTTTGCGGGTGCTTCTTACTATACTCAGGGGGCGAATCTTGGAAAACAGGATTATAATAGATGGAACTTCCGTGCAGGTGTGGATATCAAATTGACTTCCGATTTGAAATTTTCTGCAACCATAGCGGGTAACCAGCAGGAAACCACATCGAGTTTTACCAAAGGTTTAAGCAATTTGAACGGTTATGGGGGAACTAAGCCCGGTGAATCCGGTGATTATTTGGTTCTTGCTCATATGCCGAATTATTTGCCATGGGAGATAACATTGGATGATGGTAATACCTATTATACATCTCCTTTGTTGAATAGTTACTCGAGTGCGGGTAATGCAACATCGGGCAATAAAATGAGTACATGGAATTATTTTGCTATGGAGAATAATGACGGTTCTTATTCCACGAATGATAATTTCAGTTATGATGCCAACTTCTCCGTCACTTATGCCGTTCCGTTTATCAAAGGTCTTTCATTCAAGGGAAGCTATGCGTTGAAGCGTAGTGCCAGTGATAGTGAGCAGGCATTTATGCCATTTACGTTGGCTTATCTGAAAGCAAGCGATGCATTGACACCCGGAAATCGTTTTTATAGCGATCATCCGTCTGTTTCCGATTATCAATTAAAAGAATTTACGGGAAGCACTCGTGTGGTATATTCAGACCAGATGGCTAAAAACGAGCAATTGAACTTCTATGTGAATTATGAAGGAAAGTTTGGCAAGCATAGCATTGCCGCCATGGCTGCAGTGGAAAAAATGCAGGCTTATATGCATTCCAAGCGGATGTTGTTTAATAACCCTGACCCGGATGGTTATTTGGGTACTTCGCCAAGTGCGGGAGCGATGGATACAGGTAATTCTATTACATATAAATACAAACAGGGTTCTTTGTCTTATTTAGGTCGTGTAAGCTATAATTATGCCGATAAGTATTTGTTCCAATTCCTATTCCGTAGCGATGCTTCCACTAAATTTGCTCCGGCCAATTATTGGGGCTTCTTCCCGGGTGTTTCCGTGGGGTGGGTAGCTTCGGAAGAAGAATTTATGAAGAAGTTGCTGCCGTCATGGTTTGAATACATGAAAGTACGTTTCTCATGGGGACGTACCGGTAAAGATAATATCAAAGCATGGGGATGGAAGCAACTCTATTCATTGGATCCTAGTAGAGGATATGGATTCGGTTCTAACGGTGGTATCCTGCAAACGGGTATCAAGCCGGGAGCGACTCCTAATCCTGATGCGCATTGGGATAATACCGATAAATTTAATCTTGGTTTT
>OGZH01001190.1_pt1 | contig 16768 bp, 18 predicted proteins | sample 1576741 | NCBI WGS metagenome assembly OGZH01 (sample SAMEA3541560, study PRJEB24748) | human gut metagenome | biome: human gut; feature: human-associated habitat; material: faeces | place: China | collected 2012 | reverse complement strand
ACTCTGAAAGAACGCATCGGACAACTGTTCATCTATACGATTGCCCCCCAGCAGGTTATTATAAAATTAGCTTTAAATACGAGGAGGATAAAATATGAAGAGAGTTTTAAAATTAACATTGTGTGCTATAATTATATTTATAGCAATGACAATATCAAAAAAAGTTAATGCAGATGCAAAATATGCAGATGTTAAGTATGCTGAGAACACTGATGGAACAGTTAAAGTTACAATAACATTTTCTGAAAATGTTGAAGGAATCATAAAATTAGAAGATTCAGGTTGGACATTAAGTGGAAATACAGCTACAAAAAATATGAAAGCTGGAGAGTGGTATATATATACAGGTGATGAAAAAGATGCAGAAAGTGCGGTTGTTGCTGTTCCAAATAAAGCTAAAGTAAATGATACAATAACAATAAATGATTTGGGTAGCACAAAATTAAGCAATTTAAAAATTAATGATACAACAATAGGAACTGTTAGTGGAAATAAAATTAAATTTATTAAAGAAGGAAAAACACAATATTCTGCAACTGCAACGATGACATATACAAATATAAGAAAGGAATCGGTAACTAAAACATTTAATTTAGTATGGGATATTACAGTATCAAATGATGGAACTAGTCCAACAGATCCAACAAGTAAAACAGCAACAGTTACATATGGAGATCCAACAGATGCAGGTGTATTGGTTACAGTTAAATTTTCACAAAACATACCAAACACTGCAGATATAAAAGAAAAATTAAAAGATTGGAACATTTCAGGAAATACAGCAACAAGAACAATGAAACAAGGTGCTGTAGCCGCGATATCTGTAAAATATGAAGATGGTTCAACAGAATCAGCCAAAATTGCAGTACCATTAACATTAGAAATAGGAAGCAAAGTAGATTTTAGTAATATGGCAAAAAATTTGAAAATAGAAAATACTGAAATTGCAACTGTTGAAAACGGAGTTATAACTGCAAAAGCATCAGGTGAAACTAAAATGACTGGAATAGCAAATGTTAATAACGAAGAATATACATGGACAATAAAGGTAAAAGGAACAGGTAATGACAACAGTGGTGATAATGGAAGTCATGGAAATAATGGAAACAACGGAAATAATGGAAACAGTGGAAACAATGGTAGTGGACAAAATTCGGGAAGCCAATCAGGTAATTCAAATAGCAAGAAAGATAGTACTGTATCAAAAACAAAATTATCGAAAACAGGTTCTGCATCAGTTGCACCAATTTTTGCAGTATTAATTGTAATTGCTGGAATTTCATTTATAAAATATAGAAAAAACAATAAATAATTAAATCATGTATAAAAATAAAAAGGCAGGGACACAATCCCTGCCTTTTTGCATCTACCATTTAATAATAGCAAACACATAAAACCAAGAAAAATATCCCTGTCTTTTAAGTGAATAAATTTATTAAATTACACTAATAATAAACTTATTTAGTCATGTTGTCTTCAGCTTGTTGTATCATTTTTCTAACCATTTGACCACCGATTTTACCAGCATCTTTAGCTGATATATCACCATTATATCCGTCTTTTAAGTTAACACCTACTTCACTAGCTACTTCATATTTAAATTTGTTTAAAGCATCTTTAGCAGCAGGAACAACTTTCTTATAGTTATTTGAGTTTGCCATTATCTTGTTCACCTCCTGTTGTTTATAATAAACAATTAATTATTTCAGAAAAAACTATATCGCTTTTTCTAACATTATGATGTGCATATTTTAAAAAAATAAACTGGAAATTTTTAGTAATAAATATTATTTTGAAAATCATTGACAAATATATTAAAAACTTATAATATTAGTTTGTATAATTTATAAAATATTATTAAAGGAGAATCAAAATTTTAATATGGGACAAATAATTATATTAGTAATTTTAATACTAATTAACGCGTTTTTTGCGGCGACAGAAATTGCATTTATATCTTTAAATGATGCTAAAATTGAAAAAAGTGTTAAGGATGGAGATAAAAAAGCAATTCAAATTTCAAAAATGCTAAAGAATCCAAGTAAGTTTTTAGCCACAATACAAATAGGAATTACTCTTGCAGGATTTTTATCAAGTGCTTTTGCATCAGATGCATTTGCAGAAAAATTAGCACCTGTTTTAAATAATTTAATTCCAAGCATTGGAATAGGAACATGGAAGGGAATATCAATAATTATAATAACTATTTTACTATCATATTTTACTTTAGTTTTTGGAGAACTTGTGCCTAAAAGATTAGCAATGAAGTATTGTGAAAAATTTGCGTATTTTACAATTGGAATAATAAAAGCTATATCAGTAATAACTGCACCATTTGTAAAATTATTAACAGCTTCAACAAATTTAGTATCTAAAATATTTGGAGTAAGCGAAAACGAAGAGGAAATAGTTACTGAAGAAGAAATAAGAATGATGGTTGATGTTGGTGAAGAAAAAGGTTCAATAGACGAAGAAGAAAAAGAGCTTATAAACAATGTATTTGACTTCAACGACAAAACAGTATCTGAAATAATGATTCACAGAAAAGATATTTTTGCTATAGAAATTTCAGATGATATATCAGAAAAATTAAATGAGATAGATGAATATAAATATAGTAGAATACCCGTTTATGAAGAAACTATAGACGAAATAAAGGGGATTTTATATGTAAAAGATATCTTAAAATATATAAGTAAAAATAAAAGAATAAAAATACAAGATATAATGAGAGAAGCATATTTTGTTTCAGAAAATAAGCCAATAAATGAATTGTTTAGAGAGCTACAAAAAAATAAAAAACAAATAGCAATAGTATTAGATGAATATGGAGGAACATCAGGAATTGTAACAATGGAAGACATATTAGAAGAGCTTGTTGGAAATATTTTTGATGAATATGATGACATAGAAAATGAATACGAAAAGATAGATGAAAACACATTTAAAATTGCAGGAAGTGTTCCAATATCTGAGCTTAAAAAAATATTGAATGTTGAAATACCTGAAGGCGAATATGATACATTATCTGGTTTTTTAACTCAAGAGCTTGGAAGAATACCAGAAGATGGTGAGAAGCCAATAATAGAAACTAAAGATGTAACATATAAAATAGAAGATTATGAAGATAAAAGAATCCTATGGGTAAAAGCTTGCAAAAATGGAAATGCTGAGGATAACCAAGATGCTAAATAATTATTTTTAATATAGTAAATGTTAAAAAAATCATTGAATACACATATGTATATTCAATGATTTTTTATTAGTTTTGACATTTTTGTTTTTCTTGTTCAATTTTTGACTGATCAGCAACATCTGTTGTATACCAACCTTTTTCAGCCATAAGATTATAAATTTTATTTTGAATGTTTAAACTTGTATTTAAAGCATTTTTAAAAGTTTCATGAACTTCAGTAGTAGTTGATTCAATTGCACCATGCATATATAAATCACAAACACCTTTAATAACAAGAAGCTCTTTTTCCATTAATTCTCTGTCTTCCATAAAATCCTCCTATAATAAATTAAAAAAATTGTTAAATAAATCTGCATGAATTTGTTCTAATTGTTTAACATAATTTGAAAGATTAACATCTTTTAATTGACTTGAAGTAGAGCAGGAACTTGTTTTCATAAATTTTTCATGTCCTAAAGCATCTTCAACATATAAAAGCTCTTTACTTGTCATAACATATCACCACCTGAAAATAATATTTCCAAAAGAAAAATTAAATATACATATTTAAGTATTAAATTTTTTAAAAAATAAATCACTGCTAATATTATTAGGTCTATTATATCTTTTTAACATATATAGACATTCAGGGTCATTCGAAATAATATTTATACCTTCTTCACAAGATAGACTTGCTTTAAAACCAAGTTCTTTTATAACATCAAAAGAAGCATTACTAACAGCACCAAAAGGATATGTAAAAGTATTTGGGATATAACCAGTATTTTCATTAAATTCATTTTGAAGTCTTGTTAAATTTTCACTTAATGTATTTTGGTAAGATTCCAATGATTCTGTTTTCTTTTTCATACATCCGTTTCTGCCATTAGACATACTATGCATATTATAAGTATGATTTTGAAATTCAATACGATTGGTTTTTATCAAATCATTTATATCACACCATCTTAAATAGCTATAATTGGGATTAGCTTCGTTGCTTTTTGAATATCTATCAGTATATTCACCAACAATAGATATTACAGCAACCATATCATATTGCTCTAATAAAGGTAATACATAGGTAAGGTTATTGTAATGTCCATCGTCAAAAGTTATAATAATAGGCTTTTCGGGTAATGCTACATTAGAATAAACAAAATTAATTAAATCAGTCATAGTAATTGTTGTATATCCATGATCTTTTATATATTTTAAATCATTTTCTAAAGTTTCAGGATGAACAATATATTTACCGCTCTTAGACTTTAAAACACTGTGATACATAATAATAGGAACATGGATATTTTGAACTTTATTAGCTTTAACACTATAATAAATAAAAATAGAAGAAAACAACAAAATAGCAATACTAAAAATTGTAATAATTTTCAAACTAAATTTAAATTTCCTAAAAATAACAAACAAAATTAACACCTCAGTAAATTATATAAAAAAAATAAAAATTAATGATTAAAGTGAAATAAAAGTTCAAATAATAATTAGGATTAATATGCGCAAAATAGTATCTTATAAAATCATAAATTGTAATATAATAAAAATAATTAATTTGCTATAATATATTGAAAAATAAATGTCACATTGATATAATTTCGAGTAGAAAAATGTTGAAAAAAGGAACAATGGTGAATAAATAAAATGGGTGATATAAATGTATACACAGGTCCAATGAAATGTGGAAAAAGTAATAAAATAATAGAAGAAGCAAAAAGGCAAATGATAGCTGGAAAACAAATAAAAATTTTTAAACCACAAATAGATACAAGATTTGCAGAAGACTATATAACAGACAGAAATGGTAATAAATTAAAATCTGTAAATATAAATAAAATAGAAGATATAAAAAAATATGATGCTGATGTATATGTAATAGATGAATTTCAATTTTTAGATGGAAATGTAAATTGTATAGAAGAAATGGCTGAATCTGGAAAAAAATTCTATATAGCAGGTCTTAATTTAACATCAGAAAGAAAACCATTTGGAAAAATGGGGGATTTACTATGTGTATCAGATAATGTGCAAACAATGACTTCAATTTGTGAAATATGCAGAAGAGATAATGCTGTATTTAGCTATTATAAAGCTGGTAAAAAAAATGGTGATATAAAACTAGGTGATTTAGAATATATTCCAGTTTGTAGAAATTGCTATAATGAATTAAATAAAAATAAAGCATAAATATTTTCTATAAAAAAGCATAAAATATTTCCTTTTTGACATAATAAAACTATACATTACAAATAAAGGAGGTAATATAAATTGAAAGCTACAGGTGTAGTCAGAAGAATTGATGATTTAGGTAGAATAGTAATTCCAAAAGAGATAAGAAAAACTTTAAGAATAAAAGAAGGAGATCCACTAGAAATATTTACAGATAGAGAAGGTGGAATTATACTAAAAAAATATTCTCCAATAGGGGAGCTTTCAGAATTTGCAACAGAATATGCAGAAACACTTGCAAAAACAACAGGTCATATAGCATGTATAACAGATAAAGATACAGTAATAGCGATATCTGGAGGATCTAAAAAAGAATATCTTGAAAAAGGTGTTAGTAAACAATTAGAGCAAATAATGGACGAAAAAGAAAATTATACAAGCAAAGATAATAACAATACTGCAATTCCAATAACAAATAACGAAAACACAGACAAAACAAAAAATGCACAAGTTGTATATCCAATAATTGTAGATGGAGAATCAATAGGAAGTGTAATACTGCTTTCAAAAGAGCCTAATAGTCAAATGACAGAAGTAGAACAAAAAGTAGTGCAATCAGCAGCAAGTTTTTTAAGTACACAAATGGAAATTTAAGATTAAAACTGATAATAGTTAAAATAAATTGTAACTATTATCAGTTTTTTGTATTATTTACATAAAACTCTAGATTTTTAAAAAAAATTATGTTATAATGGATATAGTTTTTACAAAAGGAGAAATGAATATGCTTGAAGTTGAATTAAAAAGTAATGAATTAAAGGAATATGTATATTTGGAACTTAATAAAAATAAAAAAGATCCAATATATGATGATGATTTAAATGAAATCACTTCATTGTATTTAAATAAGTTAGATTTAATAGGGGAGCCAACAGATATAACTATATATGATTTGATATTTTTTAAAAATTTAAAAGAATGCACAATATCAAATATGAACATATCTGATAAAGAGCTTGCAATATTAAATAGACTATCAAATTTAGAATCATTACAATTAAATGATTGTAATTTTTCAAACAAAACAAAAGTAGAGCTAAATATAAAAAATCTTATAATAAATGATTGTGAAAATGTAAATATATCTTTATATGAAGATATTAAGACTTTGTCACGTTTGCAAATTGTAAATTGCAAAAACATTAATTTGAAAGGTATATCAAAATTATCAAATCTATCTGAAATTTTATTACAGAATATTTCAATGAATAACATTGATGAAATTTTAGGTGTAAAATCATTGAAAAAATTAAACTTAAATGGTAGTAAAATTGAAAATCTTGATAAAATAAATAAAATGCCAAATTTATATATAGAACATGAAGAAATAAATGGACTATATGATGAAGAATATTAAAGAAGAGGTGGATGTTTTGGAAAAAAGTAGTGTTACAAAAGGTAATACAAAAGATAAAAAAGAAAAAAATAGTAAAGGTACTTCAAAAGGAAAATTTAAAAGCGAATTAATAAAAGGATTGGTAGAAAAATTAAATTCGTCAAAAAATAAAGAAAAAGGAAAAGACGAGATAAAAGAAAAAAATACTATTAGTTTAGGTGATATATTGAAAGGTATTGATGAAATGTCTGAAACAGATATTAAAAATATTTGTGATGATATAGAATCAATGAATTTAAAAGTTGGAATTGATTCTAAAACAATTCAATTTTTAGTACAAAATAAGAATAATGAAAATATTAAAAAAATGCTAAGTAAATTAAATATGTCAATGGATGTAGATATATCAAGTATTGCACAATTTAGAAAAAGTGATGTTGATACTGTAAGAAAAATTTGCGAAGAGAGTGGATGCAATATTGATAAAGTTTATGTAAATACTGGTTGGGATGAAGGTGCTCTACAAGGATATTCTTTCGAAAAATATGATAAAATTATTCAAAATGCAGAAAAATTACTTGAAAAAGCTTTAAGAAAAGTACCAAAAAATGCCAGTAAACAAGACAAAGTAATGGCAATTTATAATGCTGTATTGAAAGCAAGCAAATATGATTATTCAGCTTTGAAAAAAAATAGCTCTAAAAGATGTTCTTCAAGAAATTTAGAGGGCTTTTTCTTACAAAATGGTTCATGTGTGTGTGCTGGAAATGCAACAGCACTTCAAAACTTGCTTGAATGTGAAGGGATAAATGTTGAATATGTTCAAGGATATGCAAAGCATAGACATACAGATAATCCAGATTATCATTCATGGATAAAAGTACAGCTTGATGATGGAAATTGGTATAATTGTGATCCAACATGGGATTCTAATAAAGTTGGTAGAAAATATAAATATTGTTTAAAAAGTGATGAAGAATTCTTTGGACATACAGAAGATGAATCATATAATCCAACTTATGAAAGAGGAAGTAATGCACAAAGATATAGATCAACTACAAGAAAATATAAATTAGCAAGAAGATCTAAAGAAAGTGAATACTTAAGTGAGAGATATCAAGATACAGAGCTTGATGAATCTTTAAGGATTGCACAACAATATAGCGATATGCAATCAGTAAATGAAGAATATCTAACTTATGCTAGAAAAAATAAAATACCTATTAATGCTGGAGTTGCAGTTGCACCTAGATTGACATTTAAACAAAAAATAGCAGAATTTTTTAATAGAAGTAAGCATTTAAAAAATATATCATTTGTGAAAAAGTTTATAGAGAAAAATACTGTAAATGCAAATAATAAAAAAACAACAAATGTACAAAAACAAAATACCGCAGCTCAATTATATAAGGTAACTCCACAACGTTATTATGTAAGGAATGTACAACAAAGAAAAAATGAAACACAAAATAGAGATGAAAGATAATATTTATGAAAAAATGTAAACAGAAATAAATGTTTACATTTTTTTTTGTAATATTTTCAAAATAGAAATAATAAATAAGTAGTTGAATTTTATGGAACATTGCCTTATAATTTTTGAAGAAAAGCAAAAAAATTATGGATTTTGTGAAAAATTTACAAAAAGAAGGGAAAAATATGTATATAAAAATTGGGGATTTAAAATTATTAAAAATTCAAGTAATACAAAATGGTGTGACTGTATATGAAGGTATGGTTGAAGATGCACCAGAAGAATTAAAAGAAACTAATTATAAATCTGCTAATTTTGATAGCGGATATGTTATTATTGAAATTTAAGATTTTATATTTAATTTAAACAAAGGAAAGCTGGTTGATAAAATGGGATTATTAAGAAAAACATATGCTGAAATTAATTTAAAAAATGTAAAAGAAAATGTTAATAAAATTATAAATAAATATAAAGGGTATAATTATTACTTTGGAGTTGTAAAAGCAGATTGTTATGGTCATGGGTATAAAAAGACTGTTCAAGCTGTTATTGATGGCGGTTGTAATTATTTAGCTGTTGCGACTCTTGAAGAAGCAATAAAAATAAGAGCAATATATACTAAAATTCCAATATTATGTTTAGGTGTTATAGATGAAGAATTTTTAAAAATATGTGAGGAAAATAATATCACAATAACAATAGGTTCATTGAGTTATTTGAAAAATTTAAAGTTAAAAGATTACAATAAAATAAAGGTACACTTAAAAATAAATACAGGAATGAATAGATTGGGAATTTCTAATGGAAGTGAGTTAGAGGAAGTTGTTAAAATTCTAAAAGATAATAACATAGAAATAGAAGGAATATATACACATATATATAATGCTTTAAATGAAAAACACTATGAAGAACAGGTAGAAAAATTTAAAAATATAACGAAAAAAATAGATATTAGAAATATAAAAATAGTTCATATATCGGCAAGTGAAGCAACAATGAATTATCCAAAGTTAGATTTTGCAAATGGATGCAGATTAGGAATAGTAATGTATGGATTTTACGGACCAAAAGATTTAAATTTAAAATCTACATTTGCATTAAAAAGTGAAGTAATTCAAATTAATGAAATAAAAAAGGGTGAGACAGTTGGGTATAATGGCACATATACAGCAGAAAAAAATGAAAAAATAGCTGTTGTAGCTATTGGTTATGCTGATGGAGTTATAAGAAAAAATAAAGGTAGATTTGTATATATAAATGATAAAAAGTATGAAATTGTTGGAAATGTATGTATGGATATGATGTTTGTAAAAGTGGATGATACAGTTAAAACTCATGATATGGTATATGTACTAAAAGATAAAGAGCATATCGAAGAGGTTGCTAAATATCTAGATACAATTCCGTATGAAGTAATATGTTTGATTGGTAAACGAGTTAATAGAATATATGTAAAATAATAAATAAAATCTTCTTAAAGTTATAGCTACAGTTTGTAATTCTCATTTTGTGTTTTAGAAAAGTCAAAAAAATTGTGAATAATATTTACAGATAACAAAAATTATGGTAATATTATTAGACATCTTAGTAATAAAGAGGAGGAGAGTTGTTTTGCTGCTCAAAATGATTAAAGATGAAATTGCAAATAAAATTGCAGTAAAAAGGTCTTTAAAAAGATGCAATGCTACTGTGGAAAATTTAAATCTAATAAAGTGTCAAAACTGCAAAGCACAAAAATGCTGTGAAAAATTGAGTGAATTCAAAGTCAAAGAAACAGAAAGATGTGTTATTGCGTCTATGGCAACAGATGAAATACATCCACATTGCTATAATTGCATTGCACGGGATATGTGCAACTTCTTTTTAAAGAACTAGAAAATAGAGAGTTGAAGGAAAATTTTCTCAACTCTCTATTTTTAGTTCTTATTTTAATTTAAATTCAACAACTTTATTTTCTTTTAAACTTTCTTTAACATCAATAATTCTTTGATTAGAAGAACCTCTAAAACGAAGTTTTAAATCCTTTTTATCTTCTTCAAATTTCCCATCAACAACAACATCAAGATAACGAACCAATTCATTTGAAGTTTTGCTTACTTTAACCATTTTCCCAACAACATCTTTTTCAAAATCAAATCCTGTATAGCACCAAATATTTTTATCAGGAAACTTTTCCTTTACTTTTTTAACAAGAGGTAATAAACCCTCTTGATTTTTAGGATCAAGTGGTTCTCCACCAAGAAGAGATAAACCAGAAATATAATCATGATCCAAATATTTTAAAACTGTATCAATTTGTTCATCAGTAAATTTGTTGCCATAATTAAAGTCCCAAGCACATTGATTAAAACATCCTTTACAATGATGATTACAGCCACTAACAAAAACCGAAACCCTAACACCTTCACCATTAGCAACATCAACTCTTTTTATATCTGCATAATTCACTTATATCTCCTCCTTTAATTTTATGGAAAAAAGGGACACATTTTAAAATTAATATAATTAAATAATTTTAAAATGTGTTCTGTACTCCATGTCTGGAAAATAAAACTATTTTTATATAAATCTTAAATATATTTCAAATTCTCATTGTGGAAAAAGAGAATTGTGTATTTTTTCAAAAATTTTTTATAAATGAAGAACTCTTTGTTTTATTTCTTTAGTTTTTCCGGCATTCCAGAAATTTTCACCTAGATAACCACAAGTTCTACGAACTACAGTCATTTTTGAATGATCTTTGTTTCCACAATTTGGACATTCCCATTCATTATTATCATTTATTATAATTTCACCATCAAATCCGCAAACATGGCAAAAATCTGATTTAGTGTTGAATTCTGCGTATTGAATATTGTCATAAATAAATTTAACAACTTCTTCAAGTGCAGAAATGTTATTTTGCATGTTTGGAATTTCCACATAAGAAATTGCACCACCAGAAGATATTCTTTGGAAATCACTTTCAAATGCTAATTTATCGAAAGCATCAATTTTTTCTCTAACATCAACATGGTAAGAATTTGTGTAATATCCTTTATCTGTAACGTCTTTTATAGTACCAAATCTTTGTTTATCAATACGAGCAAATTTGTAACATAAACTTTCAGCTGGAGTACCATATAAAGCAAATCCAATATTTGTTTCAGCTTTCCATTTGTCAGTTGTTTCTCTTAAGTGATTCATAACTTTCATAGCAAATTCACGACCAATAGGGTCTGTATGAGATAAACCAGTCATAAGTTTTGTCATCTCGTAAACACCGATATATCCAAGAGACATTGTTGAATATCCACCATACAATAATTTATCAATTGGTTCACCTTTTTCAAGTCTAGCGATAGCTCCATATTGCCAATGAATAGGACTTATATCAGATTTTGTACCAAGTAGGGCATAATGTCTACACATTAATGCTTCTTTACAAAGCTCTAATCTTTCATCTAAAAGTTTCCAGAAAGTTTCTTCATCACCATCAGCAATTATTGCTATTTGAGGTAAGTTTATACTTACAACACCTTGATTAAATCTACCTTCAAATTTATAATTTCCATTTTCATCTTTCCAAGGAGATAAAAAGCTTCTACAGCCCATTGGACTAAATACATTTCCCTCATAATTTTCACGCATCTTTTTTGCTGATATGTAATCTGGATACATTCTTTTTGAAGAGCACTTAACAGCAAGTTTTGTTAAATAATCATATTCTCCTCCTTTTAAACAGTTGTGTTCATCTAAAACATATACAAGTTTAGGGAAGGCAGGTGTAACATAAATTCCGGCTTCATTTTTTATTCCTTCGTATCTTTGTCTTAAAATTTCTTCAATGATCATTGCATTTTCTTTTATATATGGATCATCTGGTTCAAGGTGTAAAAATAATGTAACAAAAGGAGATTGGCCATTTGTTGTCATTAATGTATTTATTTGATATTGAATAGTTTGAACACCAGCTTTAAGTTCAGCTTTTAATCTTGTTTGAACTAAGTCTTCAATAATATCTTGGCTTAGTTTATCTTTATATTTTGTTTCAATTTCTTCTTTAAATTTATTATAACTTTTTCTTAAATATTTTCCTAAATGTTTCATATCTACTGATTGTCCACCATATTGGTTACTTGCAACAGCAGCAATTATTTGGGTTGTTACTGTACACGCAACTTGGAAACTTTTTGGGCTTTCAATCATCTTTCCATTCATAACTGTACCATTATCAAGCATATCAGATATGTTAATTAAACAACAGTTAAAAATTGGTTGAACAAAGTAATCTGCATCATGAAAATGTAAAACCCCTTCTTCATTTGCTTTTGAAATTTTTTCAGGTAATAACAATCTTTTTGTTAAATCTCTTGAAACTTCACCTGCGATATAATCTCTTTGAGTTGATGCAAGCATTGTATTTTTATTAGAATTTTCTTCAGCTAATTCTTTATTTTCGTTTCTAATAATACCTAAAATTGTTTCGTCAGTAGTATTTTGTTTTCTAATAAGTGCTCTTGTATATCTATATACTATGTACTTTTTAGCAAGTTCATATTTTTCCATTTCCATTAATTTTTCTTCAATAATATCTTGTATATCTTCAACTAACATTCTTTTTTTATCTAAATCTTCAATATAATTAACTATTCCTTTTATATCCTCTTTACTAGCTTTTTGTCTACCTCGTACTTCTTCGTTAGCTTTTTGAATTGCTACCATAATTTTTTGTCTGTCAAAGTCTACTATTCTTCCGTCTCTTTTGATTATTTTCATTTCCAAGTTACCTCCTTTATTTCGTATGCGTTTATTATATCTCAACTTAAAAACTTTTCTGTTGCAAAAGCACCAAATTAGCAAAAAAAATTTTTAAAAGCATATAAATAAGATTGCTCTAAGAAAAGAAAATTATTACATTTTTATTACATCAATTTGTTGCATTTGCAACTGAAATATTGTATAATTTCGAGTATATACAAAAAAATAGGAGAAACGAATATGAGGAATGAACTAGAATTAACTGATTTTTTTGAAGAATTTTCAAATAATTGCAAAAATGTACAAAAAAAATTCTTTCAAAAAAGTCAAATAATAACATCATATATTCAAAAGAGAAATCAAATTTGCGTTTTATTAACAGGAGAGGCAGATTTAGTTAGATATGATTTAAATGGCGGAAAATCTATAATAGAGCATTATACAAAAAATGATATATTTGGGGAAGCTTTTTATATAGTGACAGTAAATAATGAATTGTTAGTAGAGGCAAAGAAAAATTGTGAAGTATTATTTTTTTCTTATAACAATATATATGAAAGATGCAAACAAAACTGTAAATTTCATCAATTATTAACAGAAAAGTTTTGCAGAATTGTTGTAAATAAAGTTACAAATTTAAACACGAGAATAGAAGTATTAACAAAAAGAACAATTAGAGATAAATTATTAGGATATTTTTCAATACTTTCAATGAGAAATTTATCAAGAACATTCGAATTACCTTTTTCACTAACAGATTTAGCAGATTTTTTAAGTGTAGATAGAAGTGCAATGATGCGAGAAATAAGAAATTTAAAAGATGAAGGATTTATAAAAAAGAATGGCAATAAATTAACTTTATTATACTAAAAACGGGACGGTCCTAAAAAAGAAAATAAAGTAAAAATTAGTTTAGTAAACATATATAGTTAATAAAAATAAATAAAAAGTATTGCAAAAGCTATAGTATTAATATATAATATCAAATACAACTTTTTTGTGTTTTGCAAAAAAGCATCCGAAAATCAACCTGAAATGCCAATTAAGGAGGAAAAAAAAGTTGCGTATATACGAAAAAAAGGATGAGGTTGCAAGAGGAAAAAATACTGGAATTATTGATGGATTAGATGATATGATCATCGTCAAAAAGGAAGCAGAGGAAATTGGTCCATTTTCATTTGCACATTCTAGTATAAAGACAGCAATCATTGATGTCCCGATTATTGGAAGAGGAGCATTTGAAGATTGCAAATTTCTGAAAGAAGTTGTGTTTTCTCAAAATGTTCTTAAAATTGAAGAAGAAGCTTTTTACCGTTGTGAATCTTTGACAAGAGTGATTATGCCTGAAAACTTGGTTTCAATTGGGGCGAAGGCTTTTGCAGGATGCTTTAATATTGAAGAGCTGACATTTGGTGAAAGACTTCAAGAAATCGGTGATTTAGCATTTCTTTCATGTGAAGGTTTGAATTCAGTAAAAATCAATGCGGATTTGCAAAGAATTGGAAACAATGCTTTTGCAGGATGTGTAAATTTAAATGAAGTTGATTTTTCTGGAGGAAATCTTATCCTCGAACTACATAAGCAGAAGGTAAAGTCGCAATTCAATGGAGATGTAAGGAACTATATTAGCATTGCAAATAGTCCGTTTCTTGAATGTGGCAAAATAGAGTTCCTTAATTTTCAAACATTTGTATATGATTCTGGTAGAAATATTTATCGTGAGTCATACAATCGGTTAATGAAATTATGGATGCTTGAAGAAAGTGGAAGTTTAACATCAATGGTAGTAAAGCGAATGCTTGAAAAGTGATGAAAAAATTCCCAAGAAAAAGAAAGATGAGATTGGTACAACTGTGCCAGTCTCATTTTTCTTTTATAAATTATAAAATATTAATTTTTTTTGAATCTTCATTTCTAATAGCAATTATAGAGCCTCTAACCTCATATGCAACAGGATCATTAAAAATACTTGAAAAAACAGGAGTTATTTGAGTACCAGGAATAATTCCTAAATCTAAAAAACGTCTATGCAATTTTCCAGAGCAATTTAAAGAATCTATAATTACTGTTTCATTTAAATTTGCATTATTTAATGTTTTCATAAACCCCCCTATTATAGAATATGAATAAAATAAAAAAAGTTTAAAATTTGTTGAAAAAAATTTTTTTAGGTAATATAATGAGACCATAAATTAAAAATTAGGAGGAAAAAGATGGAAAAAACAAGAGGATTTGAAATTGCAAAAGGTTTTGAAGATAAAGGAATTAATTTACCAGAAAGAAAGACAAAATATTCAGCCGGATATGATATAGAATCTGCTGAAGATTGCGTAATACCAGCTTTTAAACCAGGACAAAAACCAGTACTTGTAAAAACAGGTATAAAAGCATATATGCAAAATGATGAATATTTAGGTATACATATTCGTTCTAGTTTAGCTTTTAAAAAGAATTTGAATTTAGTAAATTCTCAAGGTGTTATTGATGCAGATTATTATAATAATGAAGATAATGAAGGTCATATAATGATTGGTCTGATAAACTTTGGTGATGAAGATGTAAAAATTACTAAAGGTATGAGAATAGCTCAAGCCATTTTTTATAAATTTTTAACTATAGATGATGAAAAAAATGTTGATACTATAAGAAGTGGCGGTTTTGGTTCAACAGGAGAATAATATGCAAGATTTAGATTTATTTTCAGCAATGGCTAGTGAAAATAATGAAAGTATAAGTGAAAATACCATAGAGATAGATGAAGACTATCGTCCATTAGCTGAAAGAATGAGACCACGTAATTTTGATGAATATATAGGACAGGAAAAAATACTGGGTAAAAAATCATTTTTACGGAGAATGGTACAAGAAGATAAAATACCTTCGATAATTTTATATGGGCCTCCAGGTACAGGAAAGACAACGCTTGCGAAAATGATTGCAGGTATGACAAAAAGTGATTTTTCTCGATTAAACGCGGTGTCTGCTGGTATCTCTGATGTGCGTAAAATCATTGAAAAAGCTGATGAAAATAGAAGATATTATCGTAAACGTACAATTATATTCTTAGATGAAATACATCGTTTTAATAAGGCTCAACAAGATGTATTATTGCCTTATGTTGAAGATGGTAGAATTATCTTGATTGGTGCTACTACAGAAAATCCGTATTTTGAAGTAAATCATGCGTTATTATCTAGAGTTCGTGTAGTAAAATTAGAATTATTAGATGAACAAAATTTAATGGATATCTTAAAAGTAGCTTTAGAAGATAAAGTTCGCGGTTTGGGTAAATATGAATTTAAATATGATGATGAAATATTATCGATAATAGCTCAATATGCTGGTGGCGATGCTAGAGTGGCTTTAAATATATTAGAGCAAGCTGGTGATGTGGCATTAGAGCAAAATCATAATATAAATAAAGAAATTATAGAAAGTATTATCAGTGAAAAAATTCAAACATATGATAAAAACGGTGATAATCACTATGATATAGTATCGGCATTTATCAAGAGTATGAGGGGAAGCGACCCTGATGCAGCGTTGCACTATTTAGCAAGAATGTTAGTAGCAGGTGAAGATATTAATTTTATTGCTCGAAGAATTGCTATCTGTGCTTCTGAAGATGTGGGAAATGCAGACCCACAAGCTTTAGTTTTGGCTATGGCTACAGTGCAAGCTGTCCAATTTTTGGGTATGCCTGAAGCTCGTATACCACTTGCACAAGCGGTAACATATATAGCATTGGCAATCCTTATGTTTACGGTGGCTCAAGTCTTACAAACGGAACAGATTGTTC
>OGZH01001187.1_pt1 | contig 16806 bp, 10 predicted proteins | sample 1576741 | NCBI WGS metagenome assembly OGZH01 (sample SAMEA3541560, study PRJEB24748) | human gut metagenome | biome: human gut; feature: human-associated habitat; material: faeces | place: China | collected 2012 | reverse complement strand
TCATTTAATAGTTTACGAAGGTGCAGATTATCCTGACTACCCATTCGCCTGCCGTCATTATGGAAGGTTGGCTGGACGCCGTGACGGAAGTGAGCGATATATCCACCTCGTTGGAACATACGTTTGAAAAAGGATGTTCCCAAACGAAACCATAATTTGTATAATTAGTAACTATCAACATGGCAACTTCACTAAGAGATAACCTGACTTCTTCTTACTTCAACGCTGCCCATAAACTCTACTCGAAGAAGGCGCGCCGGCGTATCATTGCTTATGTAGAAAGCTATGATGATGTCGCATTCTGGCGTACGTTGCTCGAAGAATTTGAAGATGACGAACATTATTTCCAGGTGATGCTTCCTTCCGCCACCTCCCTGGCAAAAGGGAAGAAAATGGTGTTGATGAATACGCTGAATACAAAGGAACTGGGAAGAAGCCTGATTGCCTGTGTCGACAGTGACTATGATTTTCTGTTGCAAGGAGCTACCAATACCTCCCGTAAGATTAACCGGAACAAATATATTTTCCAGACCTACACTTACGCCATTGAAAACTACCATTGTTTTGCTGAAAGTCTTCATGAAGTGTGTGTGCAGGCTACGTTGAACGACCGTTTTATTCTCGATTTCGATGCTTACCTGAAACGTTACTCGGAAATCGTATATCCGCTTTTCCTGTGGAATATCTGGTTCTACCGCCAGCGTGATACTTATACCTTTCCGATGTATGACTTCCATACATATACGGCTTTGAAAGAGATAAGTTTGAGGCATCCCGAACACAGTCTGGAAGCTTTACAACACCGTGTCAATCAGAAACTTTCGGAATTGAAAAAACGTTTTCCCCGTATTGTCAATCAGGTGAACAACTTACGTGATGAATTGAAGGAACTGGGATTAATGCCCGAAACGACTTATTTATATATGCAGGGACATCACGTAATGGACAATGTCGTGATGAAACTCCTGATTCCGGTCTGTACTGCTCTGAGGCGTGAACGGGAGCAGGAGATCAAACGCCTCGCAGAACATAATGAACAATTTAGAAACGAACTGACCTGTTATCAGAACAGTCAGGTGAATGTAGAGATCATGCTGAAAAAGAATGTAGCCTATAAACGGCTCTTTCATTACGAATGGCTCCGGCAGGACATTCAGGAATACTTGGCGAAAGGAGAATGAAATAAACAATAGATAAAAGAGAACTAAACCAAAAGAGAAAAAATATTTATGAAAGAAGTAATTGATACGGTGAGTGTAGCATTAGCGAGTGGGGAAGTGGAAGAATTGGGAGGAGCAGTGATGCAGGAAGTCAACCGCTCGTTACTATCGGCAGGAGTGAACGAAGAATGGGCTGACAAGATTGACAATCTGATAGTGCTGCTGTTTATTATCGGAATCGCTTTACTGGCTAACGTAATCTGCCGCAGGATCATCTTGCGGGTAGTGGCAAAACTGGTGAAGCAAACTAAGGCGACGTGGGATGATATCGTATTCGATCATAAGGTAATGGTACATCTTAGCAGAATGGTGGCACCGATTCTGATTTATATTGCCATTCCTATTGCTTTCCCCGAACACGCTGATTCCGGGTTGCTCGATTTCTTACGCAGGCTTTGCATGATTTATATCCTTGCAGTATTCCTGCGGTTTGTCAGTTCGTTGTTTACTGCCATTTATCAGGTATACAGCCGGAAAGAGCAATATAGGGACAAGCCTTTGAAGGGACTTTTGCAGACGGCACAAGTCATCCTTTTCTTTATAGGGGCTATTATCATCATCAGTATTCTGATTAATCAAAGTCCGGTGGTGTTGTTGACGGGACTCGGAGCTTCTGCTGCCGTCCTGATGTTGGTATTCAAAGACAGTATCATGGGATTTGTGTCCGGTATTCAGCTTTCTGCCAACAATATGCTGAAAGTGGGCGATTGGATTACCATGCCAAAGTACGGTGCGGATGGTACGGTGATAGAAGTAACCTTGAACACCGTGAAAGTGCGCAACTTCGATAATACCATAACCACTATTCCTCCTTACCTGCTGGTTAGTGACTCTTTCCAGAACTGGCAGGGAATGCAGGAGTCCGGTGGCCGCCGCGTGAAACGCTCTATCAATATAGACATGAGCAGCGTGCGTTTCTGTACTCCGGAGATGTTGGCGAAGTATCGAAAGATACAGTTGTTGAAAGATTACGTAGACCGGACGGAGAAAGTAGTGGAAGAATATAACAAAGAACATAATATTGACAATTCAGTACTCGTAAACGGGCGTCGTCAGACAAATTTGGGCGTTTTTCGCGCTTACCTGACTAATTATCTGAAAAGCCTTCCTACCGTTAATCAGGAACTGACTTGCATGGTCCGCCAGCTCCAGCCGACGGAAACCGGTATCCCTCTGGAACTCTATTTCTTTTCGGCCAATAAAGTCTGGGTTGCCTATGAAGGCATACAGGCAGACGTATTCGATCATGTGCTTGCCATTATTCCCGAATTTGACTTGCAAGTATTCCAGAATCCTTCGGGTGCCGACCTGCGCCGGATAGGAGTAAAAATAGAGAAATAAGTATTAGAATAATAAAACACTGTTAACTATCCATTGTCATGACTACACCGTTACCAAATCAGATAATCCGCGAAATCACTCCTCTATCAGACAAGGACTGTTTTTATATTGCAGAACGTTATAAGACAGAATTTACTTATCCTATCCACAATCATTCCGAGTTTGAACTGAACTTTACCGAGAAGGCGGCGGGAGTGAGAAGGGTAGTCGGAGATTCTTCCGAAGTGATAGGCGACTATGATTTGGTCTTGATAACAGGTAAAGACCTGGAGCACGTCTGGGAACAGAACGAATGTCGTTCGAAAGAGATACGGGAGATAACGATCCAGTTTTCTTCCGATCTTTTCTTCAAGAGCTTTATCAATAAGAACCAGTTTGACTCTATCCGCCGGATGTTGGATAAGGCGCAGAAAGGACTTTGTTTCCCGATGTCCGCCATTCTTAAAATATATCCGTTGCTCGATACACTTGCTTCTGAGAAACAGGGATTCTATGCAGTAATCAAGTTTATGACGATTCTCTACGAACTCTCCCTTTTTGAAGAAGAAGCCCGCACATTGTCCAGTTCGTCTTTTGCCAAGATAGATATTCATTCGGACAGCCGCCGTGTGCAAAAGGTGCAGGAGTATATCAATGCCCATTATCAGGAAGAGATTCGCCTGGGGCAGTTGGCAGCTATGGTTGGAATGACGGATGTGTCCTTCAGTCGGTTCTTCAAACTGCGGACTGGTAAGAATCTCTCCGACTATATCATTGATATACGTCTTGGTTTTGCTTCCCGCCTGTTGGTGGATTCTACCATGTCAATAGCCGAAATCTGCTATGAGTGCGGATTCAATAATCTTTCCAACTTCAACCGGATCTTCAAAAAGAAGAAGGCTTGTTCTCCTAAAGAATTTCGTGAGAACTACCGGAAAAAGAAGAAGCTGGTTTAAGGTCCGTACATCTCTTCCATTAGTTGTTCGCAAGCTTTCTGGAGATGTTCTGAGTGGGGGCTTGTGCCACCGGCTTGTCACAGTTGTGCCATCGTGGTGTCACAGTTGTGCCAAGCCGATGTCACAGTTGTGACAGGCCGGTGTCATATCCTGGCACTGAGCTTGTCTGTCGTGTAATAATCTTGCAACCTATCTTTCAACCAATTGTATCTTCTCCGTATTACCGTTGTAACACCCACCCCCTACCTTTGCCCACGGATTTAAAACGTAGAGCAAAGTTCGATGAAAAAACTATTTCTTTTAAGATTTTCAGTTGCAGCCTTCTTTTGTTTGTTGTGTGTGCTTCCCGCATTGGCTGCCAATATTAAGATTAAAGGTGCTGTGAAAGATAAACTTTCCAAAGAGCCTTTGATTGGAGCAACGATACGGTTGGTAGGAACTCCTGCCGGAGCCGTGACCGATATGGACGGTAATTTTGAATTGAACAGTACCGGTGTTTTGGAAGGTTTGTATGATATAGAGATTAAATATGTAGGATATAAAACGGAAGTACGTCGTAAGGTCCGTGTAGAAAACGGAAAACTGGCGATTCTGAATCTGGAGTTGGAGACAGATGCGCACGAACTTTCGGACGTTGTGGTGGTAGCAAAGAAGAATCGTGAAAATGAGAATATGTTATTGCTCGAACAGCAGAAGGCGGTCATTGCCGTGCAGGCTGTCAGCGTCAAAGAGCTTTCACGCAAAGGTGTTTCCGATGCGGAAGGGGCTGTAACCAAAGTGGCGGGAGTCTCCAAACAGGATGGAGTGAAGAATGTTTTCGTCCGTGGACTGGGCGACCGCTATAATGCGACTACCTTTAACGGATTTGCCGTTCCTTCGGAAGATCCGGAATATAAGAATATCTCTCTCGACTTCTTCGGCACGGATATTATCCAGTCTGTTGGCGTCAATAAGGCATTTAATGCAGGAGGTATCAGTGATGTCGGCGGTGCGACAATCGACATTGTTTCCAAAGAACTGATTGGCAGCGGAAACCTGAATATCGGCCTTTCCGGAGGACTGAACACGCAGACTGTGACAGCCGACTTTCTGAAACAGGACGGAGTAAACCTTCTGGGCTTCGCCACTACAACAGAACCCGCCGATGAGAACAACTGGGGATTCAAGAATAAGCTGGACCCCTCCAAGCAGAGCTTGCAGATAAACCGGAGTTATAGCATTTCCGGCGGAAAGCGGTTTCATATAGGAAAAGACAGGAATCCGCTCTCTTTCTTTCTCACTGCCGGACATACCACTGATTATCAATTTACGGATGAAACTATCCGCAACACAACGACGAGCGGTACGATCTACAAAGATATGACAGGCAAGAAGTACACTGAGAATATCAGCCAACTGGCACTGGCCAATGTGGATTATGATATGCAGAACCGTCACCACATGAGTTATAACTTCATGATGATTCATGCCAATGTGCAATCCGTAGGAGACTATACCGGTAAAAACTCCATCTTCAGTGACGATTATGATAATCAGGGATTTACCCGTCGCCAGCAAGCGAATGACAACTTACTAATCGTTAACCAGCTGATGACTAACTGGGGACTGACCAAAACATTGAGTCTGGATGCCGGTGCTTCTTATAATATCGTGAAAGGCAATGAACCCGACCGCCGAATTAACAACATAACCAAAGCGGAAGAAGGATATACCTTACTCAGAGGCAACTCCCAGCAACGGTATTTCTCCACTTTGGACGAAGATGACATCAACGTAAAGGCAGGACTCATCTACCGTCTGAAAGATAACGTAGAAGAAATCTCTAATATACGCTTGGGCTATACAGGCCGATTTGTAGACGACAATTTCAAGGCGACTGAATACAACCTCACAGTAGGACACGCTTCTTCCATCCCCTCATTGGATAATTTCTCACTCGACGATTATTATAATCAGCAGAATCTCTCTTCCGGATGGTTTGCCGTTCAGAAGAACATTGATAAGTATTCGGTCACCAAGAATATCCATTCCGCTTATGCGGAAGCCACCTACCAGTTTACTCCCCGTTGGATTGTAAATGTAGGAATGAAGTATGACAATGTGGATATTCAGGTAGACTACAATGTGAATAAAGGCGGATCGGAAGGAAGCAACACGATTCAAAAGGATTTCTTTCTCCCGAGTCTGAATCTGAAATACAATTTGAGTGAAAAACATTCCTTGCGTCTCGGAGCGAGCAAAACATATACGCTGCCGCAAGCAAAGGAAATTTCTCCTTATCGCTACGTAGGTGTGAATTTCAACAGTCAGGGGAATGCGAACCTGAAGCCTTCGGACAACTATAACGTCGATTTGAAATGGGACTTTAATCCTACCCCCACTGAACTGATCTCTCTGACAGCTTTTTATAAGCTCATCAAGAATCCGATCTCACGCATTGAAGTGGCAAGTGCCGGAGGATACCTTTCGTATGAAAATATAGCCGATAAGGCAACAGTGGCCGGAGTGGAAGTAGAAGTACGTAAGAATCTGTTTGTCCGTCCGCTAAGCAGTGCGGCAAACGGAATGAATAAGCTCTCTTTCGGCTTGAACGGATCGTACATTTATACAAATGCGAAAATGCCTCTGGCAACGGTTACCACCGGATCGCAACTGGAAGGGGCCGCTCCCTGGATCGCCAATTTCGACTTGTCCCACAACTTCACGAAAGGAACTCATAGCTTCATCAATACATTGGTATTCAACTATGTCAGCGATAAGATTTATACCATCGGTACGCAAGGCTACCAAGACATCATAGAGCAGGGAATGATGACGCTTGACTTCGTTTCGCAAGCCAAACTCAACAAGTATGTCTCACTTACGCTGAAAGCCCGCAATCTGCTGAATCCCTCTTATAAGTTGAGCCGCAAAGCCAACGAAAGCGGAGAGAAGGTAGTACTCAGCGATTATAAAAAAGGAATAAATATCAGTCTGGGAGTGTCGTGCACATTTTAAACCGGATAATGAAATAAGATTATTAACTAATTATTAAAGCAAAATGAAAAGATTGTTTGTAAACTTTATGACGTTTGCCGCTATGGCAACTGCACTGACATTCACTGCATGTAGTAGTGATAGTGACGGAGATGACAATGGAAACGGTAACGGTGGAAATGGCGGAGGAACAGGTAGCTCTATCGTGGTAGGCGAAAACATCCTGTCCGGAACACTGACCGGTGAACAGACACTGGATGCCAAAGAATACATTCTGAACGGAACGGTTATCATCGCCGACGGCGGTCGCCTGAATATCCCTGCCGGAACTACCATCAAGGCGCGTGAAGGTTTCAGCAGTTACCTGCTGGTAGCGCAGGGAGGTAAACTCTATGCCGATGGTACGGCCGATAAACCAATCGTCTTTACGGCAAATACCACCAGCCCGGTATCCGGATATTGGGGTGGCGTGATCATCAATGGTAAAGCACCTATTTCCGGTTCAAAGACCGACAAGAGCGATACGGCACTGACGGAAATCAACAATGACTATAAATACGGCGGCAGCGCAGCTGATGACAACTCCGGTTCATTGACTTACGTGAAAATCTGCTATGCAGGTGCACGTTCCACAGCAGACATCGAACACAACGGACTGACCTTGAACGGTGTCGGCAACGGAACAAAGATTGAAAATATCTACGTACTGGAAAGTGCCGATGATGCAATCGAGTTCTTTGGTGGAACAGTAAATGTGACCAATCTGCTGGCTGTTAATCCGGATGACGATATGTTCGACTTCACACAAGGCTATTGCGGTACGTTGAAGAACTGCTATGGCGTTTGGGAAAGCGACTACACAAGTACGGAAGCCGATCCCCGCGGCATCGAAGCCGACGGTAACATGGACGGTCTGTATCCGGATCACCTGCGTCAGTCTGACTTTAAGGTGGAAAACATGACTATCGTGAATAATGCTGCCAACACTGCCGATAACGTAGACCGTATGCAAGATGTAATCAAGATTCGTCGCGGAGCAAAAGCTACCATCACCAATGCACTGGTTAAGGGTACAGGTGGAGCTATCGACCTGGTTGATATGAAAGACAGCAAAGGTGCAGGAAACATCGAATCCAGCATTCATATCACCAATACATTGATTTTCACAGGGTTGAAGCAGAACGGCGAACTGAATACATTTGTCGAATCGGCAGACAATACAGGTGCAGACGCTTCTCTGTTCGGCTGGACAGGCTATAATTTATCAGCATTCTGATGAAGTAGCCAACGGTTCTTTTTCACAGTAGGTATTACTTTTCGGGCACGGATTGCACGAATTGCACGGTTATGATTTACTAAAACCGTGTAATCCGCGTAATCCGTGCCAAATCATATAATAATGAGATGCGTTTATTACGCTTTTACCTCCCTGGCTATCCCTGCTACTATCCTCTCTCTTCTATTATGAATTATTTCAGATATTATATGTTTCGCTGATTTTCTTTTTCGTATATTTGCTATTCATTATTATACGATCAATCACTTATGCAAACAAACTACGAGCGATACTGTAAAATGTCTTCTTTGGCTCAGATAGGATGGTGGGAAGCGGACTTTTTGGCTGGACATTATGTCTGCTCTGATTTTCTTTGTGATCTTTTGGGACTGGAAGGAGATACCATCTCTTTCATGGATTTCCAGAATTTGATACGTGAGGATTACCGCGAACAGATAGTACAGGAATTTCGGGCCAATGCAAATATCCATAAAGATTTTTATGAACAAACCTTTCCCATCTGTTTAAAAAATGGTGAAGTTTGGCTGCATACCCGTCTGGCTCTTCGTGAGAAAGGTACCGGAACCAATGGAGGTGACAAATCTTTTGGCGTCATCCAGCGTGTTGAGGCGCCTAAAGAAGTGGAACAGAAAAATACCCTCCGGCGTGTAAACGACCTGTTACGCCGGCAAAACTATATATCACAGTCTTTGCTTCGCTTCCTCCATGATGACGATGTAGATTCTTGTATTATGGAGATATTGAATGACGTGCTGAGCCTCTATCAAGGCGGTCGTGTGTATATCTTTGAGTATAACGAAGACTATACGCATCATAGTTGCACGTATGAAGTCGTTTCGGAAGGTGTTTCCAAAGAGAAAAACAAGCAGCAGTCCATTCCGGTTAATGAAACCCGATGGTGGTGTGAGCAGATTCTATCTGGCAAACCCATCATACTGACTTCCTTGAAACAGTTGCCCGAAGAAGCGGAGGATGAATATAAATTCCTTGACGCTCAAGGCATTTGTTCGTTGATGGTCGCTCCTTTGATGGCAGGTGACCGTGTATGGGGATTTATGGGTATAGATCTGGTCGAATCGTATCGTGAATGGAGCAATGAGGATTTTCAATGGTTCTCTTCATTGGCGAATATCATCAGTATTTGCATCGAATTGCGCAAGGCCAAAGATCGTGTTGTCCGCGAACAGTCTTTTTTAAGCAATCTGTTCCATTTTATGCCGTTAGGTTATATACGGATGTCTGTCGTCCGTGATGAAAACGGTCAGCTTCTTGATTATAAGATAACGGATGTCAACAAGGCCTGTTCCCGCTTCTTTGCCCGACCTGCCGAAACGTATATAGGAGTCTTGGCCTCTGAAATATATCCGGATTTTTCTTCACAACTCCTCTTTCTGAAAGAAGTGCTGGATAACAATTCATACAGGGAAAAGGATATCTTTTTCCCGCAGACAGAGCTTTATACCCATTGGATAGTTTATTCTCCGGAAAAAGATGAAGTGGTAGGTCTGTTTACAGATTCCACGGAGGCCGTGAAGACCAATAGGGCACTGGACCGTAGTGAGAAGCTCTTTAAGAGTATCTTTGCCAATATCCCGGCAGGAGTGGAAATCTATGATAAGGATGGATTCCTGATTGACCTGAATAATAAGGACCTGGAAATATTCGGTGTAGAAAATAAACAGGACGTGATAGGAGTCAACTTCTTTGAGAATCCGAACGTACCGCAGTATATCCGTGACCGTGTGCGGGATGAAGATTTGGTAGACTTCCGTCTGAATTACTCTTTTGAACGGGCAGAAGGTTATTATCACCCCGATCGTCGGGATACGATAGATATATATACGAAAGTCAGCAAGCTCTATGATAACGAAGGAAACTTTAACGGCTATATCCTGATTAGCATTGATAATACGGAGCAGATTGATGCGATGAACCGTATTCGTGATTTTGAGAATTTCTTCCTGCTCATATCGGATTATGCAAAGGTGGGATATGCCAAGTTGAATCTGCTGAACCGGAAGGGATATGCCATTAAACAATGGTATAAAAATTTAGGTGAAGAAGAGGATACTCCATTGGCGGACGTGGTGGGAGTCTATCGTAATATGCATCCCGAAGACCGTGAACGTATTTTTGATTTCTATCGGGAGGTCAGAAAAGGAAACCGGAAGCACTTTCAGGGAGAAATGCGAATCTGCCGTCCCGGCAAGAAGAATGAATGGAACTGGATACGTATGAATGTAGTCGTTACGACATACAATCCGGAAGAAAACGAAGTGGAAATCATCGGTATCAACTATGATATTACCGAACTGAAGGAGACGGAGAAAGAATTGATCCTGGCACGTGACAAAGCTGAAATGATGGACCGTCTCAAAAGTGCTTTCCTTGCTAACATGAGCCACGAAATACGTACTCCTCTGAATGCCATCGTCGGCTTTTCCGACTTGCTCGTCGATACGGAAAATATAGAGGAACGGCGGGAGTATATTCAGATTGTGAAGGAGAACAATGACCTGCTTTTACAACTGATTTCGGATATACTCGACCTGTCTAAGATTGAAGCGGGTACATTTGAGTTTACCAACGGAGATGTAGACGTGAATATGCTCTGTGAAGATATTGTCCGCTCCATGCAAATGAAGGTGAAGGAGAATGTTGAACTGATGTTCGATCCGCATCTTGCGGAATGCCGCATTATTAGTGACCGTAACCGACTGCACCAGGTAATCTCCAATTTTGTGAACAATGCGATTAAGTTTACCTCGGAGGGAAGTATCCGTGTGGGATATAAGCAGAAAGGAGAAGAACTGGAGTTCTATGTACAAGATACGGGAGTTGGTATTGACGCAGAGAGTCAGGCACATATTTTTGAACGTTTTGTGAAGCTAAACTCCTTTGTACACGGCACGGGTCTGGGACTCTCCATCTGCCAAAGTATTGTGGAACAAATGGGCGGAAAGATAGGGGTGGAATCCGAACCGGGAAAGGGTTCGCGTTTTTGGTTTAGCCTTCCCTGTTTTGTGGTGATGTCGGAAGAATAGACAAGAATGATGGGGCTGACTAAAAAGTCAGCCCCAAAGAGTCGGTTTCTTATATTCCGAATGATAGTTTATCGATAGACTGATATACGATACTTGCAATACCCAGTCCGATGATGCCCAGTGTGCAGAGCGCCAGTCCCCACTTTGTACAGCGGTCGCTGCGGAAAGTCGGAATCGGGTTATCGGAAGGCGTGATATACATTGCTTTTACAATCAGCAGATAGTAGTACAATGAAATCACGGTATTAACCAGTGCAATGAATACCAGCAAGTGGAAGCCCGCTTCGAAAGCTGCCATGAAAATAAAGAACTTCGAGAAGAATCCGGCAAACGGAGGAATACCTGCCAGTGAGAACAGCGAAATAGTCATCAGAAAAGCCATTTTCGGGTTCGTCTTGTAGAGTCCTGCATAATCTTCGAGGGTAAACTTCTGACTGCGTAATGCTACGATAGTGATGACGGCAAATACTCCGAGATTGGCAGCGGCATATACAAGTATGTAATATACCATGGCGGTCATTCCCTGTGCCGTTCCTCCGATTACACCCAGCATGATATATCCTGCCTGCGAAATACTGGAGAACGCCATCAGACGTTTCAGATTCTGCTGGCGGATAGCGAATATATTGGCGATGGTGATAGAAGCGATAGTCACCCAGTAAAGTACTTCTTGCCAGTCATGTATCATCGGTGCGAATACTTTGATCAGAATTGCCATCAGCACAAATGCTGCCGAACCTTTGGAGATAACACTCAGATAGGCGGTAACCGTACTCGGTGCACCTTCGTAAACGTCTGCCGTCCATAAATGGAACGGAACCAGAGAGAGCTTGAACGCCATACCGGTAAAGAAGAATACAAAAGCCATGATTTGCAACGGATTTCCATCGATATGAGCAGGAAGATCATCGAAATACAGTGTTCCTGCGGAACCGTAAATCATTGACAGACCAAACAGTAACAGTGCGCTGGAGAAAAGTGCGGTAAGGATATACTTGGCACCGGCTTCAGCGGAGTTATGGCGGTATTTGTCGAAAGCGATCAAGGCTGCCATCGGGATGGAAGCTGTCTCCAGTCCGATGAAGAACATCAGGAAGTGTCCGGCGGAAATCATGAGATACATACCGAACAGGGTGGAGAGTGTAAGTACATAGAACTCACCTTGCTTGAATGAAGTATCGTCGCGTTTCATCCATTCGTGTGCCATCAGGAAAACAATCAGCGTGCCTATGTTCAGGATTGATTTGACAACCGTGTGCATGGGTACATAGTGATACATACCGCCAAAAATGTCGGCAGCTGTGCCTGGAACCAGATTGATCGCTGTATGGATGGCCATCAGGATAACTGGCAGCATGGTGTTCAAAACGGGTCTCGTCCCTTTTTGTTTGTGTGCGTCCGGACTCATGAAGAGATCGGCAAGGAACAGCAATAGTAAAACTGCTACGAGCGACAGCTCTTCCCGCATATGTAGAAATTGTGAATAATCCATCTTTATAAATTAAGAATTAAAGATTAAAAAATAAAGGTTATGGGATGAGTTGTGAGACTACAGGGAGTACACTTTCACCAATCATGTGGCTTACCCAGAAAGGAGCCATACCCAGTCCGGCTACACAAACGATGAGGCAGATAACAGCTACCCGTTCATCCCAGGTTGCGTCTGTCAGCGCAAGATGATGTTTGTTGGTGCAGGTACCGTACAGAATCTTGCCTACCAGACGCAGGATATAGACTGCCGTGATCACGATGGATGAACAAGCGATAATGGTCAGTGTACGGTGGAATACGTCGTTGTTCTGGAAAGAACCTACGAAGATAGTCATTTCGGCAATGAACCCGCTTAATCCCGGCAAACCGAGATTGGCAAGACCGGCAATCACATAACATACGCTGAGGAACGGCATTACTTTCATTAATCCGGTAAGCTCGCGGACATCACGTGTGTGTGTACGTCCATAAATCATACCGATCAGGGCAAAGAACAAGGCTGTCATCAATCCGTGGGAAAGCATCTGAAGAATGGCTCCTGTCGCAGCAGTCTGATTCAGCATCAGAATGGCGAAAAGTACCAGTCCGCAGTGAGAAACGGAAGAGTAAGCGTTGATGTATTTCAAGTCTGTCTGTACGCAAGCGGAGAATGCTCCGTAAACAACGGAGATACCTGTCAGTATCAGGAATATCCAGCCGAGTTCCTGAGCAGCTTCAGGCATCAGATACATGGCGATACGGAAACAACCGTAACCACCAAGTTTCATCAGTACACCTGCATGGAGCATACTTACGGCAGTAGGCGCCGAAGCGTGGCCGTCGGGGCTCCATGTGTGGAACGGGAACAATGCACCGAGTACACCGAAACCGAGGAAGGTAAGCGGGAACCAAATGCGTTGCTGTTCGATAGGAATATTATGCAATTGGGCTATTTCCAGCAGGTTCATACTGGTGGCACCGGAACCGAAATAGATACCCAGAATACCAATAAGCAGGAATGCGGAACCACCCATCAACATCAGTGTCAGTTTCATGGCAGAGTATTCCTTACGTCCTGATCCCCATACACCGATAAGCAGGTACATCGGAATCAGTGCTACTTCATAGAACATGAACATGGTGAACAGGTCCGTAGAAATGAAGAAGCCGAACACACCCAGAGAGAGCAGGGTGAACCAAAGGAAATATTCTTTCGTCAACGGTTGCAGACGCCAGGAGGCGAAAGTACCGGTGAAGACTATGATGGCAGAGAGCAGCAGCATGGCTACTGAAATGCCGTCTACTCCCACGGAGTAGTGTATGTTGAGTGCCGGATACCAGGGTACATCCGCACGGAAGAGCATTTCGGCTGTGTCTCCGGCAGCACGCGCTTGCAGATAAGCAATGGTTAGGCCTACGGCGGCCAACACTAATGCCGATGCACCTGTCACCATCACCGTGCGTATCTGCTTGATGTTACGGCTCAGCCAGAGACCAAGTAACATCAACAGGGGGATGAGAACAAAAATACTTAATATGTTCATTTTTATAATTACAAATTACGAATTACAAATTACGATTAACATTTCTCTACTATAGCAGCAATAACAATATCAATGCCAGCGTACCCAACAGGAATACATAAGTGTACTGTTGAATTTGTCCGCTTTGCAGACCGCGTATTTCATCACTGGTGGCATTGGCGCTCCAGGCAAGGAAGTCGAAGAAACCATCTACTACGTGGCGGTCGAACCAAGCGATGGGGCGGGAGATGCAACCAAAGATTATCTTATGAGTTACGAACTGGTACACTTCATCGATATAGAAGCGATGATAGGCAGCTGTCCATAATCCGCGGAAACGACGGGCAAGGGCATTGGCAACGGGTTGCTTTGCCCGTGCGTACATGGCTGTGGCAATTGCGATGGAGATGACAGCTATAGCAATGCTGGTACCTGCCACCGCCCAGTCGAGATGAATCTCGTAAGCCGTACCGTTGGAAGAGATGAACTTACCGAAGGGGATGAAACCGGCTCCGATAGTAACAACAGCAAGAAACATCAGTGGGAAAGTCATAGTTAACGGACTTTCGTGGGGAGTATGTTCAGCATGAAGCTCTTTATTTTCTTTGCCCCAGAAGATGCCGTAATAGAGGCGGAACATATAAAATGCCGTCATTGCAGCAATCACTGTCATAATCCAGCCCATTACAGGGCTGAACTGGAAGCATGCTGTCAGTATTTCATCTTTAGAGAAGAAACCGGAGAATGGAGGAATACCTGCAATGGCAAGACAAGCAATCAGGAATGTCCAGTGTGTGATAGGCATATATTTACGTAATCCTCCCATTGCCGACATCTCGTTGGAGTGTACCGCATGGATAATGCTACCTGCACCGAGGAATAACAGCGCTTTAAACATAGCGTGTGTGAAAAGGTGGAACATGGATGCCATGTATCCCAATCCGCCTTCGTGCGGGTTCATGGAAGTACAAACCCCCAAAGCTACCATCATAAAACCAATCTGCGAGATAGTAGAGAAAGCGAGCACACGTTTGATATCCGATTGTACACAAGCTACGCTTGCTGCATAAAAAGCAGTAAATGCACCAACCCAGGCTACCATATGCAAGGTATCCGGTGCGTAAGCAATGAAAAGCGGGAACATACGGGCTACCAGATAAACACCGGCAACCACCATTGTAGCCGCATGAATCAAAGCGCTGACAGGAGTCGGACCTTCCATTGCATCCGGCAACCAGATATGTAATGGGAACATTGCACTCTTGCCGGCACCACCCACAAACATCAGTCCGAGAGCTAACGGAAGCATAGAAGCACCACCGCTAATCAATGATACCGTATCCGGAGTGAAACCGAACGTCCCGCCATAATATCCGTAAATCAGGATACCGATCAGGAAACCTAAGTCAGCAAAACGAGTGACAATAAATGCTTTTTTGGAAGCAGAGATTGCAGCCGGTTTGGTGTAGTAGAATCCGATTAATAAGTATGAACTTACACCTACCAGCTCCCAAAAGAGATACATCTGGAAGATATTTGTTGCAACGACCAATCCCAGCATTGACATTGTAAACAGGGACAGGAAAGCGTAATAACGTTGGAAACCGACTTCGCCTTTCATGTAACCGAAGGAGTAGATATGTACCATTAGTGATACGGTAGATATGACAATCAACATCATTACGGATATGGGATCGAGTAGGATACCCAGGTCGAAGTGTAAAGTTTCTGTAAAAGGAAGCCACGTGAAGTTGTAAGGTATCAGTGTGGCAAAAGTTCCGTCTTCCAGTCGCGGAGCGGAGAAATATTGGAAAGCCGTAACGTATGATAGCACTGCTACTGCTCCCAGTACCAGCGTACCGATTGTACCCGCTGTCCGATGAGACATCCATTTACCTCCGATTCCCAATAGGAGAAAGGAGAGGAAAGGAAGAAGGAGTATTAGAATTGTTAGTTCCATACAGTTTTATTTAATTACTTGAGTTATTATTATTAATTCTTGGTCTTATAGCTGATAATCACTATACTCGGACCTTCTGTTTGGTTTCCCGGTGTGAAACTAGTTGTTCCTCGGTGAGAAACACTTTGTTTCTCGGTGTGAAACGAAGTGTTTCAAGGGATGAAACACCTTGTTCCTGGGAATGAAACAAATCACCACTTCAACTCGTCCAGATTGCGCACCTGAATGCTTCGAAGATTACGATAAATGTTAATCATGATGGCGATAGCTATTGCAGTTTCCGCAGCCGAGATGGCGATGGAAAAGAGTGCAAAGAAATAACCCTCCATTCCCCCCGGAAAAAGGAAACGATTGAATACGGCGAAGTTGATGTCCGTAGCATTCAGCATTAACTCTACAGAAATCAGGATAGCCAGTGTATTTCGGCGGGTAAAGAATCCATAGATTCCTGCAAACATCATGATGGTAGAAACTACCAGGTAATATTCCATGTGTATCATATTCGAACTCTATTTTGATAGTTAATACTTAAAATTCCTATCTCTTACGTGCAATCATGATGCCACCGATGATACACGCCAGCAATAATATGCTGACGGCTTCGAAAGGCAATACATAACCGTATTTGTCACTACTTAATAAAGCGTTCCCGATAGCATGGATGCTAATTTCTTGCGGGGCCAAATTAGCTGTCTGCATGAAATCGTGCTTCAGTGTGATAAACAGGATAATGGCTAAACCGGCAATCATAGTGAAGAGTCCGGCTAAGACTTTACTTCGTTTTGCTTTCTCGGCCCGGTCGCCTTCTCCACTGGTCAACAGGATGGAGAATACATAAAGAACGACGATACCACCGGCATAAACCATAATCTGAACGGAACCCAGAAAGGTGTAACCCAGCAAAAAATAGATGCCGGCCGTGCCGAAGAGTACGAAGAGCAGGTAGGTGGCCGAGCGTACGATACGTTGGGTAGTCACCGTCATGATGGACATAGCAATAATAAATGCTGCCAAAAAGTAGAATACTACTGTTTCAAGTG
>OGZH01001186.1_pt1 | contig 16806 bp, 16 predicted proteins | sample 1576741 | NCBI WGS metagenome assembly OGZH01 (sample SAMEA3541560, study PRJEB24748) | human gut metagenome | biome: human gut; feature: human-associated habitat; material: faeces | place: China | collected 2012 | reverse complement strand
AGGAAAGACCGTTGTGATGGTGACACTGGAAAGTGGGGAAGAAACGATCTATGCTGTGGATACGCAGTCCGGCCAGATGCAGAACCAGGAGACCCATGTTCTGCTGGAGGATGGCTCCGCCCTGGAAGAGACGACCTATCTGCCTGCCGTCTGCGGTGTGGCTGTTGTCTGTGATGGTGGGGGAGATGTCCGGGTCGCCGCCCGTATCACAGAGCTTGTCCGGGCACTGTTGGATCTTTCGGCCAATCGAATTTGTGTAGAACAGCGCAAAGGATAACGCACCATGTAATATAAGGAGGAAACAGCTATGAGAGCCATCTCGAAGAATACCCGCAAAGCAACAGCCATTACCCTGGCAGCAGCACTGGTCATTGCCGTTTACCTGAACTGGCAGTATGCCCGCACCGGTGTGACGCTGGAAGAGGATGCAGTCAACGTTTCTGCCGTCAGTCAGGAGACCGTTCCCGTTACGGATGAACTGATGACTGAAGCCGAGGCGGTTTCCAGTGCCAACAAGAATTATGGCGAAGCTCAGCTTGTGAGCGTTGCAAACAACAGCGGCTCCAAGTTCTTTGAGGAAGCGCGGCTCAAGCGGACCAAAGCCCACGATGAAGCCATGGACAGCATTCAGAAAGCGCTGAAATCCGCTTCTCTCTCCACGGAAGAAAAGAAGGAGTACACCAGCCAGCTGACCGGAAACCTTGCGGATCTCAACGCGGAAAACGAGATCGAGACACTGGTCAAGGCCAAGGGGTTTGCGGATTGTCTCTGCTTTCTGCAGTCAGGTCGGGCCGATCTGACTGTTATGACCTCGGGCGATGCCTTAACGGCCGCACAGGTAGCGCAGATCCGTGACATTGTGTTGAGCAAAAGCAGTGTGACAGCCCAAAATATCACCGTTGTTGAGGTAAAGTAAGGGAGCAGCTGTATCCTGAGGCGCAAGTGCCCCAAATATGAATTCATTGGGTTTGGAATACCCTACTAATCTTCTTAACTCACCGTCAAGCCGTATAATTTCACCATCCTCATTTTCTGCTTGTTTTTGAGTGATTTGAAACGTTCCTCTTTCCGAAAACTGCTTAATCCAGTTCTTAAATAGAAAATTTCGCTGTTCAACAGTATCTATATTTTCATAAACAAGCCCCCACCCTTCAATAAATTTTTGCATTAAAAAGGGTGAACCTTCTTCAATTATATTTCCGTTTTCATCAACTTGCCCTTCAAAATTTCTAAACTTCCTAGCGTAAATCACAATGAACGCAAAGAAATGAGTTATAGCAAAGAAATACGCCGTGTAGTCTGCCTCGTTATCCCGTTTAATGTATAACGGAACGATACCCGGCTCGTATAACTTCTCTAACACGTTTAAAGCCCACGCAAGCACCTGAGGGTCGTTGTTTTCAAAAAACTGTTTAAAAACCGACTTATCGTAAATCACGGTAGATAACGGATCAGCTAACGGGGTTACCATGCGGCTACGGTACTTCACCCGTTTATAGGGATCGGTCACGTAATCTACCACCAACTCACACGCCTCGTGCAAGCCACCCATCGCCGCAAGGGTCGTCGTTGTTAAAATTTCCCAATCCGTAAAGGTCTGCCCGCCATCTTTCGAATAGCGATATAAATTCCGGTTGCCTTCTCGAGCCGCTTGTAACACCGGAATCAAGCCCGCCGCCGGAATGATGTTGGTAGAGATACGAAATCCCTTACCTATTTGTGGATAATCTCTATATACTAGTGTAGACATATTAATCTCTTTTTCTACGGGTTTTATCCTTACTCACGTTTATCCATGAATTGTATAATATCGTGCCGTCAGGATTATGATTTATCACCTTTATTTCGTAGCCTTTTGTTCCAAAACGTATTCCAAGAAATTTACATTTTGGCACCTTGTATAATACGTGCGTGAGGCTGTCACGGGTGGTCATCTTAAAGTTATTTATAGGAGGGTTCTCGTTAAAATCAATTTGTTGATTTACCGTCCACCATTTTGTATCCTTATTCCATTCATATTTACCGGGCGAAACCTGTACTAAAGAATCTCTATAAACAATCTTAGTTTCTACCACAGTTTTAACCACCTCTTTGATCTGAGGTGGTTTTATCTTTAATTCTTCTATCAGTTTAACATCTTCGGCACGTAACTTCTTAAATTCTGAAACCGTCAATTGCAATTCCTGTATTGTGGTAACATCTTCGCCTCGTTTCGTTTTCTCATGTTCCAACTCCGTCATCAAGGCTTCCACATTATTGCGTTCCCTCTGGTACTTGCTTTTATTCTTTGAAGCCGTTCTTATCGTTATAAAGAGTGCCCCGGCTAATAACACGATAAGAATAATTTTCCAATGCTTTAATACAAAATCTTTCATCTTTCTTCTGTTATAGTAATCCAAACTTCTTCACCGTCATCAATGGCAGCTTTCACCATGCTACTCACTTTCGTGGAAGCCACGAATTGTTGGCTGAGTTTCTCTTGACGAGGCGTGCGGGTTCCAACCAAAATACACCCGTCAGAATGATCAACGTTTACCCCGGCGTGAATCAATATCCCCAAAAAATGGGGTACGTTTTCAATAGCCGGGTATTCCTTTTTAAACTTAGGGGAATACCTCCAAATAACCCGGTATCGCCCCGCCGGAATACAAGTCTTCCCGTAAACTTTTTCCTTACACTTGCACGCAATTCCTTTCGGGGTATTAGGACACTCTGCGGGTAAATCCCTACGAGCGTCTTCCAATGTATCGCAGATTCTTGCAGAATCAATATACATAGTGCCAATCGTGGCGGTGTCGGTAAATTCTGTTCTTTTAACTAATATTTCCATGGCTCTTAGTTTTTATCGTTATCAAGATTCATTTCTGGGTCATCCCCTTCTATTACTCTGTTAATCTTACGTTTTGTTATCTTCCGTATAGCCAAAAACACCGGATGTTCGCTGATGTCGCCTGCATTTTCCAAGAACGACCAAAATTCTGTCCCACATACAAAGCCCGCTACCATGTTAGGCAACTTCAAATCAACGAAATCAAATATTTTAGTATCCAAATAATAAGACAACGAAACCGCTATTAAACTAAACGCTAGTTTGTAAATGGTATTCCACGCTTTAGCACTTTCAAAGTACCATTTCACCTTTCTGCGTTTCGCCCGTTTATAGGAGGCTATACACCCCACGACAAAATCAATGGCAATAAATATGAATACCCCAATCAACATATCCTGAATCGGTGCGAATGCCCCTAATAAGGTGCTTCCCGCCCCGGCTAACCACTGCATATTGAAATTCCTGACCTCCATAATCATAATCGTAAACCGTATATTTGCAACTCAATTTTAACTTATTTCATTGTAAATATACGGCATTTTGTCTAAAAATTAGGCATTAACTTCTGGGATAAAACACCGGAGAAAACTCATCCTCCTCATCAAAAAGAACTTCCCCATCTAAATTCCTCATGATAAATTTCTTTATACGGGGTAACTCCCATTCAGGTACGGACTCATCTGCACGTGGTAAGAAATACTCGTCAGCCACGTAACGCACTCCTTCAGTACGTTTAACAATACCTAACAGGTTATCCCATTCAACTTTCTTACCCGGTTCCCAATAACGAAAATCCAAATACTTGGTTAACTCAACCTGAATATTCTTGCGCACGGTAGCCACGTCATACCCGGCTTCCAATTCACATCGGAAATCTACTCCGGTACTACCACCCACTTCATACCACGTGGCATTCTCCAATTTGATACCCATTAAACGCCCTGACACTATCATATCTCCGATACCGAAATAGGGAGTGGCTGCATCTAACAACACCTGCAATTCTTGTGAAGAAAGCTGCTGCCCGTTTTGAGTGGCGATTTGAACGTGCAAGAAAGAATCCTCCATCACACCGACGAACATAATCTTTAACACACGATCATCAGCTGCGGAAAACACTTGCGTCAGTTTTTCCAACGTGCCTTCGGCGTTTATATTCTGATGATTCAATATTCTTATTCTGAACGTTTCATCATCTTCCTCATCACGCCCACCCATTGCATAATATTCGTTAGTGCATTCATGGTGACCACTTGGTACCGGGGTCAACGTTACGATACTATTAGCGTCCACGTTGGTAAACGCCCCTAACGATTCGCTTCTTACTTTCACATAGCCATACCCGGTATCGCCAACAGTCATAGATTCCTCAATAGGAAAACGCACGCCGCTTGAACTAACAAACACGTTCGTTCCGGCAGTATAAGTCGTACCGGGGTCAGCATACACTCTAATATAAGTAGAGGAACCTAACGCTCCACGCCGGGGCGGTACGCCAAACAAACTCGCCGCTCTATCCAAATAATCCCCCGAAGCTTCTTCCGGAAATATTTGTGCCTCCACAATGGCAACCTCCTTCAAACACTTTTGCGCTACCTTGGCGTTAGCATACGCCGTTCCATTCAAAACAGAATTGTCAGTAATATCTGACACTTTATCCGTTTTGTTTAGAAATGTCTCCACCCATAAATTCTTTAGGAAGGAGATTGTATTGTTTAATTTCGTTATCATAATTGTATATTTGTTTCCAGATAATTATTCGTTACCGTCCGGGCACTCAATTTGACAAATATGTTATCATCTTTAGCGTACAAATCTATCAAATTCACCTCTATCCACCTCGCATCTCGTTGGAACATATTCAACAAATGCTTGAAAATAGTCGGATATTGAATAGCATTCATTGAAGAACCTATCATATCATTAGGAAAACCATATTCTGGAAACTCTGGAATTGAACCCTTCAGTGATGATAAAATCGTGTTAAACGTCTGCCGTATGGCATCGTTAAATTCCACCGTTAAAAGGTCATTATTTACAAACCCAAAATCCACGCTTATGTCTTTTCCTAATATCTTTTCCGTTGACAAGTTATCAACAATATTTGGAATATCGAAGTTTCCAGACTGCCTAATGTTTATCTTGAACATTCCTCCACCGTCATTAGCGGTGTAATCTTCCTCTTCAACATAATTGTTCTTGGCGATGTTAAACCACGAATCTTGCGGGTCATCCAGCCCTAACTCTGAAGCAACGTCTTCAAAGGTCTCACGGGTCTTCAAAACCCTTTCAAGAACCACATTGTTCCCATACCGCCCTAAAATGGCTGAGCGAAGCCAACGAGAGGAATTATTAATCGTCCACAGTTTTGTTTGGCAGTCCGTAAACACGTCAAGTAATTCCCACGAATCAAGAGTGCTGAACCCGCTTGCTTTCAAATAAAACAAAGGCTCAATCGCTTCTGACTGTTTTAGGAGGGCATCAAGCCGCCCAAAAGAATCCCTGACATCAATATTTTGCCCCATGTAATAACCCACTATATTCGGGTAATACGTGTTACAAAGCAACACAAAATCTTCGAAGTACGATTTAATATCGTACCCCGTGATGTCCTTAAATATTTCCATTGCAGCTTTCATAGTATCGCTCGTGTTACTTTGGTTGCTAAATCATTCACTCCGGTTTGAATAGCCGCATTCGCCAGACTGTTTATCAGCCAACTCTTGGCATTTTTCTTGTTGGCAACAAGTTCCAAAGGTGCTATCGCAATCATGGTAATATTATAATTCCAAATCATATTCTTACTTAAATCCTGCGAAAATTGAGCACCACTAGGAGGAACTACTACCAAATAACTTTCCCCGAGTGCCATATTGTAAAAATATAGCCTCAACGGCTTACCATCCTGTCCTAACCCCACGCTCTTAGAGAGCATCGCCTTTATAATCTTCGTTACCCCGTACCCAGTTTTAACTCCAACGTTAAACTGAGAAGTCCTAAGGGTTAGCAAAGACGCTCCCTTTTTAATGGAATATAAATCGTATTTACCTGAAACGGTGCTAAACGCTACCCCCGTAGTGGTTACGGGGTTACTAACATTTAGCAATATCTTAAAGTTACGCCCAAACGAACCCTTGATATTTATCTCTTGCGGGGTAAAGGAAGGATTCGTGAGAACAGTAATTCCAGACAAAGACTTTTTAACATTGGTACGAGTTGGTTCCGTTTTCGTGATAGAATCCGGTGTAATAGGGAAAGCTATGTAATCTATCGTGTTGTCTTGGCTATCGGTCAATTCAAGTGCTACCATGTACCATTCGAAATCATTCGGATACATGGCGGCTACCGCCTGCGCTCCAACTTGCTTTTGGAGGCTCCATACTTGTTCTACAATTGCACTCGCCATATTTTGTTTATTATTTGGTTACAAATATAGCACATTCTTAGACAATTTTACCCGGTGCCGTCGTTGCTCCCGTCTGTGCCGTGGCACTACCCGTCGTCACAACGGCTATTCCTGCGGGTACTTCACCCGTCATTACAAACGTCGTAATGGCTGCCGCTAGTGCATCAGCAAAATCTCTATCTTTTATTTCTGTTTCTTGACGCATACGTGTCATCAAGTTATAAATAGCATCTGAAAGTCCTTGCGTGTCTAACATAATCTTACTTGTTAAAAAATTGTTTCAATAATTGCGTCAACTCTGTCGTTTTCTGAATGGTAGGAGGTAACGGGGTTCCAGACGGTCCGACTGCCGTTGAAACCGTCAGCGTTGCAATTGCGTCAACAATTTTGGTAAGCAACTCGTTTAACCCGGTGCCGTCGTTTACGAACGCTACCTTCCCATTCTCCAATTGCACCATCGCTTCCCCCTGTTGAAACGTTGCCTTTTTGTCTTCCAATTGGACAAGAGAATCTTGGTATTGGATCAACGCTTTAGAGGGATCAACCGTGGCATTAAACGTGTTACCACCGTTAAACGTGACATCGGTTACAATACCTTCGGTCGTTACGGTCGTTTTAACAACGTTTGGTTGTTCGGGGTCGCCGTAAGTACTACTTACAGTTAATTCGTCCTTATTGATCTTAATTCCCGACTCATTTTCGGTTTCAGGGTCAACCACCTTGGCGGTTAACTCTGTAAACGCTTCTACCGCCACTGTCTGATTAGCGGAAACCTTAACAGACCCGGCTGATCTAACTTCCAATAAAGAATTCTCATCACCATCAGCCATTATCTGAATATACCCGCTTTCCTGACCCCGCATGGTAACGAACAGGCTACCATCCTTAGCACTTCCTTTAATCGTCAATAATCCACCATCCCACGCACGCATGATATCAATCTCCTCATCATCACGAATGTTAACATTTTCAGTAGGAGTGAATGTTCCAATAATCATCGGTTCTGTCTGGGTGGGTTGGGAAGTCCATACCACGGGAATTCCTTTTTCACCCACCACTCTTGGAAACTTGATATTCTGAAGTGCTTCGTTTGACACGTAACAATCATGAATCAGGTTTCCGCTCGCATCATCGATAATTGAAATCCTATTTTTACGAAAACAGGTTTCAACGAATTGATCTCTATCAACCCCCTCTGGAATTATCACGTAACCGAAACCACTCGTTTGCTGAACGGTGGTACGGCTATCTACCGGGCGTACCCCCTGTTTATATGGTTTTATTTTTAATCTCATAATCCTTGTAATATTGTCTGTTTACAAAGTAATCAAACACGGCTTTATTCACCCCGAATTTAGAAGGAGAAGACGCCTTTTCCTCTTTTTTCACTTCTGAATTACGTTGAATAATTTCCTGACGAATACCTTCAATATCAATGATATTAAAATAATTGTTCTGCCCTTTAATTACATCAATAAACATCCCTCTCTCAACTGTCAACTGTGTTACTCGGTCAACAGAATTATTATCAAACGTTGCCCGATTATTTACTGCTGTAACGTAATACAGTTCGTTAGTAGCTTCTAAACGAATAAACGTCCCAACCTTTATACGCCTGTCCCCGTTTATGGTAATAGTCCCTTTGCGAGTAAACGGAAGATAAGCATTGGTTTCCACTACAAACAACAAATCATTCAGCAAACCTTGGGAAAGGGTATTCAAATTCTTACCCATGTCAGAACCTTTCAAACTTCTTTCAGACAGGTAAACATCATTCGTTATACACCGTTTATTTCCATACATTTCACAATATTCATTGAAAAATATAATAGGAACAAACGCAAGCGATGAAAATTGTGAATTTCCCATCATGCTGTTTTGTGGCATAATTCTATACCATGCGTACACTCTATCATCGTAAGCTACATCCAAGTTCATTACATCAGAATTCATGATTGATACGAAACTCTCTGAATTCAAAACGCTTTTAATCGCCTTACCCGTGAATGGAGGCTGTCGAACCATAATATCAAATTCTCCACCCCACGTATCACCCCAGAATTCTACGAATGGCTGTTGACATACCTTGTTAAAGAAATCCAATAGAGAGCCTTCGGGGTTTACCAACGAACGATCAACAATTCTTCTATCATCAAGTGCCTTATCAATAAACACACGAATCATTTGCCATATCCCATTAACTTGATTCTGATTCTTCCATTTGTCATCACCTGTTTCCACAGGGTATTTCTCTTTACGAACCCCACTAGCCGCAAACACTTCATTAGGTACTATCTTAATGTTAGATAGCTGATTTATCACAAATGAAATAACTGAATCAATCTTTTGGAATGAATACGCAAAGTAGTAGTCGAACGCACCCGTTACCATGTTACGCTTAAACCACCCCGTATCAGGATCACCTCCGTAAAACCAACGATCAGGACTTCCTTCTACAAACTTTAAAGGAATGAAATAAGAGCCATCTTCAATAAACAATTTCATGTAATCTCGCCCGGCTACGGTAATAGAATGTTCGCTATTCGAAGCATCGACCGACATGGTAACGGTGTCCACAAGCCCCATCATATCCCAAATTCTATCATCGTTTAATTTAGAAGCCTCCACAATGAAATTTTGGTCAGCGGGTTTTAACGCCCCATTTTGATCTTCAAATTTTTCTGCCTTTAAACGTTCATAACGAATAAATACCAAATCATTGTTCTGAACATACTTCATGAACCAATCTTCATTAATGCGCTGATTCTTATCCGTCAGACTGTGGGTATTAGCAAATTCACCTCCCCACGTTTCAAGATTTAATTGTGAAACCGGAACGAAATCTAACGTAAACGTGCCCGCCCCAAAATCTTTATTAGTGATAACATTCTTAATAAACGCACTCACGTCATAAATTTTGTTGTTTGCCCGGCTATATATCCAAACCTGCACGTTTAAAGGTTTAGCCTTAATTCCCGCTCCTTCGTCACGCCCGGCATCTTCTAAATACATGGACTCCCCTTCTATATCATCAAACGGCACATAATCCGGGTCGGTTAATAACGCTTCTTGAATTTCTGACCAAAAGGCATCAAATTCAACTTGTTCCAAAAATACATCTGAACCCAATATCTCCTGAATATCTATTTTTATAGATATATTAGGTAGGAAAACATTTGTCCCCGGTTTAATAACCGGGGGTTGATTTTGGGCTATCTCATCTTTATATTTTACTTTTTCAACATCGTTATATTGATCAATAATGCGCTGTGCGTTTGTGATACCTTCGTTTTCAAACTTGTAAAAAGCCTCTGGAACCATTTCAAAAGCTATCTTTTTCTTAGACTGTGCCCAATCCAAGAAATCCGATATTGAAACGGGTTCACGCTTTCCATCAATCCCTACAAATCCAAACATGGAAATTTTAGGAACTTCCTTTAATTCTTTATCTGTTTTTTCTGCCATAGCTTTACGGTCTATAAGGGATTTCAACGGGCTTCTTTTGTTCTGTCAAAATATCCCGCAACACATAAATTCCTTCCTCTAATAATCTAAACAACTGACTAGGGTCAGGAAAGACGTTAAACATCATATCTTCACCCGCACTACCCGGAGGAGCCTTTACAATCATAACAGGTAACGGCTTTTCAACAGATTCTAATGCTTCTTTTAAACCGGGAAGCCCCCCTTTAATAGTCTGAGAAATACCATCCAATATTTTACGATTATCAGTTCCGGCAGTAGAAGCCTCTGCATCCCCGACCATTGCTTGGGCTGTGGCATCACTATATTTTCTACCCTTAGCTGTACCTTTTTTAAATAATTCATCTAGCTTAATTTTTCCATTATCTAGATCAACAATATCTGTCATTGATAATCCAGGAAAAACCGCCTTCATTACCTGACGCATCATTTCACCACCGCCCGTCATCCTTTGTAAGGAGGTAAAGAATTTTTCTTGTAATTCAGTATCACCGGGCATCTGTTCTACCATTGCCTGTAAATCAGATAATTGAGCATTAGGCTTGATTTCTCTAGCGGTACGTAATAACAACGCCTGAGTTACATCATCTTGCGCCACGTTTTGCCCCATTAATGCTTCTTGAACACGATTTAACTGCCGTCCTTCCATACCCGTGGCATTCTGTATGCTAGTCATGGAACGCACAATATTTTCAGGTTCAATTGATCCTGTCTTAGACAACAAATTCTCAGACATCCTATTGAATTGATCAAGATATTCATTTAGCGTGGCAGCAATTCTCTGATTTGCATCTGGCATTCCACGATAGAAACCTTGCAAATTCGTATCAAACGCCTGCACAACGCCTGCACCTGTCATTCCTCCACGTCCAAAACGAGTGGTTCTTTGAACCCCCGCCAAATCTTCATCAGATAACCCACGAATTCGTTGAGCCACTAAAAGCTGATTAATATCTTCCGGACTTGTATTATATCCTTTTACCCCGGCTCTCTGTAATCCAACTACACGCTGTAAATAGTCGGTAATATTTAAACCTAAGGTATCAGTAGCCCAATTTCTATATTCATCGTTATTTCCGGTTCTTATAGACAATTCGGCTGTTGAAGTGGTAGGAGTATAAACTTGTTTAGGATCAATATCGACGCCGAACGCTCTAGCAATGTTAGCACCGAAATAGGCTCCTTCAGTTTTTTCATCTAAGGGTCTTTCTCTCGGTATATCTACAACTTTTACATCTGAACCCCTTTCCGGAAAAAACCCTCTTAATTGGCTACCAATTGCCCCTCTATAATCCACGGCATGAAGAGAAGTGTAATCTCTGATCGCTCTATCATTTTGGGAGGCATAAGTACGGGCAACTTCTCTTTTACTCGCTTCGGCTCCGGATATACCGAAAGTAAGCATATTCAGTAACCAATGGTTGCCAATATTATTTTGACGTTGAAACACGTTTTCAGCTCCGTATTGAGTGGCTCCAAATTGGGCTTGTTTTCCCAATATAGTTCCAATACCCATAATCAACGCTCCTAAGGGTACCATACTCATTAACCCAGACATAGAAGTTGGAAATCTCACGTTGCCCCCTCTAACATTAGAGGCACCTCCACCTCGAGACGGTGTTGTAGGTGGAATTAAACCTCCCCCCTCATCTGGATTACCATCATCTGGTAGAATACCATTCTGTTGGTTTCTGAATTGAGCCTCCAAAATATCCCCAATTCTTTTCACGGCTTCTAACAGGCGGGTTGAAACCGTCGGATCGCCATGTTTCTCTCCTGTGGGAGTTCTATAAGCCTGACCGGGGGTAAGGGGGTATAATATAGGTTTACCGGGATTGAATTCGTCTGCGACTCTATTTCGCTCCTTCAGTAAGTCAATCTGTGCCTGAATAGTGTCAAGGGTTTTTCCAGATAACGCTCTGAAACGACCCTCCATATTGTTAATGTCGTCTAACAAGGCTTGCGCCCCCTGCCGCAATTCCTGTAACGGGGTTAAATCAGCCGACACTCGTATTTTCTTATCTTTAGCCATTTCCTTCCATCTTTAGCATTTTCTTAATTTCTTCTTGTGCTTCGTCTGCAAAACTTTCTAAAGTTTGTTTCGTCTTTAGGAAATCACCCACACCGGGCACGTATTTAACCTCTTCTGAAATATCCGGCATAAATAATTTATCTTCTTCAAACTCCATTAACTGATGTATAAAAGAAGATTCCCGATGGACGGGTGACATAAACGCTACATTGTGCTTTATTCGCCACCACCTGTCCAACGGGAACCGATTATTCCAGTTGATGACATTCTGTACCAACTCGGAACGCTTCATATTACTCCCCCTTTACGTCATCCTCATTCTTCCCTCTTAACAGGTCTTCAATCTCTTTAAAGAACGGCGCAATGGTTTTCAAGTAGGCATCCCGAATAACCACGTAATCTTTAATGTGCAACTCGCTGAAGTTTTTCACTTTCAAATCTTCAATAAGTTTAGGACACAAGATTACCAACGTGGCTTGAATGTCAATCATGTCCAATGCGTGCTGTGCTTGATTTGAAGCACTTGATAACATTACATTGTAGTAGCCCATAGACAAACTCTGTTTCATGGCTTCTATTCTGTAAAACTCTCCCACGTTAGGGAACTTCACCGGGTACTCGACCCCTTTAATCTTAATCGTTACTTCGTCGTTAATCATGTCGTATTAGTCTTTAAAAAGGCGGGGTGTTAACCCGCCAAAGTTATAGGTTCAAGATAAATTCCTGATATATCTGTACCTGCCAGACCTCCCTCCGCTAACTGGAAAGAATTGGTGCTTAGCAAACAACCTTGCAAACGAGCAATTGTCTCTCCGGTGTTATCAACCTCCGTAACGAGTTTGCTTTGTGCATCCTCACTTACTACCGTCTTAGCGTACATCGTAATGTCAAAGGCGATATCGCCCAAAACAAAACTATTCTTTATCTGTGCAATGGTTCCAAATTTCTTCAACATCTTGCGCATAACCGGGGTATCAAAACTAATGAAGTATTGAGATACGCTCCATTGGCACAAGTAAGAAACTGCCGGGGCTTCCTGAAGAGTCAGATTCCCCAAACCTTGCACGTTTGCCCTAGTTACGTTTTCCGAAAAATTCAGGTTGCGGCAATACCCCGCAACCTCATTATCAATCTTAATAAACGCTTTCGGGGCTGTATAAACTTTTGGTGCTGCCATAGCTATTCAATTTATTTACGTAATACATAACCCGTGAAGAAAATCTTCGTTATCTCGCTATTTACAACAACCTCGTAGGTTACTTTGTAATAGTCCTCAACCCGTGTTGCTACCACGTTTTGGAAGCGAATAATCAAGTTGTCTTGATTGTCCGTAGCCACTCTAGTCTGTAGGAAGTTGATCGTCCATGTTTCCAAAGCCCCTTTTGACAGGGTGTTCAGATTAACACCGTTTTCATCACCCAACAGATCAATCTCTGCGTTCACGACACACTCTTTATTCAATTGCGCAAGAACACGCATGAATTGAATGCTAAATGAATCCCCCTTCTTATTGAAGAGCAACGTGTTGTCTTGTAAAGTTGTAACACCCTGCAAAATCACGAACCTCCGCAAGTAAGGATTAGGAACCACGATTACCAATCCAGCGTCAAGAGCCTTTTTCTTTTCAGTTTCACTCGGAATGTGCTGCAACTTATCACCTCCAATGGTTTTATTCGTGACAGGCACGTAAGGCGGTTTTCCACTTACACGTCCAATCACTTGGCACAAGTTGTAGAATACACCCCACCACCGTATTCCGGTCGCAACGTAATCACTAGCCGTTCCAATACCACCCGAGACAGTTACTACCCATGCGCTATTAAATTGCTTAGCGAGAGCAAGAGACTCCGCAAATTTAGCTTTAGAAGGGTAAGCCCCAACGTAAACAAATTTGTCAAACACGGCTTGTGTGTTCCGGTGCTTGATTAATTTCTGTACCGTTGTACCCTTGGCGTTGTCTTCAATCTGGTCACAGAACATAATGTTAAATTCAACATCTGTAATCTGAGCCAAAACATCGTCCAAGTCAGTAGATTTATAATCTTCCGTACCGCCAGAAGCCAATTTCCAGCCCGCATTAGCGGTAACGTCATCAGCGTCAATTTCACCTGTTCCGGCTACCGTGGTATTACTCATATCCAAAATAAAACGAGCCCCAAAATTCTCATCAGTTTGCATCCATGCAATCAATTGAGAAATATTGTTTACCTCTGGTGACACGCAAATTAACTGAGGATCAGATTGCGCTGCCGTTACTTCATTGTAGGGGAACTCAACACCTGTAATCGGGTCTGTGTACATCCCGGTGAAAGTTCCTAACCAGAATTTCATCACCAATGCTGAGGGGTCTTCTGTTCCTTTTTCTACCGTCCATGCGTAACCGCTCTGAAGTTGTTCTGAATCTTCTGGATTCAAAACTCCATTTGCGTTCAGCCCTTCATCAATAGTTTTGATAGAAAGAGTTCCACCATTACTTCCACCCCCGGTGGGTGAAAATGTCATTGTTGCGGGTTCCGTGGTACAAGCACGCACGTACAACAATTTACTGATTCCTGTCGCGTCAGAATTCTGAGGGTCTGGAGTGAAAAGTGCTTCAGCACATTTCCAAAACATACCTCCTTTAACAAACTCTCTAAAAGAAGCTACATCCTCAAATTCGTACACGGCATCCTTCCCTTGAAGATTCTGACCGTTGATTCCAGAACCACCGCCATAACCTGCACCCATAATGCCCGTATCAATTAACAGGACTGTCCCAAAGTCGAGAGTACGTGACGCACTGCTTTCTCCGGCGGTAATCGTTGAATATACACCGGGCAGAGTTCTCATTGCTCCATTAAAATAGACACTCGTTGCCATATTGTCGTTATTAAATTAATTTTTACAAACTTTTTTCAGGAAGTAAAATTACTAATTTTCTATCATCTTTTTTACTGATGCTTCCTATTTCATGTATAAGTGGAACCGGGGTGACCCGGTTCCTCCCTTATTAACTCACCGTCCAACTTCCAACATTAGAAGTGACTGTAATCGTCTTGGTACCACCACCTGCCTCGTAATCAAGACTAGTAGGAGCAACATCAATATACAGAATCTTCGCCACTAACGTTCTAGCTTTAGTAACCGTGAACGTGTACGATAAAGAAGTACTTACTCGTGTGCTTCCTTCATACCATCCATCGAACACGTCACCAGATTTGCTCATCGTACATTCCACTGTTATTGAAGTACCGTATGCAAAAGTACCTCCTCCAGTTACGCTCCCTCTACCCGCACTCGTTGAATCCAATTGCACTGCGACAGCGAAATACTGTTTGGTCGTGCGTCCGTACAAAGTGATGTTCTTCGTTATCTTAAACGTGTAAGATTGTGAAGTTGACAAAATCGTAGCGTTAGCCGCCAACGATTCAGCCCATCCATCAAACTTGTACCCCGTGGCAATGCTCAACATCTTAACGGTCACTTCGGCGTTGTACGTTCCACTAACGTTTGGACCTGCTTCTCCACCCGTTGTTCCTTGCGTGTAGTTTCCGGTACCGTTGGTATTTCTATACGCTCCGTAAATTGTTGCCGTGTAAGTACGTGAGGTTCTCTTTCCTTTAGCCGTTAACGTTAACGCCGACTTAACCTCTGTTGGAGCGTAAGTTAACGCCGTTGAAACACGGGTAGAACCGTTGTACCACCCATCAAACGAATACGAAAATTCATCAGTAGTTGCCATCACGGTGGCGGTTGATCCCGCTGCGTTCCCATTATAAAGAACGGATTCACTAGCCCGGCTAACCGCACTGATATAATCACCCTTCACGTAAGTTACGGTATAACTACGGGTCGTTTGCGTGGCTCGTGCTTGCAACGTCATAGCCCCCTGAACGTTGGTAGGAGCAAACGTGGCTGAGGAACTTGCTTTCGTCGAACCATTATACCAACCATCCACAGCGTAAGAGAACTGAGCCGTGGTTGCATTAATAGTCATGGTAGAACCTAAAGCGTTTGCCCCTTTTGCAACTCTCTCAGACGTTCTACTAACGCTTGAAACGTAATTTCCTGCCGTGTAAGTTACCGTGTAATAAATACGTGAAAAACGAGCGTAAACTGTCTGATTTGCCGTAACGTTGGTAATGGTGTAAGCTGCGTTAGAACTTAACAAAGTTCCACCCGTAGCACCTGCGGTGTACCATCCATCAAATTGATATCCGGTCTTAGCCGCCGCCGTAACCGTGGAACTTCCACCGTAATTTACGGAACCACCACCCGTCACGGTTCCACCATCTGTACCAGAAGCATAATTTCCAGTGCCATCCGTATTACGGAAATACGGGGAAGCCGTTACCGTAAACTTGTTAATCGTCGCACGGGCTTCATAGGTAACAGTAGCCGTCACGTTAGTAGGTGCAAACGTTACAGAAGAAGAAGCCTTCGTTGAACCGTTGTACCATCCGTCGAAGGTATATCCGGTTTGAACGGTGGCGGTTGATCCCGCTGCGTTGGCTCCATAATTAACTGTTTCGCTTGCTCTACTTACTGCCGTAATTCCAGTACCTTTCGTGTAAGAAACGGTAAATTTCTTAATAGTAAAATAAGCAGTTAATTTCTTAATGGCTAAAAACACCACAGATTGTGGATTATTAGTATAATGAGTGTCGTCCACACCATCTGTCCAATATGAAAAATTATACGCTGCCGAGGGCGTTGCCGTTATACTTTTAGAAGAACCTTCCTGACCTGTAAAAGGACTTGGAGAAGTTGTGCCGGCACCTGTCGGTGATATAGTTACTGGAATAGTAATGTTATAAACAGCCCATTTCGCAACCAACGTTCTCGCACCTGTACAGGTAAATGTATAAGTAGCAGAGGTGCTCACTCGTGTCGTACCTTCGTACCACCCACTAAACGTGTAACCCGTCTTACGGGTAGCCTTCAACGTCACGGTTGCATTATAGTTATACGAACCTCCTCCAGTCACGGTTCCATACGTGGTGTTCTCACTAGTAGCCGTGATAGTATAGCTTCTAGTGGTTGCAATTCCACGGGCTTGGAACGTTCTAGCACCCG
>OGZH01001179.1_pt1 | contig 16932 bp, 11 predicted proteins | sample 1576741 | NCBI WGS metagenome assembly OGZH01 (sample SAMEA3541560, study PRJEB24748) | human gut metagenome | biome: human gut; feature: human-associated habitat; material: faeces | place: China | collected 2012 | reverse complement strand
CTATTCGTTCACAGCCCTCGCAGCCTTTTAATATGATTCAATTAACCCAATAACATACGATCCCTGTTCCTCAACTCCGCCGTAATGTCCTTCATTTCGCCGTCCGTCACCCGGTAAAGCCGCTGGTTCGTCGAAGCGGAATCCAAGCCTCCCAAATGTGCGACATACGGTCCCAGCTTGATATAATCAAAACTGCGCGGGTCGATACCTGCGGCCAATTCAGAACGCCCCGAATACCAGCCTGTCTTCAGCCGGCCCTCGGTCGCAGCCCGCACACAGGCGCTCCAATGCGCGACATCGCCGGGCGCTGCATCGCCTCCCATAAAACAAACGCAGGTAATCGCATTTCCGTATCCCGACAACAAACTATTCAGCAAATTATCGTCCAGCGGCTCCCCGACCTCTTCCCACAGATGGGGACTGTGACACCCGGCGCACCGGTTCGGACACCCCGAAAGATTCAGAGCGAGGGTCACTTCGCCCGGAATCTCCTGGAACACCACATCAAAGCTGGCCAGGCGTAGCATAGTGACGACGCGCGGCCTCCTGCTGCCGAGCTTGAGAGAAGTTGCTGACACGCTTCATATAACCGATGATACGGGTCAGATAATCGAGATTCCTGCCGTTGCATTTCGGACACGCCTTGAGGTTGCGCTTGTCGATATGCCCGCAATCGTTGCAGACCGTATTCGGGATGTTGAACGTGAAATAGTTGCATCCCTCCTGCGAAGCCACGCGCAACAGGTGGCGGTACTGCTCCCGGCTCAAATGTTCCTGCAGGTTCATGTGCAGGGCCGAGCCGCCCGTGAGGTGCTCGATGTATTTGCGGCCGTGCAGTCGGAACTTGTCCACGATGTTGAGCGATTCGTCCTCGACGATGTAAAAATAGCTGTTGTAACAGTCGCGCCCCACCTTGTAGCCGTCGCGCTTGTCCCATTTGGCATGTTTCACTCCCACGTTCTCCGCCGGAATCATCTCGCAGTTGAACATCACCTCCTTCGAGCGGTACTTCTTGTTGTACTTTTCGATCATTCCGAGAATTTCCTGTGTAAAACGTTCGTAATCGGGATTGTCGTTGATCGGAATGCCGAGAAATTCGGCTGCTTCGACCAGTCCGTTCACACCGATAGTGAGGTACTGGCGCGACATATTGATATAGCCCGCATCGAACAGGGGCAGCATCCCCTTCGACTGCATGTATTTCAGGTTCTCGTTGTAGGCCAACTGCACCTTGTGCACCAGATCGACCACCTCCTCGAGGAAGAACTGATAGGGCATACCCTTACGTGCGGCGTACTGGATGCAACGGTTCAGGTTGATCGTCAGCACGCTCTTCGAGCCGGTCGATACGCCTCCGGCGCCGAGCGTGTAGCTGAACCCGTTGTCCGTAATTTCGTTGCGCAGGCGGCAGCAGCTCGAAAGCGAATCGGCATTGTCGCTCATGTAGGTAAAGAACGAATGTCCCTCGGCATACATTTCGGCCGTGAAATCGCCCCACTCCTTGTCCTTCACGTCACCGTTTTCCGTGAGTAAAGCCATCGTTTCGACCGGGAAGGTCAGCACGGTGCGGGTCCGTTCGCGGTTGAACCACTTCATGAAACGCTTTTGCAGCCAGCTGAGCGACTCCCAGTCGGGCTTGCTGCCGTCGGGGAAGAGGAAATTTCCGAACAGGCTCTCGAAATAGTAGCGGTCGTAGTAAGCAACGTTCCAGAACACGGCCTGGAAATTCCGCGCTCCGGTCGGCTGGTTGATCGAATAGACGATCTGTTCGAAACAGTCGGTGATGACCTTGTCGATCGTGCGCCGTTTCTTCGAGAGATCGACCACCTCGTCCGCCCGTTTGAAATAGTCGGTGCCGTACTCCTGGCCGATGAAATAGTTCATATACATCAGAAATTCGGGTGTGGCGCAGGCGCCGCTGAGCATACTCGACACGATAAAAACCATATTCACGAAGCCGCCGCAGAATGACTTGAGGTTGGTCGGGGCTTTCGAATTGCCCCCGATCGAAATCGTTCCTCCGATGAGCCAGGGATACATCGTAATCGAAGCGCAATAGTTGGCCAGCGAAGTTTCGTCGTTTTTGTAGATGAAATGGTCGTTCAGCATCTCGATATACTTGTCCGCCAACTCCTTGCCGTATATCTCCTTGAGGCGGTCGGTGAGCATGCGGCGGTTCAGACGGATGAAATTCGATTTGGGCAGCTCGCCGATGAGCGTAGCCATGTTCTTGTTCTCCACGTTGGCATTGGCGTCGAACTTGCTTCCTGTCGCGGCGTTCGAAGCATCGCAGTACTCCATGAGGAACTGCAACTTGTCGCGCACCTCCCGATCCTCGGTATGCCGCTGGCGATAAAGCATATAAGCCTTGGCTACCGTGTAGTAACGCTCGGCCATGAGCGCGACCTCCACCTGGTTCTGGATCTCCTCGACCGAGATGCCGTCGGTCACGCTGACCCGGCTCAGGATGTTGGTGATCACGTCCTGCGTAGCGAAACTCCCGACCGAAAGGAATGCCTTGGCGATCGCCCGCTGAATCTTCTCCATCGAAAACGCCTCCCGCGTTCCGTCCCTCTTGACAATGAATGTTTCCATAACGATTAAACTTCTCCTCAAATATTATATTATTATACTCATACTTTCAACGCTCGAATTCCCCACACCGATAACTCCACCGACGGAAATTCGGCCGATTCCGACCCGGCTCGACGGCAACAAATATCAGCCGCCGGGCTTTCTCCGCAGAAACACGACAAGCCGCACGTTCCGAGCCATACCGTACGCCTTCGTCGGCCAGATCGGTGTCGTCCGATCCGACGACTTTTTACCGACCCTTCGGAAAAACCGAAATACACCTCTTCTGAACGACGGATTCGCAGCGATCCGACCCGATACAACACAGGCAGGAATGGAATTTACAGAACCGGCAATAGATACGACGAAGCATCCGAAACCGTTCCGACGCTTTTCACCCGAAAGCAACGAATCTCGTCCCGGTACGGCAGGTCTTCTGACTTGTTCCGGACGGCACGCCTTCCCGGCCCGAACGGCCAGTGGCTGAGAGAATGTACCGCCCAAAAGAAACTTACAGCTACGGGGATAGTTCCTGACTTTCACAGGATTCCCTTTTAATCCCGGTGGATTCGCCCTCCACATCGGGAACCGATACCGAAAACAAATATAGGGTTTAATCGCATTCGATGGTCCGCCCCTCCGGCATTTTATGGAAAAGTTATCAACAATAACAGGAAAAGGCCGCCCCAAGGCACTCTGTCCATGATCCGATTTCAAAGCTGCACCCGTTCTTCCCCGAACATCGCCGGACAAGTCTTCGGGAAACCCGACGGGTGCAAAAAACAGCGGAAAGACCCGTGAAAAAATCAACGGGAGAACGACGGAACAAACAGAAGACAGGCCCGGACGCCTATCGGCATCCGGGCCTGTCTTCTATCCGTTTTACAACCGGCTTATTTACCGATCAACTTCTTCACCTCTTCATATACCGTCTGGCCGTTGTAACCGAACTTCTCGTCGAGGACCTTGTAGGGTGCCGAATAACCGAAGTGATCCAGACCGTGAATCATACCGTTTTCACCTACCAGTCCCAGCAATGTCACGGGCAGACCCGACGTAAGGCCGTAACGCACCACACCCTGTGGCAGAACGGTCTGCTGATAGGATTTGGGCTGGTCGCGGAAAAGTCCTTCGCTCGGCACGCTCACGATACGGACCGCGATTCCCTCCTTCGAAAGCAACTCGGCACCTTCGACCAGCGTAGCGACTTCGGAACCCGAAGCGAGCATCACCACAGCCGGTTTGGCGGCATCGACTACGATATAGGCGCCTTTCGAAAGCTGGGCAGCCTCCTCACGGCGGCTGTGATTGAGTGCGGGCAGATTCTTAATATTTTGCCGCGACAGGATCAGCGCGACGGGACGATGCTCCTCGATCGCCAATTTCCAAGCTGTAACGGTTTCCTCGCCGTCGGCCGGACGCAGCACCAACATAGAACGCTCCCCCCGGTGATTCTTCAAATGTTCCATCAGACGGATCTGAGCCTCGTGCTCGACGGGCTGGTGCGTCGGACCGTCCTCGCCCACACGGAACGAGTCGTGCGTCCAGATATAGATTACATGCAGGTGCATCAGGGCAGCCAGACGCACGGCGGGTTTCATATAGTCCGAGAAGACGAAGAACGTACCGCACGCCGGAATCACGCCCCCATGCAGCGCCATACCGTTGGCGATGCAGGCCATCGTCAGCTCCGAAACGCCTGCCTGGAAAAACTTGCCCGAAAAATCACCCTTCGAGAAGGCTTTGGTTTTCTTGAGGTAGCCGTCCGTCTTGTCCGAATTGCAGAGGTCGGCCGAGGCGACGATCATATTTTCGATCCGCTCCGCATAGAAGGAGAGCACCGAAGCCGAGGCGGCGCGGGTCGCACCGTCGGGTTTGATCTCGAGTCCCTTGTAGTCCATCTCCGGCACCTTACCCGAGAGGAAAAGATCGAGTTTGCGGGAGAGCTCCTTGTGCTCGGAACGCCACGTCTTCTCCCTCTCGCGCTGCGTGCGCACCCATTCACGAAGCTCTTCGCGGCGGGCGTCGAACACCTTGCCGCTCTCGGAGAAGATCTTGAACGGATCCTCCGCATCGCCGCCCAGGTTGCGGACGGTAGCGGCGAAATCGGCTCCGGCAGCCGTCAGCGGCTGACCGTGCGTCGAAACCTTGTCCTCGAAGCTCGATCCGTCGGCCGCAACCGCACCCTTGCCCATGACCGTACGGCCGATGATAAGCGTCGGACGCTCCTTTTCGGCATTGGCAGCGGTAAGAGCTTCGCGGATCTGCTCTACGTCATGGCCGTCGATGGTGATGACGTTCCAGCCCCACGCCTCGTATTTCATCGCTACGTTCTCGGTATCCACCTCATCGACCTTGGTCGAAAGCTGAACGTTGTTCGAGTCGTAGTACATGATCAGATTGTTCATCCCCAAGTGGCCGGCGATGCGGCCCACGCCCTGCGACACCTCCTCCTCGATACCGCCGTCGGAGATGTAGGCATAGGTCTTGTGGGACTGCCACTCCCCGAAACGAGCCGCGAGGAACCGCTCGGCGATCGCGGCGCCCAGCGCCATGGCATGCCCCTGGCCCAGAGGACCCGACGTATTCTCCACACCGTGCAGCACGTCCACTTCGGGATGGCCCGGCGTGACGCTGCCCCACTGCCGCAGGTTACGCAAATCCTCCACCGTATAGGTTCCGGCCAGCGCGAGAGTCGAGTAGAGCATCGGCGACATGTGTCCCGGATCGAGGAAGAAACGGTCCCGGAAAGGATAATCCATCTGATCCGGATCGTAGCGGAGGAATTCGGTGTAAAGTACTGCCATGAAGTCCGCGCCGCCCATTGCGCCGCCGGGATGTCCCGATTTGGCTTTCTCGACCATCGCTGCAGACAGGATACGGATGTTGTCTGCAACGCGCGTGAGTTCGGATTTAGTAACCATAAGAGATTGTATGCTTTTATATTTTTTATGTATTGGCCTCACAGCCCGGGCCGACATTCGGCGCCCATCCCGGACGAATCGGCCGAATATGCACAACTCGGCCCGTTACCGGCAGAAAATATATGGAAACGAAGGACGAAGCCGAAGATCTTCCTTCTTTCCTCATTCTGCTCGTTCGGATCGAACGAGCGCGACTGCACACCGGTCCCCCGCCGCAGTCCCGCGTTCGGTGGTACAAATTTAATACAAATCCGGTCTATCCGACCTGCTTGAGCGCCAAAAATTTCTTCTTTTCGAACTTTTCCCGGGCATAAGGCAAGGTCACTTCGAAGCGACGCTCTCCCGAAGAGGGGATATCGAACATCGTGTCCATCATGATCGCTTCGCAGATCGAACGCAATCCCCGGGCACCGAGCCGGTACTCGATGGCTTTATCGACGATATAGTCCAACACCTCGTCGTCGAACACGAGCTTCACGCCGTCCATCTCGAACAGCTTTTCATACTGCTTGATGATGGCATTTTTGGGCTGCGTGAGGATCGAACGCAGGGCCTCGCGGCCGAGCGGCTCCATATAGGTCAGCACCGGCAGGCGGCCCACCAGTTCGGGAATCAGACCGAACGACCTGAGGTCCTGCGGCATAAGGTATTGCATGAGGTTGTTGCGGTCCACGGAATCGGCATTCATCCGTCCGTAACCCATCGCCCGGGTGTTGAGCCGCTGGGCGATCTTCTTCTCGATGCCGTCGAACGCTCCGCCGCAGATGAACAGAATGTTGCGCGTATCGACCTGCACGAACTGCTGCTCGGGATGCTTGCGCCCGCCCTGGGGCGGAACATTGACCACCGTGCCTTCCAGAATCTTCAGCAAAGCCTGCTGCACTCCTTCACCCGATACGTCGCGCGTAAGCGACGGATTGTCGCTCTTGCGGGCGATCTTGTCGATTTCGTCGATGAAGACAATTCCCCGCTGGGCCAGCTCCACGTCGTAGGAAGCCACCTGCAACAGCCGCGAGAGAATACTCTCGACATCCTCGCCCACGTATCCCGCCTCGGTAAGTACCGTAGCGTCCACGATGGTGAAGGGCACGTTCAGCAATTTGGCGATCGTGCGGGCCATCAGCGTCTTGCCGGTACCCGTCGGGCCGACCAGCAGAATGTTCGACTTGTCGAGCTCCACTTCGCTCGCCTCGCCCGAAGCATGCAGCAGCCGCTTGTAGTGATTATATACGGCCACCGACATATAGCGTTTGGCATCGTCCTGCCCGATCACGTACTGATCCAGAAACTCCTTGATTTCATTGGGCTTGAGCAAATCCTCGAATTTCAACGAAGTATTCTTTTGCTCCTTGCGACGGGATGCGGCTTCGTCATGCAGCACATCGTTTTCGATGAGCATCTGGTATCCTTTCGCAATACATTTGCTGCAAATATTGCAACCCTTGGACGAACTCAACAGGATCGCACCGTCGCGGCGTTTGGCCCCGCAGAACGAACACGCATCGCTCTCGTTGCCGTAAAGGTCTTCTCCGTAATTTTTAGCCATAGGTCTTTAGTTTTCCTTCGAATTTCGTTCTCGTTCCCGGTCGAACTTTCGGACGAGCCTCTGCCGGGATAAAGTCGAAAACAAACTCCCGTCATCATCTCTACCCGGCCGTCGATCGGCCTCGTTCCGACGTCGCACACCGGAAATATCGAACCGGGTTCTTCATTTATTCCGCTCGGCCTATCGAGCGCCCCGCTCTGCCTCCGCTGATCGGAAACGATGCATTTTCTCTCCCGAAATCGACCGTCCCCTGCAGATTGAAACAGAAATATTATCCCCGCTTGGTCAGCACCTCGTCGATCAGCCCGTACTCCTTGGCCTCCCGGGCCGACAGCCAATAATCGCGGTCGGCATCCTTTTCGATCTTCTCGATCGGAGCGCCCGAATGGGCCGCAATGATCTCGTACAGCTCCTGCTTGGTCTTGCGGATCTCGCGGGCCGTGATCTCGATATCCGACGCCTGCCCCTGGGCCCCGCCCAGCGGCTGATGGATCATCACCCGCGAATGAGGCAGCGCCGAGCGCTTGCCCGCAGCACCGGCGGTCAGCAGCACGGCCCCCATCGAAGCGGCCAGCCCCGTGCAGATGGTCGCCACATCGGGCTGCACCAGTTGCATCGTATCGTAGATTCCCAGACCGGCCGTCACCGATCCGCCCGGGGAATTGATGTAAATCTGAATGTCCTTTTCCGGATCGGCCGACTCCAGGAACAGCAGCTGCGCCTGGATGATATTGGCTGCATCGTCGTAGATCGGAGCCCCCAGAAAGATGATGCGATCCATCATCAAACGCGAAAAGACGTCCATCGTCGCCACGTTCAACTGGCGCTCCTCGATGATCGTCGGCGACACGTAGGCCGCGTACTGCGAGCGGAAATCATGCAGTTTCAGACTATTGATACCGCAATGCCGGGTGGCGTATTTTTCAAATTCATTCATAACCGAACAGTTTGCAAGTTAATAAAAACATCGGAAGCCGGTTCAAAAATTTTTCCGCGACTTGCCTCCGGTCCTCCTCGATTTCCCGTATCGGACCCACGCACGGTGCAGGCGAATCCGACAAAAAAAGAGGAAGAGAAACAAAAAACAGAATACGACTACTTAAACAGACTTTGAGGGAGTGATTGCAAAAATCAAACCCTCAAAGCTCTGATCGGATACCAATTTTCCGCTGTTTCTTAAATCTCCTTGGCCAGTTTTGCGAACTCCTCGGCAGAAACGGCCTTTTCGGTCACCTTGATCTTGGATTTCACGTCCTCGACCACCTTCATCTCATACAGCTTCTCGTAGATCTTCTGTCCCTGCTCACGGTCCTCGAGAATCTTCTTGGCGTAATTGGCCAGCATATCTTCCGGAGCCGTCGGCAGTCCGTATTGAGCGAACTGAGCCTGTGCCAACGCCTTGGCCTCTGCAGTAGCCTCCTCGGGAGTTACCGTGAGGTTATCCTGCTTGATGAAATATTTCTGGAGGTAATTCCAGGTGAACAATTTCACGAAAGCGTCGAAATCCTTCTCTATCTCCTCCTTGGTGAACTTGCCTTCGTTGATGACGTACAACCAGCGCTTGAGGAACTCGACCGGCATGGTCAACCCGGCTTTCTTCAGCAGGAAATCGCGCAACTGCAACGTAAAGAGATAGTCGCTCTCGCGGCGCAGCTCCTTCGAAATTTCGGCATCGACGAACGCCTCGAACTCCTCGGCGGTTTTGACGTTGCCCGCAGGGAAAGCCATCTTGAAGAACTCCTCGTTCAGCTCCGGCTCCACGAATTTGCGGATCTTGGTGATTTCGAGCGAAAATTCGGGTTTGATACCCTCCAATTCGTTCTCCTTGACCTGCAATACGGCGGCACGTTGCGCCGGAGTCTTGTAAAGTTCATTGACATCGACCTGCGTCTTGAACCCGACCTTCTTGCCGATGAAAGGCTTGCGCTCCTCCTCGTTCATCGAAATCAGTCCGACGTAAGCGCCCTCGATCTTCATATCGCCGTTGTCGAGCGTCACCTCCAGCGCTTCGTCCGCCGTCACCTTGTCGGTATCCACCAGACGGCCGAAACGACGCAGGAAATTGCTGCGGTAATCGTCGTGCATCTTCTTATCGACCTTGATCGTGTAGTAGGTCATCTTATCTTTCGCCGACAGCTCGAGTTTCACCTCGGGAGCTTCGCCGATCTCGAAGATGAATTCAAATTCGGTCCCGTTCTCGAAATCGAAGTCGCCCTGCTCCTCCGAAGGGATCACGTCACCGACATAATCGATCTTCTGCTCCTGCAGATAGTTGAACGCTGCTTCCGAAGCCTGGCGGTAAGCCTGCTCCGCAAGCACGCCCTTGCCGTACATCTTCTTGATCACGCCCATCGGCACCATACCGGGACGGAAGCCCGGAATATTGGCCTTGCGTTTGTACTCACGCAGGGATTTTTCGACCGCATCGCCGTAATCCTTCTCGCCTACGGTCACCTTGATGAGCGAGTTATTCTGCTCGCGCTGTTCTCTTACGATATTCATATTTCAGTTGTTTTATACGTTACATTTCGGGTCGGCAAAAGTACAAAATAATTCATTAGCAAGCAACAAACACCCGATAAATATCTCCGCACCGATCCGTTTTTCTTTCAGAAAGGGCTTCGGGGAAAAGCACCCGGACCGGCAGCCCCTCCGATCCGTAATTCGGGCGCCGAAATCGACGTCTTTTTCCGAAAAATAGCTATCTTTGTTGCCTATTATAATAAGGACATACCGGCTATAAACGGCCAACGCCGCAGCCGGACAGCATACAAACGATACGGAATCCAATGACAAAAATCGCATGGATCGGACTGCTGGCGATGACGCTGGCCGCCTGCTCGGGACGCACGAAAACCCTCCGAACGGAAACCCCGGCCGCTACCCCCGCCGCGCCGCGCACCTACACCTACCGGGTCATCGAAAGCTATCCCCATTCGACCGACAGCTACACGCAGGGGCTCCTGTTCGCAGACGGAGTGATGTGGGAAGGTACGGGCGAATACGGACACTCCCGCCTGCAGCGCATCGACCTCGAAACAGGACGCACGGACGTAGTGGCTACGCTGCCCCGCAGCGAATTCGGCGAAGGCATCGCGCTGCTCGACGGCAAGATCTACCAACTGACCTGGGAAAACAACAAAGCCTACGTCTATGACGCGGCGACGGGTCGGCAGCTCCGCACTTTCGCCTATGCGGGCGAAGGATGGGGCCTCACGACCGACGGCGAGCGGCTCTATATGAGCGACGGCAGCGAATACCTGCGCATCCTCGATCCGGAAACCTTTCGGGTGCAACGCAGCGTGCCGGTCACCTTCCGGGGTGCCCCGGTACAACTGCTCAACGAACTGGAGTGGATCGACGGGAAGATCTGGGCCAACGTCTATGTCACCGACCAGATCGTCATCATCGACCCCGCCAGCGGCATCGTCGAAGGGGTCATCGACCTGCGCGGCCTGCTCCCGGACGAAGAGATCGCCCCGGATACCGACGTACTGAACGGCATCGCCTACGACGCGGCCTCGGAACGTATCTTCGTGACAGGCAAAAGATGGAGCAAACTCTTCGAAATCGAAATCATACCCCAATAAAATACCACACGACGTGACAAAAAACCGCGACATACGACACGAACTCGAACACCGCATCCTGCTGCTCGACGGCGGATTCGGCACGATGATACAGCAATACGGCCTGGACGAAGCCGACTACCGGGGCAAGGAGTTCGCCGCGAGCGAAAAACTTCTCAGAGGCTGCAACGACCTGCTGAACCTCACCCGTCCGGAAACAATCCGCGAAATCCACGAGAAATACCTCCAGGCCGGATCGGACGTAATTACGTCCAACACGTTCAACGCCAACTCCATTTCGCTGGCCGACTACGGACTGGCAGCGGAGGCGTACCGCATCAACCGGGCCGGCGCAGCCATCGCCCGCGAAGCGGCGGACGCCTTCACCGCCCGCAATCCGCAGAAGCCCCGCTTCGTGGGCGGCTCGATGGGCCCGACGAGCCATACGCTGTCGATGTCGGCGGACGTGGACAACCCCGGCGCCCGGGCTTTCACTTTCGAACAGCTCTCGCAGGCGTACTACGATCAGGCTCGGGGCCTGATGGACGGCGGCGCCGACCTGCTGATGCTCGAAACCGTCTTCGATGCGCTGAACGCCAAGGCAGCGATCTTCGCCATCGAAACCCTCTTCGCAGAACGCGGCATGCGACTGCCGGTCATCGTCTCCGGCACACTCACCTCGTCGGGCCGCACCCTGGCGGGACAAACCATCGAAGCCTTCTACACCTCCGTCGCACACGCCGAACCGCTGGCCGTGAGCCTCAACTGCTCGTTCGGCGCCAAGGCCCTGCTGCCCTACCTGGAGCGGCTGGCCGCTGTTTCGGAATTCCGCGTGGCGGTCTATCCCAATGCGGGTCTGCCGAACGTCATGGGCGGCTACGACGAGACGCCCGCGATGTTCGCCGCCGACGTAGAGGAATACATGCGGCGCGGCCTGGTCAATCTGGTGGGCGGCTGCTGCGGCACCACGCCCCTGCACATCTTCGAACTGGCGAAGATCGTGAACAACTACACGCCCCGCCCCCTGCCGCAGCGGCGGCACGTGACCTGCCTGAGCGGGCTGGAACAGCTTCGGATCGTACCCGAAGCCAACTTCGTCAATGTCGGCGAGCGCACCAACGTCGCCGGCTCGGCCAAGTTCGCGCGGCTGATCCGCGAAAAAAATTACGAGGAAGCTCTCTCGGTGGCCCGCGCCCAAGTCGAAGCGGGCGCCAATATCGTCGATGTCTGCATGGACGACGGCCTGATCGACGGTCCCGAAGCCATGCGCGACTTCCTCAACCTGATGGGTTCGGAACCGGAAATCTCCGCAGTACCCGTCATGATCGACTCTTCGAAATGGGAGGTGCTCGAAACGGGGCTCCGGGTGGTGCAGGGCAAGAGCGTCGTCAATTCCATCTCCCTGAAGGAGGGCGAGCAGGAATTTCTGCACCGCGCCCGCCTCATCCGCCGTTACGGAGCCGCCGCCGTGGTGATGCTCTTCGACGAGCAGGGACAGGCAGACACCTATGCCCGCAAGATCGACGTGGCGCAGCGAGCCTACAAGCTTCTCACCGACGACGGATTCCCCGCCGAAGACATCATCTTCGACCCCAACATCCTCGCGGTGGCCACCGGTATCGAAGCCCACGACGCCTACGCCCGGGACTTCATCGAAGCCGTCCGCTGGATCAAGCGAAACCTGCCCCACGCCAAGATTTCGGGCGGCGTGTCGAATCTATCGTTCGCCTTCCGGGGCAACAACGCCGTGCGCGAGGCCATGCATTCGGTGTTTCTCTACCACGCCATCCAAGCGGGTATGGACATGGCGATCGTCAATCCCCAAATGCTGCAAATCTACAGCGACATCGAACCGGAACTGCTCGAACGGGTCGAGGATGTTATCCTCTGCCGCCGCGCAGACGCCGCCGAACGCCTCACGGAATACGCCTCGCAATTCACCAAAACCGGCGCGACGCAGACGCAGCATACCGACGCCTGGCGCTCGGAGCCGCTCGGCAAGCGCATCGAATACGCCATGCTCAAGGGCGTGGCCGACTACATCGAGCAGGACGCGCTCGAAGGCTACCGCACGCTGGGTTCGCCCCTGGCAGTGATCGACCGGCTGCTGATGCCGGCCATGGAGGTCGTAGGCAATCTGTTCGGGCAGGGCAAAATGTTCCTGCCGCAAGTGGTCAAGACCGCCCGCGTGATGAAAAAAGCCGTCGCCGTATTGACTCCCTACATCGAGCAAGGCTCCGAAGCGAACGCCAAGAGCGCCGGCAAGGTGCTGGTGGCTACCGTGAAAGGCGATGTACACGACATCGGCAAGAACATCGTGGCGGTAGTCATGGCCTGCAACGGCTACACGATCCGCGACCTGGGCGTGATGGTCGAATGTCCCCGCATCATCGACGAAGCCGTCGCCTGGGGCGCCGACGCGATCTGCTTGAGCGGACTGATTACCCCTTCGCTCGAGGAGATGATCCACGTCTGCGAAGAGCTGGAACGCCGGGGGCTGCGAATTCCGGTACTGATCGGCGGTGCGACCACTTCGGACGTACACACCGCCGTAAAAATAGCTCCGACCTACTCGGGCCCGGTGATCCATGCCGACAACGCCAGCCGCAACAACAAAATCCTCGGCGAACTGCTCGGTCCCGGCCGGGAGGAGTATCTGGTTCGCGTGCGCGAGGAGCAACAGGCCCTGCGCGACCAATACCGCCGCCGCGAGGAGATCCGCACGATCCTCCCCTTCGGCCAGGTGCGCAAGCTGCGCGTCCCGAAACCCGCGTCCGAGATCGCCGTTCCGGCACACACGGGACGGCTGGTGTTCCCGGACGTGAGCATCGCCGACGTGGAGCCGCTGATCGACTGGAACTTCTTCTTCCCGGCGTGGGGACTCAAGGGCCGCGTACCGGAGATCTTCGAAAACCCCGAACACGGCGCCGAAGCCCGCAAGCTCTACGACGACGCGCAAAAGATGCTGGCCCGCATCCGCGAAGAAAAACTCCTCACCCTTCAGGGCGTAGCGGGCATCTTCGAAGCCGTCAGCCGGGGCGACGACATCGTGGTCACCGGCCCGAAAGACAAGAAATACATCCTGCCGATGCTGCGCAGCCAGGCCCCGGTCCGGGAAGCCCAGGCCCGCTGTCTGGCCGATTTCATCGCCGACGAAAAGGCAGGCAGAACCGACTATATCGGGGCCTTCGCCCTCACGGGCGGCATAGGGCTCAAGGAGCTGACCGAAAAGTTCCGCGCGGAGGGCGACGACTACAACGCCATCCTCTCGAAGCTGCTGGCCGACCGCCTGACCGAAGCTCTCTGCGAATGGGTGCATATCTTCATCCGCCGCCAGATGTGGGGGTACGAAACCGGTCCGGCGCTCACGCCCGAACAGATCATCCGCGGCAAATACCGGGGCCGGCGCATGGCCTTCGGCTACCCGGCCTGTCCCGACCACTCGCTCAAACGCGAGGTCTTCGACCTGCTGGCCGCCGACAAGACGACCGCCATGCGCCTGAACGACAACTATATGATTACGCCCGAGGAGGCGCTCTGCGGCCTGTTCTTCGCCGACGCCGAATATTTCTCCGTCGGACGAATCGACCGAGAACAACTGGCCGACTACTCCGCACGCCGCGACATGGACACAGAAACGATCGAAAAACTGATACCCAATAACATCTGATGAATATTACGGATCTCATACAGGGCGCTGTCGCTTCGCGCACGACCCGTTTCGCCTTCGAGCTGCTTCCGCCCCTGAAGGGGGACGGCACGCGCAGCGTCTTCGGAGCCATCGACCCGCTGATGGATTTCAACCCGGCCTACATCAACGTCACATTCCACCGCGAAGCCCTCAAAGAGGACGTCCGCCCCGACGGAAGCCGCGAGTGGCACATCATGCGCCGCCGTCCGGGCACGGTCGGTATCTCGGCCGCGATCCGGCGCAAATACGACGTGGAGGTGGTTCCCCACCTGATCTGCGGCGGCTGGTCGAAATACGACATCGAGGATTCACTGATCGACATGGATTTCCTGGGGCTGCACAACGTGCTGGCGCTGCGGGGAGACAAGCGGCAGAACGAACCCCGCTTCGTCCCCTACGCCCAGGGACACGCCCACGCCGCCGACCTGGTGCGCCAGATCCAGGCCATGAACCGGGGAGAATTCATCGACGGCGAGGTCGAGGAGTGCCACCACTCCAAGTTCTCGGTAGGCGTGGCGGGCTATCCCGAAAAGCATTTCGAGGCGGCGAACGCCCAAAGCGACCTCCAGTACCTCAAGGAGAAGGTCGATGCGGGGGCCGACTACATCGTGACCCAGATGTTCTTCGACAACAGCAAGTACTTCGATTTCGTGGAGCGCTGCCGCAAGGCGGGCATCACGGTACCGATCATCCCGGGCATCAAGCCGATCTCGACGCCCAAGCACCTGGAGATCCTGCCCCGCACCTTCAGCGTCAGCCTGCCCGAGGAGTTGGTGAAGACCGTCCGGGCCTGCGGCGAGGACACACAGGCGGCCCGCGACCCCTGGTCAACAGTACATGACACCGAGCCTGCCACCGTCAGTTTCCGGATGGCACCGCCTATTACGCAGCCGAACAGACCGGCGCGCTTGACATCGCCGGTTATGCTCAGATTCCTGACGGTGTGTCCCTGCCCGTCAAAGGTACCGGTATAGGCACTGGATTCACTCGGGCCGATGGGCGTCCATTCCTCATTATTCAAATCAATGTCCGCAGTCAGCACAGCGCAGATTTTGGTTTCATCTGGGGTTTTGGCATTATTCACCTTATCCCGGAACCATTTCAGCCCCTCGGCGGAGGAAATCTGATAGGGGTCGTTCTCCGTGCCGCTGCCGGTGGCAAGCGCGGAGGTGCCGGTGATCGTACCGTTGAATACCAATATGGATTTTCCCCTTGAACGCAGCTTAGAGGATTGTCTAAAGGCCGTTGAAGTCAAGTCTTTATCGAGATATTTTGATGATCAGCTTGATGCGGCAGAGGAATTATACGGTATACAGCTTCACTTCAACTTTAACACAAACGATGTAAAGGTGCTCATCGACAGCTATCGAATCGCATACAGCCAAGAGATATGTGACCGCTGCGAAGCTCTTATACGCCGCCAGATGCTGCATTACGGATATCTTGTTAGATAGATTGAATGCGGGGCAGAGCGAGCCATTAGGCAAGAAACGACAAGATTAAGACTTAATTGATAATTAGCGCCGCCTAGAATTTACAGGTCACTGTATCAGCAATGTAGAATTTCCACAATCGGTAATGTTGAATGCATGCCCTCACAAAATAGAATGTGGCATCAAACTCAATTTTCCAGACACTGACTGGAAAATCTAATAGTTAAGATATGATTGCGACAAAGTCTTTTCACGGCGTGTAATCCGAACGCTATCGTTCTGCAATAATTATACCGCTTTTCTAATAAGATAATTCAATTCCATAATTCTTATCAAAAGTTAACAGCATTCCACCGTGGTGCGACATCTCAAATTGCCAGACACCGTCTGGCAATTTGAGGATTTCACTTAAGAATATCCTCTGGTAAGCGTAAATAAAATGTTGGATGTTCTGTTGGAACAGCAGACATATTATAAAACGGAAAATGAATAACAGCCGCAAATAGGATCCTCACACAAAATCATCTAAAACTAAGGAAAGCACACGCGATACTAATCCATCTGATTTTTTCAGCGGATTTGGTCGTGTGTGCTTTTCTTGGTATATGATTTTATGGATGGTTATGGAACGCGGTGATACCTTTTATTTGGCTTTTCTCCATTTTCTTTTCGGTTCGCGCTTCCCGGCCATATCGGAGGAAGCGGGCCATTGGAGCAACCATTCGAGATACTCGGATTTTGTGATAGTGCCGGAGGCAAGTTCCTGCTTTCGGGTAAGCCACTCCTTCATGAGGTCATTAAAGAGTGGTACATTCACCCACAGTACGGTTGCGGGTGCGATTGAGTCGCCCCATGTGGTGCAGGCGTTGCCGCGCAGTTCGATTGTTTTACTTTCTATCGGCGCAATCGAAGCATCAAGCGTGGTTTCAGCCAGTTTGAAAGATCTTCTATGTTCAAAATCATACCACATAATTGTCCGCAGAATATCCGGAAGAAACTTGTCGCTCACGAAAAATGTTTCTTCTTTGACATCCAAAACTTTTGCGATTTCTTTTAGTAGAGATGGCTTGGGAACACGGTATCCTATTTCATATTGTGCAATTCGATTTGCGCCGCCGTCCCCAAGATTGAGAAGGTCACCCAGTTGTTTTTGTGTCAGACCTCTATGAAGTCGTACTAGTTTGATTTTTTGACC
>OGZH01001178.1_pt1 | contig 16937 bp, 8 predicted proteins | sample 1576741 | NCBI WGS metagenome assembly OGZH01 (sample SAMEA3541560, study PRJEB24748) | human gut metagenome | biome: human gut; feature: human-associated habitat; material: faeces | place: China | collected 2012 | reverse complement strand
GCCTTGCGGCTCGTGGGCTGTACCACCGGTAGGGAATCGCACCCTGCCCTGAAGAATTCCTATTTTTTTTACAAACCTATGATATTCACTTTGAAGTGTTTTGTCAAGGTGTTTTTAATTATCAAGAATAATATTGTCAAAGAAATTATTTTTCTTGCCCTTTATGTAGTGTGGCTTTTTGTTTCTGTTGTTATTATTCTTGCTGCCTGTACTATTTCTATCGTTTCTGCTATTCCTGCCGCCGTTATTTCTACTACTTCTGTCAGCCTTGTTGTCGACATTGTTTTTGCCACTGCCGCTGTTTTCTGACTTACCGGCCTTGTCTGTGCCCTGTCCGATTTTCATGGTAAGCTGGATGCGTTGCTTTTTGAGGTCAACGCTCATAACCTGCACATCTACTATGTCTCCTACACTGACAGCCTCAAGCGGATGCTTGATATAGCGGTCACATATCTCTGAGATATGCACAAGTCCGTCCTGGTGTACTCCTATATCCACAAAGCATCCGAAATCTATTACGTTTCTGACTGTTCCCTTTAATACCATACCCGGTGTGAGGTCCTTCATCTCAAGGACATCGCTTCTTAGAATTGGCTTTGGCATATCCTCACGCGGGTCTCTTGCCGGCTTTTCAAGCTCTTTTACGATGTCACGCAGTGTGATTTCACCAACTCCTGCCTCGTCTGCGAGCGCCTTGTAATCAGATACCTTCTTTGAGATTCCAACTACATTTCTGTTCTTTACATCCTCCATTGTGTAGCCAAGCTTTTCAAGCACTGCCTTTGTAGCATCATATGACTCGGGATGCACGCCTGTGGCATCAAGCGGGTTCTTTCCGTCTGAGATACGCATGAAGCCTGCACACTGTTCAAATGCCTTCGGTCCAAGCTTTGCTACCTTAAGAAGCTGTGAACGTGATGTGAATTTACCGTTTTCCTCTCTGTAGTCCACGATATTTTTGGCAATGGTCTTTGAGATGCCTGATATGTACTCAAGCAGTGAAACTGATGCTGTATTTAAATCTACACCAACCTTATTTACGCAGTCCTCTACAACTCCTCCGAGTGCCTCTGAGAGCTTTTTCTGGTTCATATCGTGCTGATACTGTCCGACTCCGATTGACTTTGGATCAATCTTTACAAGCTCAGCAAGCGGATCCTGAAGTCTACGCGCCATGGATGTGGCACTTCTTTGTCCCACATCAAAATTAGGAAACTCCTCCGTGGCAAGCTTGCTGGCTGAATATACTGACGCACCTGCTTCATTTACTATGATGTACTGCACCTTTACCGGAATTTCCTTTAACAGCTCGACAATCACCTGCTCTGACTCACGCGATGCTGTTCCGTTTCCGAGTGAGATAAGAGTGACATGATGCTTGTCTATGAGCTTTTTGATTACGGCCTTTGCCTCCTCGACCTTGTTCTGTGGTGCTGTCGGGTAGATTACTGTGGTATCAAGCACCTTTCCTGTAGGGTCTACGACAGAAATCTTGCAGCCTGTACGGAATGCCGGGTCCCATCCAAGCACAACCTGTCCTGCAATTGGAGGCTGCATGAGAAGCTGCTCTAAGTTCTTTCCGAATACCTTTATGGCACCGTCCTCTGCTTCCTCTGTCAGATTGTTTCTGATTTCACGCTCTATGGCAGGGGCAATAAGCCTGTCGTACGCATCCTCCACTACCTCTGTGAGTACGGCTGCTGTAGGCGCTCCATCATTTGTGATAACCTGCTTTTTAAGATATTTTATGATATCCTCTGTCGGTGCCTCTATCTTTACTGTGAGGATTTTTTCCTTCTCACCACGATTAATTGCGAGTGTTCTGTGACCTGCCACCTTGGAAAGAGCCTCATCAAATTCATAGTACATCTCATAGACAGACTCCGCCTTTGGATCCTTGGCTGTCGATATAAGACGCCCCTTTTGCATGGTAAGCTCTCTGATTTTTGTTCTGTAACCGGCATTGTCGGATACGTTCTCTGCAATGATATCCTTTGCTCCGGCAAGTGCAGCCGCTTCATCTGCCACGTCTTTTTCTGCATCCACATATTTAGCTGCTTCTGCCATGATATCAACAGACGATTCCTGCGCTAAAATGGTCTGTGCCAGTGGCTCTAAGCCCTTTTCCTTTGCGATTATGGCACGGGTTCTTCTCTTCGGACGGTAAGGTCTGTACAAATCGTCAACCGCCACCTGTGTCTGTGCCTCAAGGATTGCCTTCTTAAGCTCATCCGTAAGCTTGCCCTGCTCCTCGATGCTTGCAAGCACTGTCTGCTTCTTGTCCTCAAGATTACGTAGATATGTCAGTCTGTCGAAGAGATTTCTGAGCACCTCATCATTTAATGAGCCGGTTGCCTCCTTTCGGTATCTGGCGATAAAAGGAATGGTGTTTCCCTCATCTATAAGCTTGACAGCGGCCTCGGCCTGTCCTTTTTTTATCTGCAGTTCTTCTGCAATTGCAGCAATAATATCCATTTTTTTACCTCTTTAAAAAACTTATTCTTTTCGTATTATAAATGAAGTGATACAATAAAATCAACTTTATAGAAAGGAATTTTATTATGGATCCACAAAAATTTGATTATAATCAGGATTATAACTATAATTTCGGCAGCAATTATGGGCCGGGCTTTAATCCCAACAACAATTTCTACAATAAACGCTCACGCAATATGGAGGTTGCAGCACTTGTGCTTTCAATAATTGCCATCGCGTCGTGCAGCTGTATTTATGTGTCTATCATATGCGGCTCGCTTGCCATGATTTTTGCGTTACTGTCAAAAGGCGGTGCCACCTCAATGAGCAGCATGGCTATGACCTCATTCTGGATTGCGTTTGCCGCTGTTGTTATCACTCTTATTATCTATATCGGTTCGTTTGCCGCCATGCTTCACGAATACGGAAGCATAGAGGGTATATTAAAGGAATACCAGAACCTGACCGGTATCGACTACAATGAGCTACTTCAGCAGATGAATACCGCAAAATAATATAAGCATATTTTTGACTATACAGTTTACCACAATAATGGCAAGTGCAAGCCACATATATAATGGTCTGAAGTGCATTCCGATATGCAGCCTGCCGCGGCTTATCCGCTGCAGTGTCTGTGACAGCATAAACCAGCCTCCAAAAACGGCTGTATACGGCACAAACGGATGGAGTACAAACGACCTTATCAGATGTCCGTGCAGCAACGCAAATGTGGCTCTCGTGCCACCGCACCCCGGACAATATTGCGCAATTGAAATTGGCTATTTTCTGAATTTGGAAAGTAAACAGAACGCCGTTTGTCTTAACTGCTTTCGTATGGTGCCATAAAACTTGAAAATGACCGATCTGCTCGCCAAAATCTGTCGCAAAATCGCCGACATTCATCACCTCTCCCTTAGCAATAGAGCGCACATCTACTTGCGCGGCGGGGTATTCGACGGATAGCTTGATTCCCATAAGGCCGCTATTGTCCTTGATGCGAACCGAGACCTCTGACAGTTCGCTTGTTATGACACTTGGCGCATGCAAATACACGGTGGGTTGTGATCGGGCATACGCAACTGTACCCGCTTGCAGCATAATAAGGCCTGCTATAATCACAGCGATGATTTTCTTCATTCTCTTTCACCCTTAAAATTGCCACTGCACCGAAATCGATGCAGTGGCAAAGTACATTACAGCGTTTCTTTACCCACAAGGTATCTGGCAACCATGGCGGCGTCTTTATTGTTGATCTTGCCGTCGCCGTTTACATCCATAGCCAGCATCTGGCATTCCTTGGCCGTGATCTTTGAGAGCAAATACTTATTCATCGCCGCAACATCGCGGTTGTTGATCAAGCCATCGCCGTTCATATCGCCTGTAACCACAACAGTTCTCTTGTCAGTATTGCCAAGACGAATAACCGTGCCGGTGCCCACATAATCTGTGGACTTGAGCGATATACCGTTAATACTCTCAAACTGCAGCCCGCTGTTGGCAAACTCTTGCTGCACAGAAGCAACCGTAGACTTTAACGCCACGCGGCGCACAAAGCCGGCGGAATCGTAATTCAGCTTTGCGTTGTCCTTCAAAGCAATGGTGGTACCCAAATTGGCCTTAACCGCAATACGGCAGGTAGCTTTTTCCTTTGTCTTCTCTACCATTGCCGTTATGGTTGTTTCGCCTTCGGAAAGTGCAAGCACATTTCCTGCGTCATCAACCGAGGCCACACCCGGATTGCTTGAAGTCCAAATCACCGTTTCACTGGCCAAGTTCGCAGGTGTAATTGTAACATTCAGTCGCATAGATGTGTTGGTAAACATAGAGGCGTTGGTTTGGTCTAACGCAATTCTTGCATATTCCGCGGTTTTGAAGTATTTTCCGGTCACGACCGTGTCCTCTGTAATACAATCGAAATCACGATCCCAACCACTGAAAACATAACCGGGAACCGAGTCCGTCGCCGGTTCTGTCGCTGCGCCCATATATTCTACCTGCTGGGTATCCAGCTCTGTTCCATCTTGCATTTGGAATACAACCTTATACTTCTTTGCGGTATAATTTGCATACAAGTTCCAACTGCTTGTAATCTTGGTATTCAGCGCGAACTTGGTTTTGCACTCTGCATCCTTGTAAAGACCTTCCAGCGTGTACCCGTCGACTGCAATCTTGGAAGCATCATACGCCTGCCCATCCTGCACCAGCGATACAAACGGCGCATCGCCAAAGCCGGTATTTACAGTAACGATATGATAATTCTTATTTGCATAACGATAAAGCGTGGTCGTTTGCTTTTCCCGTGTTTCACTTGTCATCGGCGCATTCACCGTCCAGGCTGTCCACTTGTAGTATTCTGCATTTTGATAACGGGAACGATACTGTGCCTTTTCTCCGCTGATTTTTGTCTGATTAAACCATCTTTGGCCGTTGTGTACATAGTAAGAGGTGTTGTCATCCAAAAAGCCTGCTACCGTCAAACGACTGTCGCAAACCACCGTCTCCAGCGTGCAAGAATAACCGCTCACTTTCTTGGGTGCATACTGTACGGTTCCGCTGGCGTCCGTGTATTTATAATGTGTATACTTGTAGTGCGTAACCGTCGGATCCTCTACCTTGCGTGTCGCCACCTCAAAGCCGATATAGCGGGTGTCTTTCGCAATCGGGCTGTCCTGCCACGCTGTGTAATCTGAATAGGTGGTCTTAGACAGCGTCCAGCCGTTTGATTTCAGCGTATTTTGGTCAGCGACCTTGCAAACGGTTTTAACATCCTTGTAGCGATAACCGGTTTTGCTTTCCAACGTATAATCACTGGGGTGTGCGGTCACTTCCGTCGGCAATGCGCTCTTTTGCATCCAGGCACTGGGGGTAGCAGAAGTGTTGATACAGTAATATTTTGTACTTTCTTCGCTGTCATTTTTGCCCAAACTGGTGGCGTAAAAAGAGATTTGACAAGTCTTGCTGACGGTGATGGGTCCGGTATAGATCTGCTCTGTGGACTCGTCGCCATTCAGATAGTAGTAAATCACCGCGTTTTGATCCGATGAAGTCAAGGTAAGTTGAACACGGTTTTTGAATTCACCGCTTTCATAATTTGCAGTCGGAGTCGGCGTTGTCTCTGCAAAATAATAAGCCGGATAAACCGCAATATCATGATCCACTTTCTCGTATTCATCCGCATTAAACCAACCGGCAAACTGCTTGCCGTCGGCAGAATCATTCACATTTTCCGGTGCCTTGGCACAATCACCGTGTGCCACCTTCTGCATAGAGATCACATTGTTATTAAAATCATAGAACTTTACGGTGTATGTATTGGTTTCATACTGCGCAGTCACAACCATATCCTGCTTAACGATAATATTACCTTTCAGAATTTGATCCCAACCGGAGAATGTTTTACCCTCTACTGTTTCAGCTTCCGGAGGCGTTAATATGTCTCCGTAATTGAACTTCTGAAGTTTGATACTTTGATTTTTCCAATCCACAAAAACAATCGTAAACTGCTTTTTGGTGAAATCAGAAAAGAAATCCGTATCCTCTGTAATATTGGTTGTGCTCTTGTCCCAGCCGACAAAGTCATACCCTTCCCTTGTAGGATTCTTCGGAACGGCGGCATTGGCGCCGTCCACCACAGTTTGTGTGCTGATCACCGTGCCGTCCCAGTCGTAGAACTTTACGGTATGCGTTGCTTTCGGCGCAGAAATTTTGTCCACTTCAATCAGGTTTGTCGTGCCCTCGATTCCGATTGCAACGGTATAATCGCCGGTTTCTACCGTTGGTTCATTACGCAATTTAAAGGAAAAAGAGTAGGAGCCGTCTTTCCCAACAACGGACTGTCCGATATATTCGTTGGTGTAGTCAGAAGCACCGGTATAGCCGTACACATAGAGGGTAATCTGCTTACCAGCAAAGGAGGCGTCTACCTTTTTGCGAATGGTATACTGCTTGCCACTGTCGTTTTCAGCACCGGCCGAATTGCTTTTATAACGATATGCCGTTCGGGTTTCCACCTGCTTGGCAGAGGTAGCCGTTATAGAAGCGTCTGTCCAATCGGACCAGTCTTTCCAACGATAGAAATTATAAATGTACTGGTAGGTTCCGTAATTGTACTGGGTCTTGGAGCCGCTTTGATAAGTCTCGTTGCCGGAATCCCCGCTGTTATAGAACCAATAAGCGCTGGAACCGCACTCCGGACATGCCGTCCCTCTATATAGATCTCGACTGCCGCAGCTGGACTTTTTGTACCACTCAAATGCAGAATAGTTACTGTAAAGGCCATGATAGGTGCCGCCGGCGTGATTGGTGGGGCAAAATGTATGATTGCCTCCGCCCCTTTTGTAGAAATGGTAGTATACATACTTCCAGCGCGTGCTGTATATCGGAACAGATTGGGTGCTCAGCAACGCTCTTTTTCCCGTTTCATTGTCATAGGTGGACATAACGGAATCCTGATAGCCGGTTTGTGAGATCAGCTTTGTCTGTTTGGTACCGTCCCAGATCCAGCCGTCCATCGTTTTGCTGCTGCCGGTTTTTGTTTCCTTGTCCCGGAAGCGGTACTCTGTACGCGTTTCAATTTGCAGATCGGTACCGCTTGGCTTTGTACCGCTCCAGGCAGACCACATCAATCCCTGATCGATGGTAGCCGCCATATTTTCGGAAAACGGGACGCCGGACGAATAGCTGTCCACGATAATGACCTCAGCCGTGGTAGCAGCATAGTCACAGGGAATGAACACTTCCATACCCTTCTTTGTACCGCCTTTGGGAATACTAAACGCCGCCGACTCGGTGGCGTCCACCAGCTTACCGGTTTTTGTTTTCAAAGATACAACCGCACGGCCTCTTGTGATTGCATTGGGTGTATTGGTCAAATCAAAGTATACATAATAGCCGTCCGACTGCCGCTTGGCTGAAGTAATTTGACAAACAATCGGCAGCGTTTTATTCTTCCACTCATAAATGCCTTGCACATTGATCGTCTTGTTTGTGGCATCCGTGTAAACAGACTTGTAGTCCTGACTCTGCCACCCAACAAAAATATATCCGGTGGGAACATTCACATCCGTTGGCGGCGTAGCGTCTTTTCCGTATTCAACTTTTTCGCTTTTCAGAACTTTCTTTTCCTTGTCCAGGAAATTCACGGTATAGGTATTGATTTTGTAATTGGCACGAATGGTCCGGTTCGCAGTCACATTATAGAACGAATCGCTCCATCCCTGGAAGGTATAGCCTTTGCGCGTGGGGGACGCGGGCGCGGTTGCGCTCTCACCGTATCGCACACTTTGCGTATGCAGTTCTTTGCCGTCCCAGTCCACAAATTTTACAGTAGAATTGGCGTGTGCCGTACAAGTACGGGAATTGTTATTGGAGCTGGTCCCGGATTGGTTCTTTGCTTCAACATAAATGGTATATGTGCCCACCTTGCTTAATGTAAGCGTATAGGAGCGCGCATTCGCATCTGTACCCAGATCACGATTCTCTGCGCCGCGCACCGCCACATTATACGCCGTCGCCCGCGCAGAGCCGTTCCATGTAATTGTTACGCTCTTGCCTACGGCAATATCCGTTGCACTGATACCGGTAATGGTCGGCTTATCCGGAATGGCCGGCGGTGCAGGCGGGGTGGGTTGAGATTGCGCAGAAGGCGTCAAATAGACATAACCTCGGAAAGTTTGATTACTCAAGTAATTAGGTCGACCTGTTGAAGTATTGAAAGTACCGCTCCAATTGGTAAACCATGTTCCTCGTGAACCGCCACCGCCGTTGATGACTGTATTTGAATAGCTATGGTAACTTGATTTTGGCTGAAATGTGTAATGAGCCTCAGAAGTAACAATTCTGTTTCCGCTAACACTTTCTACCACAGCCACATGTCCGCTGAAGCAGGCAATAGCACCGGGCCGGGGATAGTTTCCCGTTTCAAAAGCGCCTGTTCTTTTACAGTAGGCATACCAACCGCCTTGATCACTAAATCTGCCCAAATATGCGCTGTATCCAAGGATTTCATTTGCACGACATTGCGCGTACGCAACACAGTTATTTCGAGAATATCCGGCATACCAGCCCGTACGACTGGGAGCCGAATACCGCGGTGTAAATGTGGCTGCACTTGCCTGTATTATTCCCGCCGGAAAAACCGATATAAGCATCAGCAAGGATAACAACAGGGATAAAAACCTTGTACTTCGTTTTTTCATGGTATCCAGTCTCCTTTTCTTATTTTGTCTTCACGGTTTTTACTTTTGACCACGAAGAATAAATCGTAACATACCCTTTTTGCGTCTTCACTTTCTTATATGTACGAATACGCACATAGTATTTTTTCTTTGCTTTCAGTTTTTTAACCGTTTTAGCCGTAGATTTATTGTTACCTACATTTATCCATTTGGTCGTATTTTTGGTAAAGTTCTTGCTGGTGGAATACTGCAGCTGATAGCCGGTGGTTTGTGTTTTTTGCGCTTTCCACTTTACCCTCAGGCTTTTCTTTCCGCCTTGGAGTTTGGCCACGGTTGTGCCCTTTGGTACAATGGTGAATGTATATGTTTTTGTACCTTTATAGGCGCCCTTTAGCGTCAGTTTCACACTATATCGACCCACATTCTTACAACCGCCGGAATAAGACACGATGTAATGCTTGCCTGCTGTCAGTGTGTTGCCCTTACTGTCCTTGACCGTTACTTTTGGTTTTTGGACTTTACCGTTATATGTGTATGTACTCTTGGACAACTTCACGCCGGCCACACGATACACTTTGTTCTTTGCTGCCGAATAACGACACACGGCACATCTTTTTTCCGACACACCGTCCTTGCTCCATGTAGCCGCCGTGGTGTACCACTTGTAGGTATGCGCTTTCTTTTTGATCACCTGACCGGTAGACAAGCACAAACCGCATTTGGTGCAATATATGTCGCCGCTATATCCCTCTGCGGTGCAGGTAGCTGCCTTTGCGCGCTCCGTTCGTGTTTGGCTGTGGTCGCATTTTGGATTCATGCGTATTGTGACTTTTTGGCAATCCAGTGTAACAGAATCATATTTTTCATTGAATGTATCGTCCATATTATAAGACAACGTTAAGATTGAATTTTTGCTGTCACCGGAAAGTAATTTCACATGCAGCGTAAACAGGATATCATCCGCGATCACCTGATCGGTAGAATTCCACAGCTCATCGAATTGACCCACCGTATCTCCGATCGAGGTATTGAAAGTACCGGAAAACTGTCTGCCGCAGGTTGCGGAAATCGGCTGAATATCCGAAGCCGTATAGACAATGCGCAGCCGATACCCCATCAAGCCGTGATTGTTGGTGATCTTAATCGGAATGGACAATGTATCATTTTTTCGTCCCACCGGAGAGTCTGCATATACCCGTGCCATCTCACTGGTAAAAGACGGCTGTACCACACAGGTACACGGCGTACAGGAAACTTCTTTTTGCTCTGCAGAAAAAGAGAGCTGATATTCGCCGGAATCGGCTTGTGCCTTTGCTTTCAGCCGAATTTCAACCGCGTCTGTCGCAGAAGGAACTGCATTCAGATTTGAAATTTGAATCACAAGCACGTCACTGCGGAGCACACCGCTTGCCACGGCACCATTCAAGCCCTTAACGGACAGAAATTCAAAATTCGTTTGGTCAAATCGCATCTGCAGCGTACAGGCAGTCAAACCTTGTGCATTGTCCATACGCAACCGCACACCCACCGTCTCACCGGCAGTAACATTCTCCGTTTGCGCAGAGAATTTGGCATATTTTGTGATACTCTTGTTCGTTACGGTAATCGGAATATCCTCGCATTGCAGGGCTACATCCCGAAAGGCGTCGTCAAATGTATCTTCCTGCGTATAGGACAAGTGGATCTTCGTTAGACCGACTGCACCGGCAGAAACAGAGAAATTCACATAAAATAAAATGCCGTCCTGTGCTACCGCTTCACTGCCTGCCCAATACACATGGATCTGTCCGCGCACCATGTCGCCGTCTATGTTATCTTGGAGGCCGCCATTGGTCACCGGACCACTTTCCACGGAAAGAGGCGTAACAACGGACGGATCATAGTCTAATGACAATTTAAAGCCCAGCAAGCCGGTATTGGACTTTATCATTACCGGCACGCAAACCTGCTCACCTGCCAATGCCTGAGTCGCCGAACCGTAAACCGTTGGCCCATCTGCGGCAGCAAAAACAGACTCTGCACTGCACAGCATACTCAATGCCAAAGCTACCGCTAACAGCAGGCTTTGAAATCTTTTGAACAACCAAACCACTACCTTTCCCAATATAGATATATACCTTAGTTATTGTACTGCAATAAGAATGGCACTTCTATACTCAAACAGCGTACAGTTTCCTATTTTCTTTGTAAAACAGCAACTGTTTTTCAAAGCCTTAATAAGCAAAAACATATTCTTTTTACAAAACCCCTTGACTTGGAGTAAACGCAAAGTGCTATGATAAAGGCAGCCAAAACAAGGAGATTTTATCTATGAAATACGCAACAGAAGAAGCCTTTGTCGGTGCCAACGCATTTGGCAAAGGCGCCGCCAACACGGCTTATGCCCAATACTTTGTAGGCAATTCTTATCTGAATCCCCTTACCGATCCCCAGGTCACGCGCTGCATTGTCCAATGTGACCTTTGAGCCGGGGTGTCGCAACAACTGGCACATTCACCACGCCACAAAAGGCGGCGGTCAGTTGCTGATCTGCACCGCCGGTGAGGGCTGGTACCAGGAATGGGGAAAAGCCCCGGTAGCGCTGCACGAGGGCATGGTCATCACCATTCCGCCGGAGGTTAAGCACTGGCACGGCGCTAAGGGCGACAGTTGGTTCTCCCACATTGCTATGGAAGTGCCCGGTGAGAATGTCTCTAACGAATGGTGCGAGCCGGTGAGCGACACAGATTATAATGCACTGGAGGAAGAAAAATGAATTTGCAAAGCACAGACCCGGAATACACCCAGCGACTGGGCGCATTTCTTGAAGAAGTAAGAAACGAACCTGACAGCATGCTGGAGCCCACCACCCGCTGGCTGGCGATTCTGGCCACCCTCACCGGCAACGGCAGTGTAGACGCCTACAAAGAGGCACTGCCCCAAGCGCTGCAAGAGGGGCTTGACCCGGTGGCAGTCAAAGAGATGGTGTACCAGGCCACCGATTACCTGGGCTACGGCCGTGCGCTGCCGTTTCTGCACGCCACCAACGACGCGCTGACCGCCGCCGGCATTGCCCTACCACTACCCGGCCAGGCAACCACCACCATGAACGATCGGCTGGAGAAAGGCATTGCCGCCCAAGTCAAAATCTTTGGCGAACACATGAATGAGGCGTGGAAAGCCGGCACCGTCAACCGCTATTTGGCCGCCAACTGCTTTGGCGATTACTACACCCGCACCGGGCTGGATCTGGCCCAGCGAGAGATGATCACCTTCTGCTTTCTCTCTGCCCAAGGGGGCTGCGAGCCCCAGTTGATCGCCCACGCCAAGGGCAATATGAACATGGGCAACGACGCAGCGTTTCTGACCAAAGTGGTGCTCCAGTGTCTGCCCTACATCGGCTATCCTCGCAGCCTAAACGCCATGGGCTGCATTGCGAAAGCCGCCAAACAATAACCAAAAAGCAAGAACACCCCTGCACAGCAGCAAGCCGTGCGGGGGTGTTTTTATCAAACTGGTTGCCATTTTGAACACCCTGTGCTATTCTATAGTTTAGAAAGCCCCAAAAAGCCATCTGTCGCATGAAAAGGAGAAAGGAAATGAAACGAATAGTCTGCATTCTTATTTCTTGTGTACTACTTACAACGATTTGGATTCAAGGTCCCTGTGCTTATGCCAACACAGCAAGCGGCGAGTGCGGACAGGAGACCAGTTCCATTGTTTGGCATTTTGACACATCCACAGGCACCTTAGAGATAGAAGGCCAAGGAACAATGGCCGATTATTCAAATCTTGGCCACCGGGCACCTTGGTGCGACTATTCAGACCTTATACATTCAGTCATAATCAAAGAAGGAATTACACATTTGAGCCAATTAGGATTTTACAAGTGTGTCAACCTGCAAGAAATACAATTTCCAAATTCATTAAAAACAATTGGAGAATCTTGTTTTAGACAATGCGAAAGGCTTGAATCTTTATCTTTTCCTAATAATTTAAAGCGAATCATGGCTGGCGCTTTTATGGATTGTAACGCCTTAAAGACGGTAACCATTCCCTGCTCCACTACTATTGAAGAATCAGCTTTTACAACAACCTACAACTCAATAAAAAATGTTACCATAACTGCCGGTACCGGTATAATGCCAACAACCACATCCCTTGTACAACCTTGGGTATATGCTAATACCATCACTTTGTGCGATGGCATTCAAAATCTTCCGCCTAATTTTCTCACTGGTTTTTCACAATGTTCGTCACTTATTCTTCCAAAATCACTCAACTTGATTGATCAAAATGCATTTGTAAATTGCAATTTGCAAGCAATAACTATACTCAATCCTAATTGCACGATACTTGCAACAACATTATGTACAAAATCAATTTCTGGATTTGACAACTCGACTGCTAAAGACTTTGCTCTTCAAAACGACATCATTTTCAACGCATTAACAAATTGTAACGACTATGATATTGTACATGTTCCCGCTCCAAAAGAAAATGAAAACTACGTAGAAGACACCTGTACAACGGATGGCAGTTATACTGAGATTATTCGCTGCAAATACTGCAATTCGGTTCTACAATCAACCAATGTTATCTTGCCGTCGCACCATATTACAGAAAGCCGAAAAGAAAATGAAATTGCGAGTACTTGTTCAAAAGCTGGATCTTATGATTTGGTAACTTATTGCAGTCGTTGTAATATAGTCTTACAAACTAAACATATTTCTACCGATGCTCTTCCACACAATTACGGAGAATGGAAAATCGTTACATCACCGAGCTGCACATCAACAGGTATTTCTGTCCGATCTTGCAACGAGTGTGGCGTTATTGAACGAAAACTTACACCTGCACTTGGGCACAAAGAAATATGCGATGAACCGCCAATACAACCGACATGCACAAATCCAGGTAATACCAAACAAAGCCACTGTGAATACTGTAAAGCTGTCCTTAGTGAGAAGCAAATCATTCCAGCAACGGGTCATAACTGGGATAATGGCAAAACGATTACTTCACCTACCTGCAGCCACACTGGTAAAAAGCAATTGACATGTCTAACTTGCGGTGTTCAAAAAGTCGTTTCAATTGCCAAACTGCCACATAGTCCTGTAACGGATCCAGCTGTCCAACCGACATGCACAAAATCGGGCAAATCCGCCGGACGCCATTGCAAAATATGCGGTACGATTATACAAAAACAGTCCACCCTTAAGGCACTTGGACACCAACCTCAAAAAATCAAAGGAGTAAATGCTACATACTGGAAGGATGGAAAAACAGACGGCTCAAAATGCAAAAAGTGCAAAATCATTCTAACAAAGCAAACCAAAATCGTAAAAAAATCCGTCAACTGTAAAAACATTAAAAGTCTAAAAAAAGGATTTGACTTACAGTGGATCAGAGTTAGAGACAGTTCCGGATACCAAATACGTTACAGTCGAAACAAATCAATGAATTCAACTAAAACGCTTACGATTAAAGGAGGCAACAGCACTCATAAGAAGATTTTAAAACTAAAAACGCATACAAAATACTATGTTCAAATACGAGCATACAAAACGGTAAGTGGAAAAAGACTGTATTCAAATTGGTCAAAAACAAAAAGCGTAACCACAAAATGACAAAACACCCCTGCACAGCAGCAAGCCGTGCGGGGGTGTTCTGTATCTGAATGCAGTTATAGGATGGTGGCGTGGCTACCGCCGGTGGGAGCCTTGGTGACCAGGATCTGCCGGTCGATGGCCGCGCGCAGGTCCGCCACATGGGAGATGATTCCCACCAACCGGTCGCTACGAGCCAAATCCGTCAGGGCGTGCAGTGCCTGGTGGAGGGACTCCTCGTCCAGAGAGCCGAAGCCCTCGTCCACAAACATCGCGTCCAGCCGCACGCCGCCGGCGGCGCTCTGTACTCGATCCGACAGCCCCAGCGCCAGCGACAAAGAGGCCTTAAAGGACTCGCCGCCGGACAAACTCTTTACACTGCGGGTGGTGCCGTTATAATGGTCGATCACATCCAGATCCAGTCCAGACTGGTTGCGATTGTTCTCTGCCGTTTGGCGGCGCACCAGCTCGTACTGTCCGCCGGACATAACCATAAAGCGGGTGTTGGCACAGGCCAGCACCGCGTCCAAGTCCTGCATTTGCACATAGGTCTCCAAGGTGACCTTTTCTTTACCGGTCAAGTTGCCGGTGGCAGTATCTGCCAAGGCTTTTATCCAGCCGTAGCGGTGCTCCGCCGCCTCCAGTTCGGCCGCCGTGTGCCGCATTTGATCCAGCACCGTTTGATTGGTCTGGAGTCGCACAGCCAGTGTCTTGCCTTGATCGGTCAGCGTATGCAGCCGGGTCTGCAACTGCGCCAGCTGGGCGCGCAATGCCGCCGGGTCCGCTGCCGGGCAAGTCTCCAACTGCTGTCGGGTCTGTTGCAAAGTGGCCACTAAGGCCGCCGCCTGCATGTCCAGCTCTGCCACGGCAGCTTGCGCCTTTTGGTGTGCCTGTTCTAAGGCATTTCGTTTTTCCGTTATGCGGTGCTGTTCCTCTTCCGCAGCCGACTGGGTAGCAAAAGGCAGTTCTGCCGCCAGTTCGCTGCACCGGCTTTGCTGCTGTTTGACCGCTTGTTGCAGCTGCTGCACCTGCAATTGCAATTCCGTCTGCTGTCGGGCACGCTCTGTGGTGCGCGCGGTGACTTGCGGCAAAGCCTGCTCCACCTGCGCCGCTTCTTCTGCGGCTGCCTGGGCGGCCTGCTTATTCGCTTCTGCCCCGGTACAAGCCGTCTGTGCCTGTGACAGCGCTTCTGCCAAAACCGATTGCGGCTCCTCCGGCAAATCACCAAGCAGCGCTTGCCACCCGGCAATAAACGCCCGCTGCTGTTCTCGATACTGTCCCTTTGCACCACCGGCGGACTGGCTGGCAGTGGTGGCCTTTGCCATAGCGGATCGGGCCGCCTGCTGGGTTGCCTCCAGCTGTGACTGTGTAGGCGCCTGCGTGGGCAAAACCGCCGGATGAGGGTGCTCCGTGGCGCCGCATACCGGGCAAGGTGCACCCGGCTGTAAATCTGCCGCCAACACGCCGGCTTGGCTGTCCAGAAAAGCCCGGTTCAGGCGCTGATAATCCTGCTCCAAACGCTGGGCGTGCTCTGCCGCAGCCTGATAATCGGCAGCAGCACGGCGATAAGTATTCTCCGTAGTTTGCAGCGCAGCCCGCTGCTGTTCTAAAGCAGTCAACGCCTCTACCTTTTGCTGGGCCTGTGTACAGGCAGCCTTGGCCTGCTCCAACCCGGCGGCCGCCCCTTGCAGTTCCTGCCGCCGCTGTTCCAAACGGGTTTGTTCTGCGCGGGCTTTTTCCGCTGCTTCACCGGCTGCCGTGTATGCCGCTGTTTGCTGCGCTGCCTGCTGCCGCACCTCTGCCAAGATCTGCTGTGCTTTGGTCAGACGGTCGTACTTGGGCAGCTGGGCTTGCAGCAAAGCCAGGCGGGCAGTAAGCGGTTTTGTCTCCTCTGCCTGTGCGGCGCACTGCTTCAATCTATCCGCTGCCGCCGCTTGCTTGGGGGTCAATTCCGCCTGCTGCCGGGTCAGCTCTTGCAGCTGTTGTTCCAATTTCAAACGGCGCTCCGCAGCTGTCAATGCTGCCCTGTCGGCTTGCATTTTCTCTTGTATTTCTGCCGTTTGGCGGGTGTTCTCCGCAGCGGCAGCCGTGTCTAACTGAATCAGCTGTTCCAACACCTCTTGGCTTTCAGAAAAGGGCAGCTGACCTTGTTGCAGCGCCTGCGCTTTGGCAAAAAGCATAGAGTCCTCCGGGCAGCGCACCCCTTCGCCGTATTGGCGCAGTTTTTCCTGCCCGGCGTCATACGCACGCTTCACCTCCAAAGCAGATTGTCGCAGCTTCTCCTGCAAGCAGGCATACCGCCCGGTGTCAAACAGCTTTTGGAAGATGCGGCTGCGATCCTCCGTCTTGGCAAGCAGTAAGCGCAAAAAATCCCCTTGCGCCAGCATGGCGATTTGGCAAAAGTGATCGTGATCCAGCCCAAGCAAGGCGGTGATTTCGCTGTCCACTTCCGCCTGCTTGGCAATCACCCGACCGTCCGGGCAGATCAGCTCCGCCATAGCGTGCTGGGTAGTCATGCCCTCACCCCGGGTCTTGGGCCGCCGGTACTCCGGGCTGCGGCGCACGGTGTATACCGCCCGGTCGTATGCAAAAGTCAACTCTGCAAAGGTGGGAGTCTCCGGCGCTGCGTACTTGGAGCGCAAGGTGGATGGCTCCCGGCTTTTGCCGCTGGCCTTGCCATACAGCGCAAAAATAATGC
>OGZH01001173.1_pt1 | contig 16966 bp, 13 predicted proteins | sample 1576741 | NCBI WGS metagenome assembly OGZH01 (sample SAMEA3541560, study PRJEB24748) | human gut metagenome | biome: human gut; feature: human-associated habitat; material: faeces | place: China | collected 2012 | reverse complement strand
GGTGCCCCGAAGGGGCGGAGGGAGAGAACCTTGCCATAGCCCGAAATATTTCGGATTGCCGCAAGGTTCTCTCCCCCACCGCCTGCGGGCGGAGCCCCCTCGCAGAGGGGGCCAAGAAAAAACAAAAACCGCATCCTTGCGGACGCGGTTTGTTTGCTGCTTACTTATTCCCCTTTCGCCGCTTCGCGGTGCAGGTTCGCAATGTCCACCAGCTCCATCTGGCTGATGTCATGGTCACCGCGCAGGGCGTCGACGAGGACGCGGGCAGTGTCCATGGCCGTGATGGTCGGGATGGACAGTTCGGTCGCCTTGCGGCGGAACTTGACCGAGTCGCGGTGCGGGTCACGGCCGTGGGGGCTGGTGGAGATGATGTAATCCACCAGCCCGCTTTCCAGCAGGTCAATGACATTCGGGCGCGCGCCGCTCATCTGGCGGACAACGCTGCAGGGCACCATCTCGCTGTTCAGGAACTTGGCGGTTCCGGGCGTGCCGTAGATCTTGTAGCCGTAGTCGTGCAGCTTCCAGGCAAGCTCGGCGGCCTCGGCCTTGTCGCTGTCCTTGACCGAGATGATGACGCAGCCTCGGCACCAATTAAGAATCAAACAGGCCGGAGCTTTGTGCTCCGGCCCTTTTAATTTATAAAAACATTTATCAGAGGTAATTATCATGGCAAAAAAAGGAAAAAAGACCAATGTGATGAGAATTCTGGATAAAGAAAAAATTGATTATGACACAAAGTCCTACGACTACACAGAAGAGGATCTTTCCGGCGTTCATGCAGCTGCTGCATTAGGCTATGATGCAGATATGGTATTCAAGACGATCATTACCAAGGGAGACAAGACAGGTCCGGTTGTTTTCTGCCTTCCTTCTGAAAAGGAAATCGATTTGAAAGCAGCGGCCCGTGTAAGTGGAAACAAGAGTGTCGAAATGATTCATGTCAAGGAACTTCCGGGTCTGACGGGGTATATCCGGGGCGGATGCTCACCGATTGGAATGAAGAAAGAATTTCCTACATATATTGATGAAAGCTGCTATAACCATGAAAGGATCAGCATCAGCGCAGGCCAGAGAGGCCGCCAGGTACTGATTGCACCAAAAGATCTCGTAGAATTGATTCATGCGGAGGCAGCCGATCTGACACAGAAATAAAATACGGAAGCTTTATGAAAATCTGTTTTGGCGGTAAAAAAGCTGTGATGAAATGATCGTACATTTTGTCACAGCTTTTTATTGCCGTAAAATCGATGGTATTTTGTATACGAACTCCAGGGACGTAAAGGGGACAGACGGGGCCGCAGGGTCTTTAGGCCATACAAGAGGAAGAATTTGTCCGGAATAGTACTCAGTATAAAAATAAGTAAACTAAATCAAAATGAAAGAAATTTATTATATACATGTTATAAATGATAAAATTTCTATAAAGTGATATAATAAAGACGTAAGAAAAAGGATGCTGTGAACAGCTATTCCTGGAAACACGATATCCAGGAAACGGCTGCTGCACAGACAGAACGGAAGCGGAATCCGATTGATTTAACACTTTCTTTCTCTTCCCTCGCGGCCGTAATTGTTTTTATCCCATCCTTTTCTTGTTACGGGCGCGGGATGTATCCGGATTCCGATTCTTGAAAAAAAGACCTCTTTTGAGGTCTTTTTTCGTAAGTGAATAAAACTGCAGGCATAAAAGGTTTCTTCCTTTCTGGAATGATATAATAAAGGAAAAAGCAGTGCCGGCAAGGAGGAAAATTATGTTTATTTCAGGAATGACTGTGGAAAATTACAGAACGTTTCAAAATGTAAGTTTTCATTTCGACAGCCAGGTCAATTATATTGTAGGGGACAATAATATAGGGAAGAGTAATTTCCTGAGCCTTCTGAAATCAGCTACGCACGGATATGGATTCAAGGAGGCAGATTTCCTGGATCCAGACCTTCCGATACGGGTTACCTTCGATTTGACGACAAAAGATGAAGGCGGCAATGATTCCATCCGAATTGAGCTTAAACAGTCTGTCAGGGAGATCGTGCCGCGCCTCTACAATATGGATACAGGGGAAACACTTCCTCTTGAATACATGCGCTGCCTTTTCTGCCTGGATTTTGCTCTCTCTGAAATCCCTAAAAATATGCTGGATGACAATCTGGCCGGCAGGACGATCAGTATCTTCGATGAATATCTTTCCTATGGTCCTGAGGCCGTGGAAGAAGTGGAACGCATGATGAATGAAAGAGGCTTTTCCATTTCCCTTCCTAAGGATGATCCTCATAAGGCCGCACTGGTCCTTTTCGGTGAAATTTTCGGCGCACAGATTTCCGGGACTTCTTATGATTCCACGATGAAGCTGATGATTGCCGTAGGGGTTTCGCTTCTTGTCCTGATGCGGGAGAAGCGGGAAAGCCGTGCGATTTCCTTCGAGAATATCATCATGACGAAGAATGACGGAACGCGCCTTCTTCCTGTCATTGTGAATATTGATGAGCCGGAGCTCCATCTGCATCCATACCTCCAGCGTGCTCTTCTGGCATTCTGCCGTTCGATCCTGAATAACAAGGAAAGTTTCTTCTTGAAGCTTGTGCAGAATCTTCTTGGCGTGGACGGACTGGACGGGCAGCTCTTTGTCGTCACTCATTCTACGGATGCTCTTGTCAACGACTACCGGAAAATCATCCGCATGTACAGGGATGAGAAGGAAATGGTACGTGCTGCCTGCGGTTCTTCCTTCCATTTTGACAGTGAAATAGAAAAGCATCTGATTATGCATTTCCCGGAAGTCAAGGAAGCCCTTTACTCCCGCTGCACGATCCTTGTCGAAGGAGAGACGGAGTATGGTTCCTTCGGCTATTTTGCAAAGACACTCGGCGTTCAGTTTGATTATCATGGAATCTGCCTCATCAATGCACGGGGAGAAAGTTCCATTTCAAAGATTGCTGAATTGATCCGACGTTTCCATATACCGGCCGTATGTCTCTATGACAGGGACGTCATGGGGTCAAGGCACCATTCTTCCTATGTCTTCTATACGGACTACATCTGTTTTGAAATGGATGTCGTAAAATCCTGCCTGTCACATGGGAAACGAAAGCTTCTCGATGACGTCATCGGGGATATTGAAGAAGCGGGGGATGTCGTAAGCTCTGCGCTGATCAAAAAAGCAGGAGCAAAGCTGGGCGTTCCGAAGGGCTTTTATCCGCCAAAGAAGCTGAAGAATATTAATCCAAGAGATGAGAAAGCGCAGGAGTTCTATTACTTTGCCTGGCTCTATGGGAACAAAGGCGTTATCATAGGGCGCGCTCTGGGAAAGAGGCTGACGGAAAATGAAATTCCGCCTGCTTTTGCCAGAACCATTCATGCGGCTGTCCGCTTTTCCGCCGGGAATAAGGGACAATCCGGTGAGAAGTAGTATGTCTTCAGGTACCTGGGTTTTTCTATAATGAAAATTTAACAATTTTGCTATTGAAAAACCCGAGTATACCTTTTAAGATTATAAAGATATCATATTTTGTTGTTTTTAAGGAGGCCGGCATGAACGCGATTTCGCTCAAAGGCCGTTCTGTCCTCGGACTGCAGGATTTTACAGCCGGGGAAATTGAACGGATTCTGGAAGTGGCAGCACAGATGAAAAAAATTGTACTGTCTGATAACAAAAAGCGGGATTTCCTGAAAGGTAAATCCATTGTGACAGTGTTTTCTGAGGCATCAACGAGAACACGCAGTTCTTTCGAGCTTGCCGGTAAATACTTGGGAGCCGATGTTATCAATATTACAAAGAGCGGCAGCTCGATGACGAAAGGTGAAAGCATGCGAGATACATTGCTTACTGTTTCCGCTATGGGAGTAGATGCAGTGATTATTCGTGATTCGTCAGAGGGGGCCGCTCTTTTTGCATCCAAAGTAATGAGCCCCAAGGTCAAGGTGCCTGTTGTCATCAATGCAGGCGACGGCGCGCATGCTCATCCGACGCAGGCGCTGCTCGAACTTTTCACATTAAAGGAAGCAGGCAAGAATATCAAAGGAATGAAGTATGTCATCATTGGCGACATTCTCCACTCCCGCGTTGCGCGAAGTGATATTTACGGGTTTACGAAGCTGGGCGCTGAAGTACATCTTGTGGGACCGCGCACTTTGGTTCCCAAGGAACTCGAGTCAATGGGAGTCATCGTTGATGACAACCTTGAAGATGCATTAAGGGATGCTGATGCGATCAATATTCTTCGTATCCAGCTTGAAAGAGCTGCAGGCGGATTCATTCCGACAACAAGAGAATATGCACGTCTCTTCGGCATCAACAAGAAGAGACTGGAGCTTTGCAAGAAGGATGCGGCCATCATCCATCCGGGCCCGATGAACCGTGGCATAGAAATCGGATATGATGTGGCTTACGATGAATCATCCTGGATTCAGGAAGAAGTAAGAAACGGCGTAGCAGTGCGTATGGCATTGGAGTATTTGACACTGACGGAGGGCAAAGACATTGAAGCTGGTCATTAAAAACGGAATCATTGTAAATCCTGCCAGAAAGCAGCATGAAAAAGGCGACATTGTCATAGAAAATGGGAAAATCCTCTCCATTGGCGGGACTGCAGATACAGAAGGCGCAGAAGTTTATGATGCAAATGGCTTGTTTGTCGCACCAGGACTCATTGATATGCATGTCCATCTCCGTGAACCCGGACAGGAAGCCAAGGAAGATATTCACACAGGCACGCAGGCAGCAGCCGCAGGCGGCATCACGCGCGTGGCAACAATGGCCAACACAAAGCCTGTCATCGATAATGCAGCAGTCTTCAGGGATGTGCTGAGACGCGTCGATGAATGCGGTGTCGTCAAGGTCAGCGTCATCGGTGCTCTTTCCAAAAATCTGGAAGGAAAGCAGCTCTCTGAGATGGGAGACATGGCAGCCGAAGGCGCAGCCGCTTTCTCTGATGATGGCCATTATGTAGAAAGCGCAAACTTCATGCGCAGGGCTATGGAATATGCAGACATGCTGCACAAGATGGTCATCGACCACGCAGAAGATGCAACCATGTGCTCCGGCGGTTTCATGAATGAAGGAAAGGTATCTTATGCAATGGGCGTGACCGGAAGACCGGCAGCCGGGGAAGATATTGCAGTAGCAAGAGATCTTCTTCTGTCAGAAATGACGGGATGCCATATCCATATCGCCCACGTCAGCAGTGCAAAGGCTGTGGAACTGATCCGCGAGGCTAAGGCGAAGCATGTGAACTGCACAACAGAAGTCACATCACAGCATCTTTACTTTACAGATGAATGGCTGAAGAATTATGAGTCTTCCTTCAAGATGGCACCGCCAATCCGCACCGAAGATGACAGGAAAGCTCTGATTGAAGGATTGAAGGACGGCACGATCGACGCCATCATTACCGATCATGCGCCGCACTGCAACGAAGAAAAGGATGTTCCTTTCAACTGTGCGCCTAACGGCATTGCAGGACTGGAAACGTCTCTTGCTTCTGCGCTGACGGTTCTTTGCCACAACAAAGGATTTACGATTGACAGGCTTATTGAACTCATGAGCGTCAATCCGGCCCGTCTCCTTGGCGTAGAAGGCGGAGTTCTTGAAGAAGGAGCTGCTGCTGATATTGTCGTCATCGATCCGGACAAGGAATGGACGGTTCATGGAAATGAACTTTATACGAAATCACTTTTCACGCCTTATGAAGGACTGACTTTGAAGGGCAGGGCTGTGCTTACAGTCGTAGATGGAGAGATTGTCATGAAGGAAGGGAAGGTGCTGAAATGAAAGGCCTCTTGGTTTTAGAAAACGGCGCCCGCTTCGAGGGTGATCTCCTGGGAACAGTAGAAGGAATGGGAGAGCTCGTATTCAATACGGGCATGACAGGATACCAGGAATGCTTTACGGATCCGTCTTATGAAGGACAGATCCTGACACTGACATATCCGCTAATCGGCAACTACGGTGCGAATGATCTTTTCATGCAGAACAGGAAACCGGCTGCTGCAGGATATGTCCTGGATCAGATCACAGAGCATCCGAGCAACTGGGAATGCAAGGAAAAGATTACGGATTTCATTGAAAGATACCATGTGCCATGCCTCTACAATGTAGATACAAGAGCGGTCACAAGAATGGTCCGCATGCAGGGCGTCATGAAAGCTGTCATCGTTTCTGCTGACAGAGGCGAAGATTTCATTCAGGAAGCTCTGGCAAAACCGATGCACAAGAATCAGGTCGAAAGAGTAACGACCGCTTATCCATATACATACGGGGACGGTAAGTACCAGGTATCCCTTCTTGACTGCGGACTGAAGAAGAATATTCTCGTCAGTCTGGCGGCCAATGACTGCACGGTGCATGTATTCCCGGCCCATACAACGGCTGAGGAACTCCTTGCGTCCGATCCGGACGGAATTTTCCTTTCGCCCGGACCGGGAGACCCGCAGGATGTGCCCTATGTCGTTGAAACGGTCAAGAAACTGATCGGAAAGAAGCCGATTTTCGGTATCTGCCTGGGAATCCAGATGCTCTCCACCGCCTTAGGCGCGCATACCTTTAAGCTGCCTTTCGGACACAGAGGATCCAACCACCCGGTCAAGGACCTCAGAACCGGCCGCGTATACATCACGAGCCAGAACCATGGTTATGCAGTTTCCGATGAAGGACTGCCGGATTGCATTGAAGTCACGCACAGAAGCGTCAACGACGGAACCATTGAAGGCATCCGCCATAAGACACTTCCGATTCAGGCAGTGCAGTATCATCCGGAAGCTTCACCCGGACCGAAGGATAACTTCTATCTCTTTGCTGAATTTACGAAGGCCATGGAGGAGTTCAAAAATGATAAATAAAGATGTGAAAAAAGTTCTCGTCATTGGCTCTGGTCCTATTGTCATCGGACAGGCTGCAGAGTTTGACTACGCTGGTACACAGGCCTGCCGCTCTCTTAGAGAAGAAGGCGTGGAAGTTGTTCTTGTCAACAGCAATCCATCCACAATCATGACCGACGTAGATATTGCTGACCGTGTATATATCGAACCGATTACGCTCCCATTCGTAACGGAAGTCATCAAGAGAGAACGTCCGGATGCCCTTCTTGCCACGCTTGGCGGACAGGTCGGCCTTAACATGGCAGTACAGCTTGCTGATGCAGGTGTGCTGGACAAGTATAATGTAAAACTCCTCGGCTCTTCTCTCCATGCAATCAAGCATGCAGAAGACAGAGAACTCTTTAAGGAAGCTATGGAAGAAATCCATCAGCCGGTTCCTGAATCTGAAATTTTCGAAGACCTGGAACCTGCTGTTGCTTTCGCAGATAAGATCGGATACCCGGTCATCATCCGCCCTGCTTATACACTGGGCGGTACAGGCGGCGGCATTGCGCATGACCGCTATGAAATGGAAGAAATCGCCAACCGCGGCATCAAGCTTTCTCCGATCAATCAGATTCTGGTTGAACGCAGCATCGCCGGCTGGAAAGAAGTAGAATTCGAAGTCATGAGAGACGGTGCTGATAACTGCATTATCGTCTGCGCTATGGAAAATATCGATCCTGTCGGTGTTCATACAGGCGATTCCATTGTTGTCGCTCCGACGCAGACTCTGACAGACCAGCAGTACCAGATGCTCCGTACAGCTTCCCTTGATATCATCCGCTATCTCCGCATCGAAGGCGGCTGCAACGTACAGTACGGCCTTGATACCAAGACGAACCAGTACTACGTCATCGAAGTCAATCCGCGTGTCAGCCGTTCATCGGCTCTGGCATCGAAAGCAACCGGCTATCCGATTGCCAAAGTAGCAGCAAAGATTGCCCTTGGCATGCATCTTGATGAAATCACCAATGCCATTACAGGAAATACAAAAGCATGCTTTGAACCGTCGATCGACTATGTCGTATGTAAATTCCCGAGATGGCCGTTTGAAAAGTTCACGCTTGCCGACCGCGAAATCGGAACGCAGATGAAGGCAACCGGCGAAGTCATGGCGCTCGACCGTACACTGGAAGGTGCTCTTCTTAAAGCACTCCGTTCCCTCGAAGTCGGAGGCGGCTACCTGCACCTCGACAAGCTTGACGGACAGTCCCTCTATGATATCCGCTGCCTCTTGAGACGCATTGACAATGAAAGAATCTTTGTTGTCGCTGAAGCACTCAGAAGAGGCATCGAACCTGAAGAAATCAACCGCATTACAAGAATCGACCTCTTCTTCATCTACAAGATCCAGAACATCATTATGATGGAACGCCGTCTCATGAAGGAAGGGCTGACGGTAGAATCCCTGAAGGCTGCCAAGAGAATCCAGATGCCTGATGAAGCGATTGCGCATTTCTGCGAAGTTACTCCCAAAGAAGTGGAAAACTTCAAGAGAAAAGCCAACGTGCATCCGGACTTCAAGATGGTAGATACCTGCGCTGCTGAATTTGAAGCGCATACGCCATATTACTACTCCGCCTACGGCGCAGAAGACGAAGTAAAGCCGCAGGGGAAGGGTTCCGTCGTCGTATTCGGCTCCGGTCCGATCCGCATCGGGCAGGGCATCGAATTTGACTACTGCTCCGTTCATGCTTCCTGGGCTCTCAGGAAGGCAGGAAAGAAATCCATCGTCATCAACAACAACCCGGAAACCGTTTCGACCGACTTTGATACATCCGATTCCCTGTACTTTGAACCACTGACAGAACAGGATGTCATGGAAATCATCGATAAGGAAAAACCGGAAGGCGTCATCTGCCAGTTCGGCGGCCAGACTGCCATCAACCTGGCAACACCGATGGCAAAACGCGGCATCCGCATTATCGGTTCCTCCAATGAATCCATCGATATGGCAGAAGACCGTGAACGTTTTGATACATTGATGGGCCAGCTTGGCATTGCACGCCCGAAGGGCTGCCTTGTCGAAAGTGTTGAAGAAGCTATGGCAAAGACGGAGGAACTTGATTATCCGCTGATTGTCCGCCCAAGCTACGTCCTTGGGGGAAGAGCCATGCAGATCGTTTATGATCAGGCTGAACTGAAACAGTACCTGAAGGAAGCCGTTGTCGCATCCCATGAGCATCCGGTCCTGATCGACCAGTACATGGTCGGCCGTGAAGTGGAAGTCGATGCCATTTCCGATGGCGTCGATGTCTGCATCCCGGGCATCATGGAACAGATTGAACGTTCCGGCGTTCATTCCGGCGACTCCATTGCCGTTTATCCTCCGCAGCATCTCTCGCAGGAAATCATTGAAACACTGACCGATTACACAGGAAGAATTGCAAGAGCCATGAACGTCAAGGGCCTCGTCAATATCCAGTTCATCGTAGTCAATGGCAAGGTCTATGTCATTGAAGTCAATCCGAGAGCCAGCCGTACGGTTCCATTCATGAGCAAGATTACCGGCATCAACATGGTTGAATATGCAACAAGAGTCGCTCTTGGTGAATCCCTGAAGGATACAGGGCTTCCGCTCGGACTCGTGCCGGACAAAGGCTATGTAGCCGTTAAAGCACCGGTATTCTCTTTCTCCAAGCTGGGACTTGTTGAAATCAAGCTCGGGCCGGAAATGAAATCCACCGGCGAAGTCATGGGCATCGGACACACCTATCAGGAAGCGCTTTACAAAGCAGTCGTTGCTGCGCATCTTACTGTTCCGTCCCATGGCAATGTCCTGATTACCGTCAGCGACCGCGATAAGCCCGAAACAGCTGAACTTGCCCGCGGGTTCGTCAACCTCGGATATCGTCTGATCTGTACATCCGGTACAGGTTCCTATTTCCAGAACCTTGGAATTCCGGTTGAAATCATCAAGAAGATCCATGAAAAGGGCGAAAACTGCGAAAAGTATCTGAAACTTGGCAAGGTAGACATGGTACTCAATACGATTTCCTATGGAAGCCAAATCGAACAGGAAGGCTATGACCTCCGCCGCATTGCGGTAGAACTTGCCATCCCGTGCATTACTTCTCTGGATACAGCCAAGGAAGTACTGCGTGTCATGGCATCGACCGGAGATGGCTATCACGTGGAAGCCATTCAGGATTATGTGAAGGAGAACTGAAAAAGCATGGCAGGTTATGTAGAAAAAGGAATTATTTGGCTTCATAAGAAGATTGCTAAGGACATCTGGCAGATGCAGATTGAACTTCCGCTGACAGCCAGAGAAGCAAAGCCAGGACAGTTCATCCATATGAAAGTCAATGATCCGCGTTACCTTTTAAGGCGTCCGATTTCCATTGCGGGAACGGACCCTGAAAAGGGACTCGTTGAAATCATTTACCGTATCGTCGGAAAAGGAACAGAAGCCATGTCCCATCTGAAGGAAGGGGATGTCGTAGACAGCTTAGGGCCTCTTGGCACATCCTTTTCCATGGATAAGGATCATATCGTAGGCATTGGCGGCGGCATTGGAATTGCGCCGATCCTTTTCATGGCAAGACAGGCAAGACCTGGACAGATGACCGTTGTCATCGGCGGCAGAAATAAGGAAGAAGTATTCTGGAAGGATTTATTCCCGGATACGGTCAGGAAAATGATCGTAACGACGGATGATGGATCTTATGGAATCAAAGGATTCTCCGTTTCCGTGCTTCCTCAGATGTTTGCTGAAGAAAAGGTGGACGAAGCCTGCGTATGCGGACCAGCCATTATGATGAAGACTGCCGCAGAAATGGCAAAGACGGCAGGCGTATACTGCGAAGTCTCTGTGGAGAGAAGAATGGGATGCGGCATTGGCACATGCCTTGGCTGCGTTTGCGACAAGAAGTCAGGCGAAGGCCATTACAAGGTATGCACTGACGGCCCGGTGTTTAACGCAGAGGAGGTAGTATTATGACAAATCTGTCGGTAAATTACCTGGGAATCCCGATGAAAACACCGCTGATCGGCGCGTCCGGGACAGTAGGCTTCGGACTTGAAATTGCTGAATACGTCGACATGAATAAAGTCGGCGCCATTTCCGGGAAGGGCCTTGCGCCGACTCCCTGGAAAGGAAATGAAGGCATACGCGTTGCTGAAACGGATTCCGGCATGCTGAATGCCATCGGCCTTGAAAATCCAGGTGTTCCTTACTTTATTGAGCATTACCTTCCCAAGGTTAAAAAGCTGGGCGTTCCTTTCATCGCCAATATGGTGGGGAAGACGACCGAAGAATATGCAGAATGTGCAAAAATGCTGACGGTAGACGGCGTTGATGCGCTGGAAGTCAATATTTCCTGCCCGAATGTCAAGGAAGGCGGCGTTGCTTTCGGGACAGATCCCAAACAGGCAGCCGCTGTGACAAGAGCCATCAAGGACAGCACGAATCTTCCTGTTATCGTAAAGCTGTCACCGAACGTGACCGATATCGTCACGATTGCAAAAGCGGTGGAAGATGCAGGCGCTGATTCACTGTCCCTTGTCAATACGCTTTTAGGACTTGCCATTGATGTCAGGACAAGACGCCCGATTCTTGGAAATATAACAGGCGGATTCGCCGGCCCTGCCATCAAGCCGGTCGCGCTCCGCATGGTATGGCAGGTGGCAAAGGCCGTCAATATTCCGGTATCCGGATTAGGCGGCATCATGACCGGCATCGATGCCATTGAGTTTATGATGGCAGGCGCAGATACGGTTCAGATCGGCACAGCCAATATCATTGATCCTAATGCCATGGAACGTATTGCCGATGAAATGGATGAATGGTGCGATAAGAACGGCGTCAAGGATATTCAGGAAATCGTTGGTACGCTGAAAGCTTAATAGAAAGCCAACACAAAAAGGACTGCTCATTGAGCAGTCCTTTTCAAATGCTTATTAAGAATGATGGGGACAGCGTTATTTCTTAGCGCCGTTGAAGTTGTTCTCGTCATCCCACCATACGATACCCTTCTGGTTCTTGAGTACTTTCTTGTGGAAAATCGGAAGCTTGATGCCTTTTGCAAGCTGGTCTTCATAATCCTTCAGGCATGTACGAACCTGCGGGAATAAGAGGAGAATAGCTGTAACGTTTGTCAGAACCATGAATGCCATGAAGAGGTCAGCCAGATTCCAGACGAGCGGAAGATCAGCAATGGAACCCCAGAAAATCATGACAGCGATCAGTACGCGGAAGAGATTCAGCGGCCATTTTTTATGAGTCAGATGGCCGATATTGATTTCACCATAGTAGTAGTTGCCGATAAGAGAGGTGAATGCAAAGAGGAAAATCAGGATGGAAACGGCTTTTGGAGCCATAGGTCCAAAGTACTGCGCCAGATCCCACTGTACCAGTTCGATACCGGTCAGTCCGGTAGATGCATAATCACCAGTTAAAAGAACAATGAATGCAGAAGCAGAGCAGATGAAGAGTGTATCGACATATACGCCGAATGCCTGGATCAGGCCCTGTACAACCGGATGATTGGCATCAGCTGTTGCAGCTGCGTTTGGAACAGAACCTTCGCCGGCTTCATTGGAGAAGAGGCCTCTCTTGAAACCAGTCAGGACAGCAGCGCCCATGCCGCCGCCAAATGCAGCCTGCCAGTCAAATGCATCTCTGAAAATGATGTAGAAAACATGCGGCATATCCGTGATGTTGTAAATCATGATGCCAAGCGCAATAACGATGTAAAGGCCTGCCATGAGGGGAACCATCCATTCAGTGACGCGGGCAATACGTCCCATGCCGCCGCAGATGACAGCCATGGCAAGAACTGTAACAACAGCTCCGACGACCATACGGTCAGCACCAAGTGCATGGTTCAGCGCAAGGGAAATAGTATTGGACTGGACGGAGTTGTAAATCATGCCGTAAGTAACGGAAATGAGGATGGCAAAGATAGCTGCCCAGAGTTTGTGGCCCAAACCATTTTTCAGGTAGTAAGCAGGACCGCCTCTGAAACCATTTCCGCCTTCACGCGGAACCTTGTAAATCTGAGCCAGGGTACTTTCTACAAATCCTGTAGCCGAACCGATGACAGCAATGAACCACATCCAGAAAATAGCTCCAGGACCGCCGGATACAATAGCAATTGCAATGCCGGCAATATTGCCTACGCCGACTCGGGATGCTGTACTGACGCAGAACGCCTGGAAAGGAGAAATTTCATTTCCTTCTGTTTTTGTGCCGGCCGTATTTGCTATCAGTTTGAACATCGTGCCGAAATAGCGAAGCTGTACTGCTTTTGTGCGGATGGTAAAGTACACGCCTGCGCCTACCAAAAGGACAATGATGACTGACGACCACAGGACGCCGTTGATTGATGAGACAATGTCGTTTAATGACTCCATACCATACTCCTCTTCTTCTTTTAATACAATATATATGTACAAATTCAACTCATTATATAATGTTTTGCCGCTTTGTACAACATCATGAATATAAATTTATCATGACGGGAGGATTAGAAAAGTTAAGGAAAAGCCAGTAAAAGTCCAAAGATACAGGGCGAAAGGAATGCATACATGAAAGGAGAGGAGCTTTCCTGCTGCATGTGTACGCGTGGGATGGACACATGCCAGGATGAGGGCTCAAAAACATGCGGTAATTTGGGATGCCATTGTATATTTCATGCATTTTGAAACATTTCAAACCACGATGCATTTTTCTGAAATCGTGCGGTGAAGAATAAAGGAAATCAGAAGATTTTGTATTTATAAAACAAGGGGTTTCAGGCATATTTTTACAAATTTGGCGAAAAATGGTAAAATACAGAAGTTCGTGGAGGTGATAGATGTGCGTGACTTATATAAATGGAGCTGTGCAGCCGTTTTGTGGCTCATGACTTCCATGGCTGTTTCAGCGGAAACGCTGACGGCAGGTATGAGTGGAAGCGCGGTTGCTGATCTGCAGAATGCACTTGTCCAGGCAGGCTATTTAGCCAGAACCGTAGATGGAGACTACGGCTCGACGACAAAAGAAGCAGTATTCCTTTTCCAGAAGGATCACGGGCTTCCTGCGACAGGGAAAGCAGATGATGCGACCATTGCATCCATCCGAAGAAATGAGAACTCCGGCTACCGCAATGGGGGTGGAGTCGTGTATGCATCTGGCAACAGGGGCGACGTCATCGTTGATATGCAGCTGAGGCTGCAGAAAGCCGGCTATCTGAAAGGCGGCATTGATGGCGTTTACGGGCAGGACACGGAAAATGCTGTCAGGGCTTACCAGAAGGATCATGGATTTCCTGTATCCGGCGTGATTGATGAGATGACATACAATTCTCTTAAAGGGAAAAGCAGTCAGGAGAGCGCCCAGGCCAGGTCAAACCGCCCATCCCGCTTGTATGGAATCGGAGACAGCGGAGACCGGGTGCTCGATATCCAGAATAAGCTGAAGAAGCTTGGATATCTTGACGGGACAGTTGACGGTATTTACGGCGGACTTACCGCCAATGCGGTGAAAGCTTTCCAGGGAGATCAGGGAATTTCTGAAACAGGAGAAATTGATGAAGGGACACTGGATGCCTTGTCTCAGGCCTATGCAGACAGGCCGGGGGATTTCTCCCTTGCTTTGGGCGATTCGGGAAAAAAGGTCATTCTTCTTCAAAACAAGCTTCTTCTGCATGGATACAATCCCGGAACGGCTGACGGTGTTTACGGGCAGAGCACGGCTGATGCAGTAAAAGCTTTCCAGGCTGAGCAGAATCTGGCAAGGACGGGGAGCGTAGACAGCAATGTCTGGAAAAGACTGGATGATCCGCCGTGCTTTACCGGAAACTATATCAAGGTGTTCCACATGGAAGCAACAGCTTATACGCCAAATGACGGGAATGGAAACGGGCATACGGCGCTTGGCGGTTTTGCAGGGAAGGGTCACGCCGCTGTCGATCCTAATGTAATTCCGCTTGGAAGCATCGTTTTCATTGAAGGATATGGCTACGCTATCTGTGATGATATCGGCGGCGCCATTCATGGCATGATTATTGATGTCGGAGTTGATACATTAGATCAGGCATATGCGTGGGGAACAAAACCGCGCGTAACAGTCTATCTCATAAAATAAAAGCAGGTGGTCTTATGGCCGCCTGCTTTTACTTTTTCGCCAATACACAGGAAAGTTTTCATGAACTGTATTTTTCAGGACGATTTTTTCTTATGTATACGCTGTTTTCCTTGCCATGAGATGTGTCATTTGCTAAAATAAAACTCATGGGTTTTATTAAATTTTTTATTTGAACACAAAAGCTCTGGGAAATTCTTTTCCGGTATTTTGCATTTCATTTTGTTGCAGTTCAGGAGGTTGTATGGCAGAGTTGACAGCCGTCATTTTGGCAGCCGGTCAGGGAACCCGTATGAAATCTGCTTATCCCAAGGTGCTTCACCGTGTGTGCGGCGTACCGATGGCTGAGCAGGTCATCCGTGTTGTCAGACAGGGCGGATTTGAAAAGTGTGTCGTAATCACAGGTTTTAAGGAAAAACTTGTAAGAGAATGCCTGGAAGATAAAGAAGTCGTATTTGTGCATCAGGAAGAACAGCTCGGAACAGGTCATGCCGTCATGCAGGCGCTGCCTGAATTCAAGGATGATCCGGAAGGATATGTTCTTGTCGTCTGCGGAGACACCCCGCTTCTTCGCGCTGAGACAATCAGGGATCTGACGGATACATGCATTTCCAATGGAGCATCCGCTGCGGTTTTGACTGCTGTTCTGGATAATCCATTCGGATACGGAAGGGTTCTCCGTGATGAAAAAGGGAATATGACATGCATCGTAGAGCAGAAGGACGGGACGCCTGAGCAGCTTTCCGTTCATGAAATCAATACGGGGACCTATGTGTTCCGCGCAAAGGATCTCATTGATGCTTTGGGACGTATTGACAACAAAAACGCGCAGGGCGAGTATTACCTGACCGACGTGTTTGGCATCATGATCCGCGATGGAAAGAAAGTCATTCCGAAGATCTGCGATAATCCTGAAGAAACCGAAGGCGTCAATTCACGCATTCAGCTTGCTGAGGCAGACAGGATTCTCCGCCTCCGCAAGGCAGAGGAATTGATGGCTGAAGGCGTCAGCATCATAAATCCGGAGAATACATATATCGGACAGGATGTAAAAGTGGGAAGAGACACCATCCTTTATCCGGGGACGATCCTTGAAAGTCATACCGTGATTGGGGAAGGATGCGTCATTGGTCCCGATACCCAGCTGACAGATGTCACCTGCGGCAGCTTTACTCATCTGAACCGCGTTTATGCACATGAATGCAAAATCGGCTCTTATAATGAAATCGGACCTTTCGTTCATCTTCGTCCAAATACCGACCTTCATGATCACATAAAGATCGGAAACTTCGTAGAAGTGAAGAATTCTACTGTTGGAAATGGCACAAAGCTTCCGCATCTCATTTACTGCGGTGATTCCGATCTCGGCGAAAATGTGAATTTCGGCTGCGGCACCGTTACCGTCAACTTCGACGGCAAGGAAAAACACCGCTGCAAAATTGATGATCACGCTTTCATCGGATGCAATACAAACCTTGTGGCTCCCGTTCATATCGGAGAACGCGCCTTTACGGCAGCAGGGTCTGCCAAACAGGCCGCTGTACCAATCCACACCCTGATTCTGGCCGCTGCCTGCGGTGGTGAACATGGATGTGAGTTTCGCGTTGCGAATGGCATGGCCCGCGCCGTCAAAGGTGCCGGAAAACTCCAGCATAACCGGGATAATAGTGGTGTTGCCCGTAAAATCCAGGTCCTGCCCCAGGACAAAATACGGATTTGGCTCCCCAAAGACGGTCTGCTTCATATAGCGCGAGTGATAGATATTGATATATTGCTCTGGGGTCTCAATGAGGTAGGGGAAATCCTCTGTGCCCAGGCCCGCGGCGAAGCACCCAGGCTTTTCCGCCGCCCGGAAGCTCACCGTGCCCATGTCGGCGCTGCCGAACATCAGGTGCAAAGAGCTGGCGGACCCGGCGGAGGCATCCGATGTGACAGTGATCAGGTTGCCGTCGATCTCTACGCACGGGCGTTCCTTGGCAAAGTACAACGGTACGATCGGAATATTCTCCAGGCGGATATACTGCCAGATATCCAGCTCCGTCCAG
>OGZH01001166.1_pt1 | contig 17018 bp, 10 predicted proteins | sample 1576741 | NCBI WGS metagenome assembly OGZH01 (sample SAMEA3541560, study PRJEB24748) | human gut metagenome | biome: human gut; feature: human-associated habitat; material: faeces | place: China | collected 2012 | reverse complement strand
ACCAGAGCGTATAGATGAATTAGAACTATCATTAAAAAATGATTTACCAACAAAAGACAACCTCAATATTTCTATTAAAAATATTGAGACAAAAAGAGAGGTTAAACAAAAAGAACTAGATATTTTACTAAGTGATAGTAAAGCTCTTGAATTAAGTATAGATAAAAAAATATCTGTATTAGAAAATCACTATCAAGAAAGTAAGGCAAACTATATAGAAAATAATAATAAAGATAATGAAGAAATATATAAAGCAATAAATGCTCTTAATAATAAGAAAGCAGAATTAGTACAAACATCAATGGAATATAAAAATAAAATATACTCTCTTGATCTGAAAATTAATGAATGTATTAGTAATCGTCAACGATTATTAGATGAATATGATAAAGTTAAAGCTAATACTTTTAATGAAAAATGGGATGAAAACAACGAGCTTTGTAGTCTATGTGGTCAAAAATTGCCTTTAGATAAAATTGAACATTTAAAAATAGAGTTTGAAAAGAGAAGAGAAGACCCGACGGATATACGCAATGACTAACGAGTTCGACTTCACAGGAAGTTTGCCTTCCAATTCGGGCAAAGTATCTATAGTCAGTGTATCAAGCTGTTGACGCAACAACGCATCCGTACGCCGAATAGCCAGATACTGCCCGAAAAAACTGCCTATCAATAATAGCGAACGGATGAAAAGAATAATAAGCAATACAACAACAGGGACTAAAAGTCCGTTCGAAATCCAAAACAGAATGTCTGATATAAGATTCATAATGTCAGTAAGTTTTAAATGTTTGTTTTTATTCGTCTATATTTATATATAACCAATCCAATGAGTCCTCCACCTGCCAGCATAATTATCAAGCCGGTCAATGCCCCCCAATCCACCTCGCTTACACCTGTTACGGCGGTACGACCATTTACAGTAGCAATAATTCCCAATATGGCGGTCAATGCATTAGTGAGGAACAATAGCTCCAACCGTAATTCCTTTTCCGGCAAAAGATAACGAAGAAACAATGTGCCTGCAGAAATCAATATCAATACACCTGCCGCCATACTCCATGCGACAAGAGAAAAGGAAACACCCGGAAAAGAGAAGATAAGATATACTAATCCGCTAAACAAGACAGGAAATATCAAAATCCCCGGAAACCAACGTAAAGCACGGTAAGCCAAAAGAGTACGTTTCTTAACAGGCCCTGTAGTAAGCACATGAACAGCCAACATACAAAAAGCCATCTGTAAGGCAACTTCCACTGTAAGCACCACCGAAGTGTCAAGCATCAATTGGACATTTGCCAACCAATCAGCAATCTGTGTCTTAGACTGCTGAATAGCATATGGCCACATCAGTCCCACAAAGAGGGTGGCTACAACAGCTATTGCTGCAACCGATCCTCGTTTACGAAATGTCTGTTTCATCATAAAATTGAAACAGACCAATATCATAAGAACAACTACAACTGTTTCCATAGCCTGTTATTCCTGCATTTTTTTACGGCGACAACGCACCAATACAATTAAAACAAGAACTGCAGCCACCACTACAACACAAACAACAGTATTGCTTACCGTATTCGTCTGTTGTTCCGTACCGACTGTATTCATCTCTTCTTTTTTCATCACCATACCCTTTTGCTCTTTTGAAGCAGCAACTTCACGTATCTGACTGATGTTTTCCTTATACCGGGATGCAGTCTGTGCATCCGTTTTAGAAGCTATGAACTGACGTAATTTAGCATTATCACAAACAAAACCAGAACAAGACGGTTTATATTTATTCACCAAATCGGTATGTAGTTTGGCAATATCCGCTATCTGTTGCCCGCTAGCCTGCCACATTCCTTTACGGATAGTTTCCATCATTACCGCAGTCATTTCTTCCAAAGCGGCAGGGTTCTGCTTTTCAAAATAATCCTGCACTCCCAAGTTAAATTTATCCTTTACATACACATCATATATCTCATTCCACATTTCCTTATCAACAGCCTGAGGTTTCATGACATTCCAACCATACGTATTTTGCACAATCTCAGCAAAAGTATTAGCTGCGCCGGCCTCCCCTTTCATTTTTTCCTTAATATAAGCAGGATTGAATATTGTGGTACGGCTCTCTATACCAATAGCTTCTTTCACCTCTTGCATACGGGCATTGTTACGGTTACGATAGTCGCTCAGATACGCATCAGGATCTTTACCGGTCACATTACGGACAGCAAGATTCATACCTCCCATAAACTCATACACATGATCCAGACTTAATGCACCCCATGTATTGCTTTGACGTGGCTGAATAACCGCATCCGTACGTGTCAAAGCAGCTTCCAAAGCAAATTGGCGAACAGTTTCCCAATTCTTTTCACTACCATAAAAAGCACCCATATTATTCAAATAAACATCGGCGATTTCCTTTTCACTTTCCCAACGGTCACCAGATTGCACCATACTTTGTATACCCGTACCATAATTACCATTCACTCCTCCGAACACACGGAAAGTAGACATTTCACGGGCCTCTTTTGGAGTCAGACCTTTTTCTATTAATACACGTTCAGCTTCCACAACACCTGCTGCTACTTGATTTTCAAATTGATCTTCTCTAGCATTGGCAGCCATCTCTACGGCACGATTAATAAGAAACAGACGTGAAGCGGCAATATCTCGCAACTGCCCGCTAGTCTGCACTACCACATCAATACGAGGACGGCCTAATTCAGCAGAAGGAATCAGACGAAGATCCGTCACACGCCCAAACGTATCACGAACAGGCTCTACACCCAGCATATAAAGCACCTGTGCAATAGTAGCACCGCCGGTTTCTATAAATTCTCCACTCCATAATGTATAACTTACTTTACGAGGAACAGAGTCATTATGACGACGGCGATACATTTCAATAGTGTTGTCAGCCAATTGTTTTCCTTTTTCCCATGCAGATTCCGACGGAGTTTCTTCAGCATTGATAGCGAAAAGATTTCGTCCTGTAGGTAATGTATTAGGATTGGCGATGGGATCACCACCCGGTGAAGGCTGCGTATATCCTCCGTTCAACGCATTCACCATAGAGGTCAATTCTCTTTCCGGACTTTCCAAAAGAGCACTCTTATAATTGCCCACATTCTTCAAGGTACGTTCTACTTCCACGACAGCCAAAGCAAAATTCATCTCCTCTTTAGAATATTCTTTTTTCTTGGACATCATAGCTTTCATCATCGCTTCCATGCCTCCGAATTTATCACTATCCGCTTTTTCACGTTTTCCTCGAGAAGTTGTTTTCATTGTAACCGTATCTTTGGCCAGTGTATTCATACCTACAGCACGGCTCTTGTACATTCCTGTTTCCATTTTCTTTAAAGCTTCAGGGCTTGCACCCATTTTTTTTGCAAGTTCCATAGCTTTCTCAGGATTCATACCTTTCGCTATTTCCTTCATTTTCTCTTTCATAGACCCGGATATGCTATTCCTTTTCGAACATCCGCTTTGGTCAGCCTGCATTATTCCACTGCCCATATCAGCATGTGTTTTAGCCTCAGCCGGAGCTTCTTCAGCTAATGCCATCATCATGGCCATCATGCCTTGAGAAGTATTACGGGATTTATTGATTTCATGTGCTTTAGCAAGTTCATCGGAAGTAATGCCAGTAATACGGCAAATCAATTCATCAGAAGCCAACGATGGATCAGCCAACAGACGAGTGACCAAATCACGTGCAGGTTCTAAATAACGCTGAGTAAAAAGAGTGCGATGTTTCTCTACCTGTCCGTCCGCACGATTACGTAGTTTATCTAATGCCAACAGACTATAGGCTATCGGCTCGGTAGCCATAGCATACACACTGGAAGTAATACGAATGGGTTCATAAGGAATCCCCATCGTATACAGCTGACCTGTAATCTTCTCATTTGCCAGTTCCTCTGCAAAATTTTCTATACGCTGAATATCTTCCTCGGCATAAGGAACAGTAAGAAGACTATCCAATTCCAATTCACGATGGATGCCCAGTTTCACCGTGAGTTTCTTTACCGCCAATGAAGCACGGTTCAAAGCGTCTTTATTTCCGGTAGACAGTACAGCCTGCCCATCGGCCGGAAGTAAATTATTGTATGTTTTGACAGCCTCAGTCAGTTCACGATAAATGGTGCGGACACTACTTTCCATAAAAGGTGGAGTAAGATAAGATTGCAATCCTGCATACGAACGACGCTTAGCAATCATCCCTTCACCTACATTGCCGATGGAATAAATATAAAAATGAGGTAATGCACCTACCAGACGGTCGGACCAGTCATTGCTGCACAAAGCAACTTGTTTGCGCGGAGTGAACTCTAAACTGCCATGAGTACCGAAATGAATCAACGCATCAGCTTTAAATCCGAATTGTGTCCACAGATAAGAAGCAATATAAGTATGTGGAGGAGCTGCATTGGTTCCATGTACTACTTTAAATGCATTATCCCCACTACCGGCCGCATTCTGTGGCAAGAGCACCACATTTCCAAATTGCAAACGAGCTACTCCTAAACGGCCGTCGGAAGTAGTCATATATGCTCCGGGAAATTCACCATTGGCAGCTATTACTTCGGCATACATTTCAGGACGAATGGATTTCTTTATCCAACCCTCATATTGTTCTTTTGTTATGAGTTCGGGCTTGCCGGTTTCCATAAACCGATCAAAAGCTCCTTCGGCATACGAACCAAATACGGCTCCTTGAGATTGTATCATCTGTTCCAATTCTTTCGAAGAGGTAGGCAAACCGTCCACCTTGTAGCCCTCGCGTTTCATACGCTGCAACAAGTTATAAAGTGAAGGAACCACTTCCATACCACCCGCAGTCAGTGCATTCTGACCAGGACCTTTATAATAATAAATAGCAACGCGTTTCTCACTATTGGGTTTACGCTGCAGAGCAATATAGTTATTAACTGTTTCTACAAAAGTTTCCAAGCGTTCTGGAATAGCATAAGCGTGTTGCAAACCCTCCTCATCCTTATAATGTCCAAAAAGAGCGAACGGACGGATAGCTCCATCTATCTCGGGAGTAACAATACTTTGTGACATAAAGCCGCCATTCATCCCCATCTTGTCCCTCTCCCACTCCTCTACCAAGCGATTTACATTCAATGGAGAGAAAAGCGGTATATTCTGTTTCGCCAGATAATCTACAATAGGTTCACCCATACGTCCATGCGCCATATTGATAATAGCAGACGGACGGACAGAATCAATTCCATGGTTCTGAATAAAAGAACGCATGGAACGTATAGGATAAACCATATTGCCAGTTTCCTCCAATTTAGCAATAAGCCCGGAAGGTTCACCCATCGGACCGGTCACAATAATACGCGGAGCATTCTCTTTCCACAAGCCGTTATGTTGCAGAAAAGTATTGTATCCGGCTACCGTATTGAAACCCAACTCTTCGTCTTCGGGTTTCTTTGGATCCATGTGATAAAGCACATCATCGGCACGTTTCATTACGGCTTCCGGTTCAGACACAGAGAATAGTTTTTTATCAATATGCACACGCACATAATTCAGCATACTGCGATAGTTACGACGTCCTCCATTAGACAGATAATGTTTCAATGTATCCGCTTGGATGGAATCCAATGAAATAATCTTGTTTGCAGGATTGGTAGCGGCAGTAGTCAATACCGGCAGACCACCATCGGCTGCCTTTTGTATTTGCGCACGTTGCTCTTCAGTAATCCTTAATCCCATGGCATTGATAAATACCATATCATAACCGGCCAATCGGTTCAGATCATCTGTGCTCAGTTCACTGATTTTAATAAATGAATTGTCATTAGCTTTAGATATCTGCCCTAAACTGATTACCTGATAGTTGATGAAAGCCACTTTAGTTGCACTGAACCAAAGATTCCATACACCAAACAAAAGCAGCAAGATGACTGCTATCCCTCCGCCAATCAATAATTGTTTCTTCTTCATATCTTTATTTAAATCACATAGTTTATTTAGTATTAGCAGCCAAATTTCATTTGAACAATTGTTCTATATCCAATGACAAACCGGCTGAAAAAGTTGTTCCTTTAGTAGCAGGCGAATTATTATAATAACGGAAAGGGACATAATTAAACAGGTTGTCTACCGCCAAAGTCATATCAACACCTTTCCATACTTTCTGAGACAACGTAAGCTTCCACATTGTATACGCCGGATAAGTCACTTTCTCAGTTTCTTCATAAGAAGTGTTCGAAGTATATTCCTCCGTATTCACCTTGGACAGAAAGCGTCCGTTCAAAGCAACATTAAACGCATAGTTCTTCCAATGCTTGTCATACTCAAGACGGACAGTAGCCGTATGCGGGCGAGTACTTGAAATGACAGGTTGCCCTTTCTTTATATTCTCATGTGTATAGGCGTAAGATAAACGTGCCGACAGTCCACAAGGATATTTGACGGAAGCATTTGCCTCGGCACCGGATATCCTGATATTTGATATATTGGTATATACCTGCCCTTTCAACGCCTCACTCCACGCCGTAGTGATACGATTATCAACTACATTATAGAAACCTGTCACCGTCAAATTATAACGACCTTTCATATATTCTGCCGAAAGAGAAAAATTATGGCTGGTTTCAGGCTTCAAGTCAGGATTACCATAAATCATAAAAATACTTGCCATATCAAAATTCATATACATTTCTTTCAAAGTAGGAGCTCGGAAACCACCGGCATAGGAACCTCTCAATGAACAGTTTCCTATTTTATACATCAGTCCTAATTTGGGAGAGAAATGATTAATATCGGAATCTGAATAATAATCAAAACGTAATCCTGTGATGACATTGAAATATTTCGTCGGGTTCCAGTCAAACTGTGCAAAGCCGTCCACTGTATACTGATGTTTACTTCCATTATTGGCAAACTGATAGGACATTAAATAATCACGCATATAATCACCACCCACGGTGAGAATATGCTTACCGACAAAAGTATGATTATAAAAAGTATGAACCGAATGTTGTACATTACTATAATCACGTACATCATTAGCGTCTTGCGGCAAGTAGTCGCTCTTATCATACTGGTCGAAAGAATAAGCTATTTCCAGATCCTTATCTTTATCCAATACATAATTTCCTTTCACCCCACCACTGAAGTCTCGATAACGGTCTTTACTAGTCTGTGACTTCTCACGTTCACGAAAAAAATATCCGGCACGTGCCGTCAGTTTCAGATGGTCATTAGCAGTATAGACCAAACGTTCTTTGAAATTCCAAGTTTTATCACCATACACCTTTTTAAATGCCCAATCCTCCGTTTCCTCATTTGTTTTTCCATCTGCCAAATCTTTTTCATCTACTTGGGTATGCTGTACATTAGTCACACTATTGAATTTTCCAACATTGAAACCTATTGTTCCTCCATAACGCTGCTCATTATAAGCCCCGTAACGTCCATTGAGATTCACAGTCCAAGGCTCCGCAGGCACTTTACTTATGATGTTTACCACTCCTCCTACCGCATTCGAACCATAGAGTGAAGAAGCCGCACCTTTTACAATTTCAATACGCTCCACATTGCTCATATTCAATCGGTTGTAGTCTATATTATCCAAAGTCTCACCTGCCAGACGCTCACCATCAACCAGAAAAAGTACAGCATTTCCACCAAATCCTTGCATATTGAGAGAAACTTGCTGGTCCATGGAATAAGAGAATTCAATTCCCGGCAGTTCTGCCTGAAGTAAATCTCCAATATGGGTAGCATCTACTTTTTTTATTTCATCGGCAGTAATGACACGAGTTACAATGGGAACATCTTTCAGGAGTTTCGGAGTACGGGTTCCCGTTACAACTACAGTTTCCATATTTACAGCATCTTCTTTCAGTATAAAATCAACTTTACCTGTTTTACTGACAGACACTTTATGAGTCTGCGAGATATACCCCATGTATGAAACCTGTAGAGTATATTCTCTATTATCGGGTAATTTCAACATGTATTTTCCCTGTGTATCCGTAGTGGTTCCCAAAGTTACTTTTTCTTTTACGGAAACTGTTGCTCCCGTCAGAGGTTCTTTATTTTCATCAAATACAGTTCCCGAAATAATTCGTTGTGCTGATACTGATACCGCCATCAGCCAACACAGTATCAAGCACACGTTTCTGAGTAGTCTATGCATATCGTATGTCGGTTTACAATTCAAACGGATAAATATAATCAATAGTCATGAAGCCTTTTACACCACTAGCATTCATATAATTTGTGAGACGAACAGCCGCATAAGTTCCATCTTTCAGCTTTACCATATAAACCTTGTTTGAAAGAGTATAGGTAGGTGGCATATTACTTTTATCAACATTCAACCATTTGGATAGTTCTTCATTATAATAGGATTCCATATAAACAATATTACCATCCATCATACCTGACATATCAATGGCTATCTTAGCGGTAGTCCAAACATCCTCAACATAGGCTCCTTCGGGCATCGCATCCGCATTCCGTAAAGCAGAAAAACCTGTGAAACCGGTTTCCAATACTGCTCCAGCATTGGTTTTAACATCATAACGATGAACAGCAATATCCCATTCCTCCGGTTCTTTCTGTTCAGAATCCGTCACATTTACAGAATCTACTTTTTGTGTATGGAAATCGATAAAAGTCCAACGTCTATAATCAGTAGCATCAATATAAATAGTACCCGAATGGGTAGAAGGGTCTGTTCTTATAAAACCCAATTCATTACTATCCGAAGCAGCAGGACTATCATATATTCCTTCCAAAATACCATCACATGCCGAGAATGGCAAAAGCATCATTCCCAGTATGGTTATAATAGAGAGATATCTTTTCATGCTATTTAGTGCCTACAAAAGTCGCAGTAATAGCCATAGGCATGGCTCCCGGCTTTAGTGTAAAGATCAGATCAGCCTTTTCATCCTTAATCGTTCCTTGTAAACTTCCTGTATATTTTACAGAACCAACAGTTACATCAACAGCACTTTCCGGCAAAATATAAGTGACATTATCGGAGGTATGCACTTTAATTCCAGGTATAGCAATATCCGGCAATGACATCATTCCTTCACCAGCACCGCCAACTAGAAGAACTTGAACAGTTCCCCCTTCTTCCGCAGTAATTTTCACCTGACTGTCAGACGTTCCTTGATCATTTCCTGATACTGAGAGTGATAATGTTCCATTGTAAATACCAGCAACCTCCTGAGCCGGAATCACGGTATCTTCCTTTTTATCATCATTGTCACTACATGCTACTGCACACAATGCAATAGCCATCATCGCTAAAAAGTTTTTCAATTTCATAATACTTTAGTTTTATTGATTAATAGTTATTATTTTATGTTTTCAAATTTGTTGCAAAGTTACCCTTGCCACCAAGAGTACACAATACCTAAAAATTGGGGTTTTATTACTGATAATCATATACATCATAAAATACATGAGTACTTATTTTTAGGTATAAAGCCGAAAATTATCACCATTAATAGGTATTATCAGTATGTATTTCTATAACCAATTTTGTAAAAAAAGCAAGCATGATTAAATTGACACATCATGAAATGCCTGTGAACAAGACACTTCATCATAGAACAATAGAGATTCTGACAGTACTTACCCTACTTATAGGTAGTCCGTCATTCCTTATTTACTTCTATTGTTCCCACGACACAAATAATCCATTATGCCAATGGTTGCTTTGTACTTTGAACCATACTCCCGAAGATGGGGAATACTTATATAATCGATACTTAGTAATCAGTATCACATGAGCGGCCTTATATTCGGATTTTTATTTGTAATTTCCTTATTGTTCATTGCAATAAGAAAAAGATCCTTAGATTTATCTCCATTCCAAATCACTTATTTACATTCACTCATAAAAAAAATCAGTAAACATCTTCCACTTTATAAGCTACCATCCAAAGCATCCGGCCTTAAATACCTTATAATTTCATATGTTGATAAACTCTTTCTTAAACAGAAGATTCAATTTCATATTAGCAATGATTTAGTTGCATATTCCTCCTATAGCTTTAAAACATTTTAAATATCAAGTTATATTTGTCCGGGATAGATGTATCAAAACTTTTTTTATCTTAAAATGTTTATAATGTATGGAAATGCTATTTTTACTAAAGAATTTATACCGTGATCCTCTTGCGCTATCCAGATTCAGCCAATTCAGGTGTCTTCATATAAGTAAAGGAGAGATTATCCAAAACTTGAACGAAACCCATGAATTTCAAGTTTGTTTTGTTCTAAAAGGATCATTATGCCTATTCAGAGATCATATAGAATCCATGCCTCTGATGGCAATGCAGAATGAATTTTTCTTCATCAGCAGCCTGCATCAATGTAAAATCAAGGCAATGGATGAAGTACAACTTGTCATTCATGCATGTAATATTGTGGCTCCTTATCTACATAGCAGAACAATAGAGTATCTGCAAGATATATCCATCGAAGAAGTAAAACCGGTAGAAGTCCTTCCCATTTATCCGTTAATGCGTTCCTACTTAGATTTGCTGGTCGATTACATGAAAAATGGAACAGAAATTCCCGACTTACATCGAGCCAAAGAATATGAATTGTTCTCATTATTTAAAATTTGCTATAAGAAGAATGAAATTGCCTCCATTTTCCGTGATGCGCTATCTAACGACCTTCAATTCTTCGTATCCGTCATGACACATTACAAAGCTTGCAGAACAGCCAAAGAACTAGCTGTTTTATGTGGATATAATGATACTGTTTTCACACAGTTATTCAAAAAAAACTTCCATGGAGATACACCATATCAATGGTTACAAAAACAAACATCTTATGAAATTGAATTCAAATTAAAAAAAAGTACTTTACCCATCAAACAAATAATGCTGGACTATCATTTCAAGACTTTCTCCCATTTTACAACCTACTGTAAAAGAAATATCGGAGCTACTCCTAACGAAATACGTAAAAAAGGAGAAGAATCAAGAGATACACCTTCTCTTGAAACATATTCAGTTTCTGCAAACGATTAAACAAACATCCCGCATCCTAAAGATTATGAATATAGTTATCTCCATCATACACACTAAAGCTAATAATAAGTTTGTTTCCTGATCTCGGTATATGGATCTATTTTAAGAGTTTCTATACATCTATAATAACAAATATCACAAAACCTAATCATAATCCACCATCAATATATGGAAAACTTATCACATATACCCCTCTGTAAAATCATATAAAGCATCTACCATTTAAAACTATCCCAAAACGAACATTTAGAAAAATAGGAAACCTTTTTATGCAGATATAAAAGAAAGAACTGATTATATGCAAACAAATCTTTTAAATACGCAACTTCTTTTTAGTACCAAATATAGAACTTTGCACCCAAATAAAATGTGAATATTATTATAATGTAAATCGCACACAGCAGAATAACCTAAAATATAAAATTGCATGCCCCCCAACGATACAATATTCAATAAAGCAGAACGGAGTTTATCCAATATGTAACAACAAAGAACAATTCATTTTTAATAATTTACAGTCATGTATACAAAGAAGAAATGCAAAATTTATGTATTATCAGTGCTACTTTGCACATTTTTTTTCTCGTGCAGCAGTATTGATTTTGAATTACCCCAAGGTCCTCAGGGAACCAATGGCAAATCCGCTTATGAGATATGGAAAGAAGAAGTTGAAACCGGTCATATAAACTGGCCTTCCACCCAAGTTGATTTAGCAGACTTTTTAGTTTATATTAAAGGAGAAAAAGGAGACAAAGGAAAAGATGGAATGTCTGCATACGATCAATGGAAAATCCTGATCACCCAAGGTAATGTCACCAACCCTCATGACCCTTCGCTCATTTGGCCTTCTTCAAAAAATACAGAAGCCGATTTTTGGGATTTTCTTAGCGGAAGAGACGGAGAATCACCTCATATTGGCGAAAATGGGAATTGGTATATCGGCAATAAAGATACAAAAATCAAAGCTATCGGCAAAGATGGAAAGGATGGAATTAATGGCAAAGACGGATTTTCCGCCTATGAATTATGGAAACAATCTGTTGCTGGCGGCAATATAAATTGGCCCAAAGACCAAACAACAATGGAACATTTCTTTTTATATTTAAAAGGGAAAGATGGTGAAAATGGTATTACTCCACATGTTGGTGAAAATGGTAATTGGTATATTGGCAATCGTGATACAAATTTTCCGGCTCAAGGTCAAAAAGGAGAAAATGGTAAAGACGGAACATCCCCTTATATTGGTCCTAATGGAAACTGGTGGATCAATACATCCGATACAAAAATAAAAGCTCAAGGAGAAAAAGGAAGCGATGGATTAACCCCTTTCATTAAAGACGGATACTGGTGGATAGGCACATCCAATACAGGGATTGCAGTGCAAGGTCCCAAAGGAGAACAAGGTGATAAAGGAGCGGACGGACTTACCCCGGTGATAAAAAATGGGAACTGGTGGATAGGCACCACCGATACAGGAATAAAAGCTCAAGGAGAGAAAGGAGATGATGGCGTATCTCCCCATATAGGTAATAACGGAAATTGGTGGATAGGTACTACTGATACAAGAATAAAAGCTCAAGGAGAAAAAGGAGTTAACGGAGCATCTGCATACGAATTATGGGTAAATGACGTCAAAAATGATAAAATCAAAGACAAAAATAATTCAGCATGGTCCAAAGATAAAATTACAATGGCAGATTTTTACACTTACCTCAGTGGAACAAATGGTAACAATGGAAAATCCGCTTATGAACTATGGAAAGAAACTGTAGGAACAGGCAATATGAATGATCCTAAAAATCCAGGACAAAAATGGCCTTCTGACAAAGTTTCAGAATATGATTTTTTCAATTATTTAGCTGGTAAAGACGGAATAAACGGAAGCAATGGTTTATCAGCACATGAACTGTGGAAAAATGACTTAGCTAAATTTTGCGGTACAACAGATGCACTTATTGACCACAAAAATGGTGGAGTATGGGACTGTGAAAAAAATACGTTAAAGGATTTTTATGACTATCTACACGGGAAAGATGGCAAAGACGGAGAAGATGGCAAAGACGGCAAACCCGGAGAACCAGGAAAACCGGGAACAGAAGTTACCATCATTAAGGGTATACCTAATGTTATTGCACAATATTCTCAATCAGAATATGGTGAATATGTACGCACAACTGATGGAGGTGTACTCTATAAAGTATATGATGAAACTGGACAAATCGCACCAAAAGCTCAAGTAAAAGGCATGCCGGGTATCAATGCGGAAAAAACTTACATTACCAATGAAAACGGAGAGTTTATTGTACCTAAAGAAGATTTACCCGAAATACAAGACATAAACTTACGCTGGGGAACGGTAAAAGAAGTAACCCTAGCCGGAAAGTTGCCGCAAGAATCCGCTAAAAACACATATGTTCCTAATAGAGTACGCATGAGAATGATCCTCCGCGATAATTCAAATTCATTATACGATTATCAGTATCTATATTTCTATATACAACGAAAAGTTAATCCGGAAGACCAATGGCAAAATATCCCTTCTTATTTACCTAATAGTGGTTCAAGGAATTTAGACGCATATAGAGTCTCTGACAAAAATAATCCCAACAGTATTTTGCCAGACAAAAAACTATATTCAAACCAAAGTTATAGTTCAAATAATGGAGGATATTATTACTATATTTATACCTATCGGTTCATTCAAGAAAATCCCGGAAAATTCAAAAACAATCAATCTGAATATTGGGATGGAAGTGACGTTTATTACACTGTAAAAGCTAGAGAACCTTATTATGGAGAAACTTTCCAATGGAATGGTGTTTGTTTATTAGCTCCTTATCAAATGGGACCTACGCTAAAAACATTAAAATTAAAAATAATATCCAATGGAGAAGCACCCAGTTTCTCATCTGCTGAAGGTGAATTGGATTTTTCAAAAATAGACTTTACAAGAATTTACAAATCATCGACCACACGTGTCGTTAAAGAAAATGGAATGGACTATGTAGAACCGATAGCATATACTGAAGAAGAAGCCAGCAAACTTAAAATGGCATATATCACATTCAGATATACCTCAACAGCTGGCTCACAAGAAGCATCAAGTTCTAATAACAGATCTTCTGCAGAAGTTCCAACGTTCAAAGTATTCGCACCATTTTTAAATTCATCCATATACATTGACAGTGGCAACAGTTCATATTTCTATAGATATTATCAAGGTTATCTCCGAAAAGGAAAGGATGAAAAAACATTTATTATTGAAAACTATAGCAGCTCTTATGAGTTGCCCGAAGTACAAGTTATCTATGAAGAATAAAAATATGAAGAAAATATATATACATAAAATCCATCTCATACTATGCTTTACCTCAGTATTATGTTTCGGTTTACCTATAAATGCACAACAAAATGCAAAGAATGGAGCAGCCGATAATAATAAAAAAGCATGGGAAATAGGTATAGGCGCAACCGGACTTCAAATGACACGTTTTAATGTCATTAATTTCCATACTAATAATAAAGGCGGTTACACTGTAGGTACTAATAAAAAAGATTTTATTTTTGGAGGAAATCTATATTTTGCTCGTGAACTTAACTCTCATTTTTATCTAGATTTACAAGGAACATTAGACTACAGTTCCGATCCTGTCCGTAACGGTAAAGAATCAAGATGGCTAGGTATGGCAGGAATCGGTTTACAGTGGCGTCTAGGTGAATATCTCCATTCAAATTATATTGATCCTTTCCTACGGATGGGAGCCAACTATATGTACAAGAATTTTAAGATCAACTATAAGGGGATGGAAGAATTCAACAGTGAGGAGATGGGATGGAATCTGTCAAATGATTATACTAAAGAAGGGAAAGATAAACAAAATCTTATCCCTATTTCATTGGGAATAGGCGTGAATATGTGGCTTAATGACAACATTGGCATAGGACTCCAAGGAGACTACCTCATCATGCCATACAAACATATAGCCAATTCATGGCAAGGAAGCATTCGATTGATGTGGCGCATTGGTGGTAAATCCCTAAAAGTCAAACCGGAAATTCAATATGTGGAAAAAATCATAGAAAAAGTTATAGAAAAACCTATAATCATGAAACAAATTGTAGAAACTCCAAGCCAGCCCAATGTTTTATGTGATTTATTCAACAATATCTATTTTGAGTTTGATAAAACAGAAATAACTCCTAAAGCAGCTACTATCATTGATGAAATAGCTCAAATTATGCTGACAGACACAAGCAAAAAATATCTCATCACAGGATGTACTGATGCAAAAGGATCATCACAATACAATATGGATCTATCCCAAAAACGTGCAGACGCTGTAGTCAATGCACTTATAAAGAAAGGAGTTCCCAATAAAATGTTAAAAGCAAAAGGAGTGGGCGCAAAAATATCGTATGCATCTCAGAATGCTCCCAACGAAATACGAGAAGGAGATCGTAAAATTATAGTTCAAATCATTACAAATATGGATTATTGGAATTATATACCATAAAAAATTTCCCCTCTATCAAAACGGCATATATTCCTATATCGTGGAATATAGCCGTTTTGCATATTCCAAAGAAAAGTTCGAGCCATGTATACCCTCATGCCCTCACTGCATATATAACAGGTTTATTATTAACGGTTTATGTAGTAAGGATAAAAAAAATTGCTCTCATTCATGCTCTCATACTCTCACAATGTTTTGAAGTATATTTCCACATAAATTACTTGTTTTCAGCCACATACCATTTTCTTATAGAACTGATATAAATAGGATCATACTTACCGACAGATCCCATATCATCATGATTTAAAAGAATATTTCCATCAGCAGGAAGGTCCATGTCAACAGTGTAATTACGTTGTACTATTTTCGCAAACAATCCGGTTTTCTTTCTTATTTTTCCCTTATCAAGACTGACATCAATATTAAGGAGCCCGCCTATGTTGACATTTGCTCCAAAAGCAAGTTTTAACTCTTCAAAATAGGAAAATTGCCTCATATTATAAGTAAAAGACCCCAACTGTTTACCTGTCATGCCTTCTTTATTCATTATATTCTGCAAAGATTGCCTTTGTGCTGAAAGGCTCGGTTTTGCGATAATATCAGTAACCCAACGAGCTGGAAAAGAATATGATATTGTAATTGGATCCATAGGTTTTACAATAGGAACAAAGCGCTGCTTTTCAATAGATCCACCTTGAAGAATTGAACCTAAATAAATATACCTCATTAACCCTTGAGTTGGTATATGTTCATTTGTTTCATAAATTAATGTATGTCCATTTCCACTACTCCATACACTATCTTTCAATAATTCAGAAGAACGAGTAACGGAGGTTTTATTAAATGAAGCAAAGCTTTCTGGATTATCCATTGAAATATTTATCACTTCTTGAGGGTATCTCTCAAGAAGAACATGATTAGAGCCACCCATTTCTTCAACTGTATCATCGGAACATGAAATTAAAAACATAATTGGCAAAATCAACAAATATACATACTGTTTCATAATTAATATAATTAAGGTTAATACTGAATATGTTAAAAATCAAAAGTACCATGTTTATAAGAGGATCGAGAAGGTTTATAATAATCCTCACCCGGGGTCTGGGGTTGTATGAAATCCTGTCTGAATATTTCCGTAGGATTATCTGTAATTAAATTTGCATCATGGGTATATATGTTAAAATAGCACTCTGGATCTGTTTTTTGGTTATATGGTCCTTCTCCCACAAAAGTGAATTTGTAAAAACCGATTTTTTCCCCGTCTTTTCTGACCGTAAGAAACCAGACATTACCAGTACTTATCGTTTTAAATCTCAATCCATTTAATGATGAATAAGTTTCCTCTATAAACTGATCATTCAAATATGTCTGCTTTTTACAAATAAAAGGCAATTCAAATTTTCCACCTTCAACTGGTAGAACAAAAGGATTCTGTTCCGAATGGATTTTATACACAAATGTCAACTTCCCTTTATCT
>OGZH01001164.1_pt1 | contig 17037 bp, 15 predicted proteins | sample 1576741 | NCBI WGS metagenome assembly OGZH01 (sample SAMEA3541560, study PRJEB24748) | human gut metagenome | biome: human gut; feature: human-associated habitat; material: faeces | place: China | collected 2012 | reverse complement strand
CCGCCATTCGTTTATGCCCTGATTTTTATTTTATCTAAATGATATTAAAGTTTTAAGTTTTCTGACAAAAGCAAGATTTTATAGTTTTTAAATTCATTTTTTTATATAACAATCGCATATATATTAATAATTAAGTATCTATAATATATTGCTAATATTATAAAAAACAATATATTATAGATATTTTTTTATAAAAACAGTTAAAATTATATACATAAGATACACATAAATAACTCAAAAGTTAAACATAAATTATTCAAAGGTGGTTTTTTTAATGATTAATATTGGTATTATTGGTGCTGGACGTATCGGTCGTGTTCATGGTGAAAGTATTTCTAAATTTGTTCCTAACGCAAAAGTAAAAGCAATAGCTGACCCATTCTTAAATGATAACACTATAGCATGGGCAAACGCTCTTGGCATTACTGAAACTTATACAGATTATAAAAAAATATTGGCTGATAAAGATATTCAAGCTGTTCTCATTTGTGCTTCTACTGATATGCATTCTCCTCTTTCTATAGAAGCTATTCAAGCTGGTAAACATGTTTTCTGTGAAAAACCTATTGACCATGATGTTAATAAAATCAAAGAAGTTCTTGATGTTGTTAATGCATCTGGTCTTAAATATCAAGTTGGTTTCAATCGTCGTTTTGACCATAATTTCCGTGCAATTAAAGAAGCTGTAGCTTCTGGCAAAATTGGTAAACAACAAATTATAAAAGTAACATCTCGTGACCCAGAAGCTCCACCTATTGAATACGTTAAAGTTTCTGGTGGTATTTTCCTCGATATGACTATTCATGATTTTGATATGGTTCGTTATCTTTCCGGAAGTGAAGTTACTGAAGTATTTGCTGTAGGTTCTGTTACAGTTGATCCTGCAATTGGCGAAGCTGGTGATATTGATACTGCTGTTATCACTTTAAAACTAGCAAATGGTGCTACTGCTGTTATTGATAATTGTCGTAAAGCAGTTTATGGTTATGACCAACGTGCTGAAGTTTTTGGAACTAAAGGTGCTATTGCAATCTCCAACGACTCTAATTCTAATGCAGTATTTAGTGGCGAAGAAGGTGTTGTAGCTGAAAAACCTATGTATTTCTTCTTAGAACGTTATATGATGGCATATGCTCATGAAGTTAAATCTTTTGTTGATGCTATTGAAAATGACACTGAAACAGAAGTTAATGCTAATGATGGCTTACAACCAGTTTTAATTGGTCTTGCTGCTAAAAAATCTGTACAAGAAGGTCGTCCTGTAACTATTAAAGAAATTGCTGATGAATATAATCTATAAGTCTTTAATATAAAATAATTAGCAAGGATAAATTTATCCTTGCTAATTATATATGCTTATAGTAAACATTATTATATAGAATTTATTTTATATTTTAATTTTTAGTAATTTTCTTATTTTATTGAGAGGAGTATATTTATGAATAATGCACAGGCTTCTAGTGGAAAATTATCTTGGACAACCCGTGTAGCATATGGTTTAGGTGATACAGCTCAAAACGTCGTTTGGGGTGCAATGAGTATCCTCACTTTTTTCTATACTGACTATGCTGGTATTGATGCTAGCGTTGTTGGGTTAGTAATGCTTCTATCCAGATGTTTTGATGGTGTATCTGATGTTATCATGGGTTTTTTAGTAGAAAAAACTAATTCCAAATGGGGTAAATCTAGACCTTGGATTTTATGGACTAGCTTACCATTTGCAATCTCCATTGTATTAATTTATACAGTACCTCAAACTACATCTGCACTTCAATTTGCATATATTTTTGTAACATATAATTTATGTACTACAGTTTGTTATACAGCTTTAAATTTACCTTATGGTAGTTTATCTGCAATGATGACTCGTATCTCTAAAGAACGTGATATGCTCAGTATCTTTAGAATGGCTTTATCTCCTCTTGGTAAAATTTTAGCAGTATCTGCTACTTTACCACTTATTAAAGTATTCGGTGATAACCAGCTTGCTTGGGTAAAAGTTATGTCTATCTGGGCTGTTTTAGCTCTTTTATTGTTACTTATTTGCTTCTATAAATGTAAAGAAACTGTTGTTCTTGAAAAAACACAAAAAACTGAAAAAATTCCAGCTAGACAAGCATTACGCTTCTTAGCTCTAAATAAATATTTCTGGATTGCAATGACTATTTGGACAATGCAAAATGTTATTGCTTGTATCACTGGTATCATTTTACCTTATTATTGTAAATATATCTTTTTTGATGATTCCTTATATGGCTTACTTTATTTAGTAGAAACTATTGTTATGATCGCTGTCATTCTCTTAGTTTGTCCTACATTACTAAGAAAATATGGCAAACGCAATATGTCTTTAGTTGGTATCATTTTAGCCTTAATTGGTCATTTAATATATCTAATCAATCCAATGGATTTCAACTGGGTAGTAGCTAGTTGTGTCATTCGTGGTATTTTCTTTGCTCCACTTTGCTCCGTTATTTTTGGTTTCTTTGGTGATTGTATTGAATATAGTCAATGGAAATTCCATGTTCGCCAAGAAGGTCTTATTTTCTCTGGTGGCTCTGTAGGTACAAAAATCGGTTCTGGTGTTACTAGTGCAGCTTTAACTGGCTTATTATCTTATGCTGGATATGTTTCTTCTGCTAGTGGCCTCATCACTCAACCTCAAAGTGCTATTGATATGATTGTTAGTCTTTATATGTATGGACCAATCTTAGTATGGATTGTTCTTATAATTGTTTTATTAGCTTACAACTTAGATAAAATATATCCTCAAATTATGAAAGATTTAGCTAAACGCGAAGCTGAAGGCAAATTATAATCATTCATTTGAAAGGATTGATTTTACAATGCTAAAAGATAATACGTATATTACAATAACTAGACAATATGGTAGTGGTGGCAAAGAAGTAGCTAATATTGTAGCTAAAAAATTAGGTATTAACTGTTATGATCGTAAAATCGTACATTTAGCTGCTGAAAGATTCCATAATTCCACAGAACCTATATCAAATGAAGTTATGGAAGACTTAATTACTACTTCCTATTCAATGCCTGGTTCTTTAGGAGATTATTCTTTTGAAAGTATTCCCTTTTACAACAAAATGTTTAAAGAGCAATCTATCGCCATTTTAAAATTAGCACAAAAAGGAAGTGCTGTATTCTTAGGTAGATGTTCTGATTATATTTTAAAAGATTATCCAAATACTTTTTCCTTCTTTATCTATGCTGATGATGATTTTAGACAAAATAGAGCTAAAGATCATTATGGAAATAATACACTAGAACAATTAGATAAAGAAGACAAAAATCGTAAAAGATATTATGCTTACTATACTGGTCAAACTTGGGGAGAAGCACAAAACTATGATTTAATGATAAATGTTAGTAACATTCCTTTAGAAAAAGCTGCTGACTTAATCATTGAATACATTAAACTTCAACAAAAATAATATAAGATTTAAGAGATAAAGTTTTTACTTTATCTCTTTTTTAATTAAATGTATTATTGATATCCCAAAATATAAATATTATAATGAATTATCATTAAGATATTTTAAAGGATGAATGTAAATGGCTATTACTCTACAACAAATTGCAGATTTGGCTGGTGTTTCACGTGGAACAGTAGATAGAGCTCTTAATAATCGTGGTCGTATAAAACCCGAAGTAGAACAACGTATTAAAAAAATAGCTAAAGATGTAGGTTATAAACCTAGTAGAGCTGGTAGAGCTCTTGCTATGGCTAAAAAAAATATTAAAATTGGAGTTATTTTACAATTAGCTCAAACTCCATTTATGAAAGATGTTTTAATAGGTTTAAAAGCTGCAAAATTAGAAGCTGAAAGTTTTGGAGCTAGTGTAAAAATCCATAAAATTAATGGAGTAAATCCAACAGAGGTCATTCAAATAATGGAAAAAATGAAATCTGAAAAATTTAATGGTATCGCTCTTTCTCCATCTCAAGATAATTTGTTAATAAAGCTAATAGATAAATTTTCACAAGAATATAATATCCCTATTATTACTTTTAATTCTGATTTAGAAAATACAGCTCGTCTTTGTTTTATTGGACAAAACGCTGTAAAAAGTGGTCAAACAGCTGCTGGTTTGATGGGAGAAATCACCAACGGACAAGGTCAAATTATTATTATCTCTGGACATGAAGAAAATCCCTCTCTACAACAGCGTGCCGATGGCTTTAACAAAGAAATTTCTATTTCTTATCCTCAAATCAATAATCTTGGTATTCGATATGCTTATGATGATGATTGGGTTGCAGAAAAAATTACCGATGAAATCTTAGATAAGTATCCTAATTTAAAAGGCATATATATTACAGGATCTGGTGTTTTGGGGGTTTGTAAATCACTACAAAAAGCAAATAAAATCAAAGATATTAAAATTATTGCTAATGATTTTATTAATGATAATATTCAATTACTGTCAAATGGTACAATCAATTTTTTAATTGGACAAGATGCTTATACTCAAGGATATCAATCTATTATGTTATTATTTCATAAATTATTTGATAATAAAAATCCTGACAGTAAATTTGCTTATACTGATATTGTGATTAAAAATCGCTTCAACATCTAACAGAAAGGGAATATATCTTTATTATTATTATCAAGATATTTCCCTTCTATTTTTATTTAATTATCACAAAATTCACAATAAAAAAAAGTTTATTTTATTTGCAAAAAATCTCTTGCGTTCACGTGAACATTATTGTATAATAAACTCAACGAAAGAAATTATAAACAACTAACAAATAATCATAAATTTATAATTGGAGGAATATATAATGTTAAATGTAGGTGTTATCGGCTGTGGCGGAATGGGTAGAGACCATATCTCCAGATTGACAAATAAAATTCAAGGTGCTCAAGTTGTTGCTGTTTGTGATGTATTTGAAGAAAGTGCAAAAAAAGCTGCTAGTATTTGTAACGCTAAAGTTTATACTGATGAAAAACTTTTAATTAATGATCCAGATGTTGATGCTGTATTCATTGTAAGTCCTGGTTTTGCTCATGTTGAAGCTCTTTTAGAAGCTATCCAAGCTGGCAAACGTATTTTCTGCGAAAAACCACTTTGCACAACAGCTGAAGATTGCCTAAAAGTTGTACAAGCTGAAGTTGCTTCTGGTAAACATTTAATTCAATTAGGCTTTATGCGTCGTTATGATGTTGGTTATGTTAAAGTAAAAGAAGCTCTCTTATCTGGTGAATATGGTGAACCATTAATGCTTCACTGCACACATAGAAACCCAGAAGTAGGTACTAATTATAATACTCCAATGGCTGTTCATGATACTGCAATTCATGAAATTGACGTATTACATTGGCTTGTTGATGATGAATATGAATCCGCACAAGTAATCATGCCAAGAGTTACTAAATATTCTCATAGCGAATTAAAAGATCCTCAAATCATGTTACTCCGTACAAAAAAAGGTGTCTGCATTGATGTAGAAGTATTTGTTAACTGCAAATTTGGTTACGATATCAATTGCGAAGTAGTTTGTGAAGATGGTGCTATCAAAATGCCTATGGCTACTGTTTATCCAACAATTCGTAAAAATGCTAGTGTATCCACAACAATTGATACTGATTGCTTCGTTCGTTTTAAAGACGCTTATGATGCTGAAGTTCAAGCTTGGGTTGATGATGCTGCTAAAGGCGAAATCAATGGTCCAAATGCTTGGGATGGCTATCTTGCTGCTATCACTGCTGACGCTCTTGTAAAAGCTCAACAAACTGGTGCTATTGAAAAAATTAACGCAGCTGTAGAAAAACCTGATTTCTACAATAAATAATTTTGCCCATTGCGTTCACGTGTACAAATTGGAGGAATATAAACATGAAAATCGGATTTAATGAAGCTACAGCTTTAGAATGTAAAGGTCAGTCTTTAATGGCAGACCTCGAAATGTGTGAAAAATACGGTTTCGATTATATTGAAATTCGTTTTGACTGCGTAAAAGACTATTTAAAAGAACATACTTTAGATGAACTCGCTACTTGGTTTAAAAATCATCATTTAAAACCTTGGGCTTACAATACTTTAATTTTCTTCAACCAAAGAGATGAAGCTGGAGAAAAAGAAATCGATGATGAAGTAGATTTCATTTTAAAAGTTTCCAAAGCCATCGGTATGAAAATGCTTATTACTGTACCATCTTTTGATGTAAAAGATAAAACTATCTCTGAAATTAAAGAAGAAGCTGTCGCTCGTCTACGTTATTTATCTGATAAAGTTGGAGAAGATATGAAAATCTCTCTTGAATTCTGCGGTGCTCCAAATTGCTCCATCAATCAATTTGGTACAGCTTATGATGTTGTAAAAGCTGTTGATCGTCCAAATGTTGGCATCACTGTAGATACATTCCATTTCCATGAAATGTGTTCTAAACTTGAAGACCTCAAAAAAGCAGATGGTAATAAAATTTTTGCTTATCATTTAAATGATTGCGAAGATTTACCACTTGGCTCTTGCGGTGATGATAAACGTTTATGGCCAGGAGAAGGTGTTGTAGATCACGAAGGTATTGCTACAGCATTAAAAGAAATTGGCTTTGATGGAGTTTGTACTATCGAAGAATTCCGTCCAGAATATTATGCTATGAGTCATGAAGAAAATATAAAAAAAGCAGCCGAAGTAACTAAAGCATTTGTAAATAAATATTTTGGTTAAAATATAACAAAAGACGGCTGTCTATAGATAAGCCGTCTTTTATACATACTAAAATTTTAGTTATTAAATTACTTAAAATATACTATATCTTTTACTTATAAATTCATGGAGGTTTTATTATGAAAATAGCATTTGATGTTGATGTGCTCGCTAAACAAATGGATATTAATACTATGGTTCACCAAGTAGCTGATTGGGGTTATAAATATATTGAACAATCCCCACATCCTCGCATTAATCCATTTTATAAACATCCACTTTTCTCTGAAGATTGTGAACGCGAATATCGAAAAGCTCTTAAAGAAACTGGTGTAGAAATTTCTTCATTTATTGTTGTATATCGTTGGTCTGGTCCTACTGAAGAAGAACGTCAATTCGCTGTACGTAATTGGAAACGCATGATTGAAATAGCTGTAGATATGGGTGTTCCTGTTATCAATACTGAATTTTCTGGAGATCCAAATCAACAAGAAATTTGCAACGGTATGTGGTTTAAATCTATGGAAGAATTGCTTCCAATTATCGAACGTGAAGGTTTACGTGTAGAAATACAGTCTCATCCTTATGATTTTTGTGAATTAAATAATGAAACTTGTGATTTAGTAAAATCATTCCGTTCTAAAAACTTAGGTGTAGTATATTCAGCAGCTCATACATTCTTCTATGACCAAGGAAAAGGTGACGTTCGTTCTATGTTAAAATACGCAGGAGACGAATTAACACATGTATTATTTGCTGATACATTTAATCAAACATTAGATTGTAGATATATAGCAAATCCACCATCTTTAAATGCAAGAGGTAGAGCAGATGTAACTATCCATCAACATTTAGCAATGGGAGAAGGCGATGTTGATTTCGATGGAATATTTGAAACACTACGCGGAATGGATTTTGCAAATAAACAATTAAAGAAAGATGCTCCAAAAGTAGGTGGAGATAATATTGCTTGCGTATCTTATTTTGGCTTCCCTGAAAAAATGAATATCCAAGCACCAGAAGCTCGTGAACGTATTGAACGTGAATTATTAGGTAAATAAACAAATAAATATAGTAGCTAGAAATAACCTAGCTACTATATTTACTAAAATTATTTTTCATTTTATTTTAAATTTTAAAATTATTTTTAATTTTTATTAAAAAAAGTGGAGGAATTATATGTCTAGTGAACAAATAAATACAAAAGCCTCAAGAACTGTAATGATTATGGCTATTACTGCTACATTTGCTTCTTTAGCTTTTGGTTATGATACAGGAGTTATAAATGGAGCACTTCCATATATGGCTGAACCTGACCAACTAAATTTAACACCTGCATTAGAAGGTCTTGTAGTAAGTGCCATTTGCATTGGCGCTGCTTTTGGTTCTGCTCTTGGAGGTCGTATTTCTGATATTTTGGGTCGTAAACCAGCACTTACTTATTTGTCAATACTATTTTTTATATCTACTCTTGGTTGTGCTCTATCCATTAATGCAACTATGATTATAATATTTAGATTTACATTAGGATTAGCTGTTGGTAGTGCTTCTACTATTGTTCCTGCATATTTAGCAGAAATTGCCACTGGTAATTTACGTGGTAGTTTAGTTGTTCTAATGGAACTAGTTATTGTATCTGGTCAATTATTAGCATATATAGTAAATGCTATTATTGCTATTACGCTTGGACACGATCCTCATGTTTGGCGTTATATTTTAGCAATAGCAGCTATTCCTGCTATTCTATTATTTTTTGGTATGTTAATAAACAAAGAATCTCCTCGTTGGCTTGTTGCTAAAGGAAAAACTTCTGAAGCTTTAGATGTTCTGAGATTAACCCATGAAAGTGAAGCTAAAGCTATTGCTGAATTAAATGATATCCAAGATTTATTAGCAGAGCAGTCTATTCAACAAAATTTATCTTTTAAAGATTTTACTGAACCATGGATGAAGAAAGTTCTATTAATTGGTATTGGAGTAGCTATTTTACAGCAAACAACAGGTGTTAATACTATTATGTTCTATGGCTCTCAAATACTTACAAAATCTGGATTTTCTACTGATGCTGCACTAATTGGTAATATTGGTAATGGTATTATCTCAGTTATTGGTACCTTGTTTGGTTTTACATTAGTGAGACGATTAACTCGCCGCAAAATGCTTACTATTGGGCTTATAGGTATTCTATTTGCTAATACTTGTATTGGCACTATTTCTAATATTATGGCTGGCTCTCCAAATTTACCATATTTTGTATTATCTCTTACAATAACATTTCTCTTTTTTCAACAAACATTTGTATCTCCTGTAACTTGGGTATATATGTCTGAAATATTTCCACTTAGAATGCGTGGTACAGCTCTTGGTATTGCCGTTTTCTTTCTATGGGGATCCAACTTTTGTATTCAATTACTATTTCCAATACTTATGAATACATTTGGCTTATCTAATACTTTTTATATTTTTAGTTCTATTGGTATTTTATCTCTACTCTTTACTAAATTTATTATGCCAGAAACTAAAGGTTTATCTATAGAAGATATTGAACGTAAATTCCGTCATGATTATAAATAATAAAAATTTTTGAAAGGTGTTGTTAACATGAATACAGAAAAAATTGCATTTGATATTATCTCCTTGGCTGGAGATGCTAAAGCTGAATTACAAGCTGCATTAAAATTAGCTCATCAAGGAAAGTTTACTGAAGCACAAGCTCAAATTGATAAAGCTACACCACAATTACAAAAAGCTCATGAATTACAAACACAAGAATTACTTACACGTGAAGCCAATGGTGAAAAACTTTCTTTTAATGTTTTAATATCACATGCTCAAGATTATCTAATGACCACCTATATACTTAAAGATATGGTAATTGAAATCATTCAATTATATAGTATCATTAAAAAGTAATTCTAAAATAAGCTAAGACACAAAATATGTCTTAGCTTATTTTATTTATACCTGCCAACGCTTACGATATGAACCTGGAGTGTATCCAACTATTTTTTTAAAAACATTTTGAAAATAATTTGAATTATTATATCCTACATTTGCTGCTATTTCTGTAATACTAAGTTGTGTATTAATCAGCAAATTTTGTGCTTCTCCAATTCTTCTTCGAGTAACATATTGCATTGGAGAAAATCCTGTTTCTTCTTTAAAAATATGTGATAAATAATACTGATTGGCATTTACAGCTTCTGCAATACTTTTTAAAGATATATTTTCATTATAATTTTTATCAATATATATTTTTACTTTTGTTGCTAATGATGGCTCTTTTATTTGTTTTACATCTCCATTTTTTTCAATAATTATACGAAACTTAACCACTAATGCTTGTACTAAAAAATTACTGAATTCTGCTACATGTATTCCATCAACATCTATACTTTTTCTTATTATATCAAACATACTCAAAATATCATCAAAATACTCATTACAATTTATTATTGGACAATAATTATCTTCAATAATTTTATTATCTCCTAATTTAAGTATTTTTAAATTAGATATACCTAAACAATATGTTCCTAAATTACTTCCATTACCACCAAATTCATCATGTACTACTCCAGAATTATAAAAAATCAAATCACCTTTCTTAGCTATATATTTATTATTATCAATTGTATAAATACCGCTACCTTCATAAACTAATAAAACTTCAACTAAGTTTTCATGTACATGCATAGCTCTAGGCATAACAGATGAAACTTCATCTACTTTACAAAAATATTCTAATTTAGGCGTACAATCTCTATTCAAAATATGTTTCCCGCAAAGCATCGCTCTGCCTGCTGCTGGGTGCGGCGGCCGGGCTGGCTGCCGCGAGACATACCAATGCCCGTCTGGAACAAACGCTGGAAAAATACGCCGGGCAGACGGTAGCATTGACGGCAGAAGTGGAATCGGTGTCGGCATCCTATTATCCGGGTATCGTGGATGCGGTGCTGCGGGTGGAACGGGTCAACGGCCGGGCGGCAGAGTTCCGGGTGGAATGCGATACCCTGCCGGTCTGTGAAGCCGGGGAGCGGGTGGAGGGGCGCTTTGCACTGGAAGCGCCGGAGCCTGCCGACCGTACAACCCTCTTTGCCGATGGCGCGGCCCTGCTGGCCAAAGAACCCCAGGCCTTTGCCCGGCTGGGGCAGGGCAGCAGCTTCCGGGCACGCACCAGCCGCCTGCAAAAACGGCTCAGTACCAGCCTGCGCGGTGAGATGAACGAGGATGTCGGCGGGGTTCTGGCCGCCATGACGGTGGGTGACCGGAACCATCTTTCCTCCGCCCTGCGCAGCGCCTACCGGGGTGCGGGCCTTTCCCATGTGCTGGTGGTCAGCGGGATGCACGTCTCCATTCTGTGCGGGGACGTGTTCGGGTCGGTGTTCGTCCGACGCAGGCGGGAACGCAGTTATCGCAGCCGCCGGGTCAAGGCACTGTTTACGGCCTTCCTGGCGCTGCTGCTGGCAGGGGTTACCGGTTTTACGCCTTCTGTCTGCCGGGCGGCTGTGGCGGTATGGGTCAGCGCACTGGGTGTGTGGGTCTATGGCGCATCGGACGCCCTCACCTCACTGGCGGCGGCGGGCATCCTGATGACCGCCCGCAACAGCTATGCCGTGTGTGATATCGGCTTTGAGCTGTCGTTTGCCGCTGTGTTGGGTACACTGGCCGGTGCGGAGCTTTCCCGTCACCTGCATGCACTCTTTGCAGCGCACGCGACCCGGAAGAAAAAGCCCTCTGTATTGCAGCGCATCCTGCGACATGTCCGCAGCAGCCTGACCGAGACGGTGTGCATCGGGGTCTGTGCTTCGGCGGCGACCTTTCCAGTTCTGGTGCTGCGGGGTCTCAGCGTCAGCATTTATGCAGTGCTGTCCGGCGCAGCAGTGCTTTGGATGGTCAAACCCATGATGCTTCTGGGCCTTGGTACTGCCTTTGCGGGGCTGGTCCCGGCAGCCGGGCCGTTATATACGATGATTGGCAAAGCGGCAGAATTTCTGACCGGCCTGCTGAATCGCTGGGCCGTGTGGGTCAGCGCCAAGCCTGGGGCGGGGCTGTATTTTGACACAAACTATGCAGCCCTTGTCTGTCTGCTGCTGATGGCTCTGTGCGGGTTGGCACATCTCTGGAAGGTACGGATGCGGGTGGCTGTGCCGGGCATCCTGATGACGGCCGTCCTTGCCATTGGCGTGGGCAACGCCCTCTGCCGGGATGTGGTGCACGTCGACCTTGTGGGCAGTGCCAACAGCCCGGCGGTGGTGGTCAGCCAGAATCACACAGCCGTGGTGCTGTTCCGGGGTGGGGCATCCACTCAGCGGGCGTTGGAAAACCAGCTGGCCCGCCGGGGCGTGACCACGGTGGAACTGCTGGCAGATCTGCGTCTGGACCCGGAAAATGCCTGCACGCTGCCTGCCCGGACGATGTGCCGAGTGGCAGTGCAGCCGGTGGGAAGCGCCGTCACCCGACAGACGTCGACCGCAGCAGTGGAGACCCTGCATACCCGGTTCGGCTGCCTTGTGCGGCTGACCATCGGGGAGCAGCAGTTCGTGACCGTGAGCGGAACGGTGACGCTGGCCGAACCGGTCCGGGTGCAGTGGCTGCTGGCATCTCCGGCAAAGCCGGAGGCCGTGCAATGGGAACAGATGCTGAGCCGGAGTGATCATTACCAATGGATGCAGGGCGGGGAAGCGGTATATGCTTCCCTCAGCCTGCGCCCTTCCGGCGGCTGGCGGGCAGAGTGATGCTTTGCAATCCGGCCGGAATGTGGTACACTATATGGGTATTATAACAATTCATCCGAAAGGGGGCCGCGGGTTTGGCGACCGAGGCAAAACTCCGGCAGCTGGCCGACAAAGGCTGCCCGGTGTACTATTTTTATTCCACAGAGCGGTATCTGGTGCGGCAGGCGGTGAATGCGGCTGTCCGTGTTCTCTCAGCAGACAGTGACGAGGACGCAACCGTGCTGGACGGTGCGGCTCCGGAAATCGAAGGACTGATCATGGCGGCGGGCACCATCTCTTTTTTTGGCACCCGCCGCGTGGTGGTGCTGCCGGAGGTGGACCCGGGCGCATACGGTGCAAAGGATCTGGACGAGCTGTGCAGTACGCTGGCCAGCCTGGAAAATGCGGTGGTGGTGCTGGGCAGTGTGTTCCCATTGGAGCGCAACAAGCTCAAGGCCGGGAAATCGGCCCAGAAACTCATTGCCCAGTGCAAGGCCATCGGCTACGTTGAAGAGCTGGCCAAACCCCGTCCCTTTGAGCTCAAGGCCATGATGATCGACCGGGCAAAGGCACAGGGAACCTCACTGCCGGACGGCGCTGCTGCTGCGCTGCTGGAACGCTGCGGCGAGGATCCATTTTTGCTGGAAAACGAGGTGGACAAGCTCTGTGCGCTGTCCGGCTACCAGACCGTGACCGCTGCCATGGTGGCCGATATGGGCACCGTGAGCCTGGAAGCCGATGTGTTTGAGATGATCCGCATGATCACCGCCAAAAACGCCACCGGTGCCTGCAAGAAATTGCAGACCCTTCTGCGCCTGCAGCAGGAGCCCATTGCCATCACGGCGGCCATGATCGGCAGCTATGTGGACCTGTACCGGGTCAAGCTGGGCGCGGCCCGCAAAAAGAACTACAGTACGGTGTTCAAGGACTTTGGCTACAAGGGCAGCGATTACCGGCTTAAGCGCTCGGCCGAAACGGCGTCGCACTATACGCTGGGGCAGATCGAAGCCTGCCTGCAGGTGCTGCTGGAGCTGGACCAGAGCCTGAAGAGCCAGCCGGTGGAAGAGCAGATCTTGTTGGAAACGGCGCTGTGCCGCCTGGCCATGGCAGGGAGTGGACGATGATGCAGAATGAAATGATCCATACCGGCCGAGTGCTGATCGTGGAGGGCAAATACGATGCCGCCCGCCTTGCGCACCTGACCGATGCCATGATCCTGCTGACGGATGGATTTGGCATTTACAAAGACAAAAAGCGCCAGCAGCTGTTCAAAGCGCTGGCGCAGAAAAACGGGCTGATCCTGCTGACGGACTCGGATGCGGCGGGCTTCCGCATCCGGAACTACATCACGAATCTGGTGGGCGAAAAGAACGTGGTGCAGGCCTATGTGCCCGCCATTCATGGCAAGGAAAAGCGCAAGGAGCAGCCCGGCAAGGAAGGTTTGCTGGGGGTGGAAGGTGTGGAGGATGCCATCGTTCTGCAGGCTCTGCGGGATGCCCTCGGGGCTGAGGCAGGCGCAGCGCCTGCCCGCCCGGAAGGTCGGCAGATCACCTACACGGACCTGTACGAATGGGGGCTCTCCGGCAAGCCGGGCAGCGCAGAGCGCAAGGCAAAGCTGTTGAACGCACTGGGCTTGCCGCCGCGCCTTTCCAAAAAGGAGCTGGTCGAGCGATCAGTTTTGACATGCTGACACCATATTCAATGGACTGATCCAGCACAAAACGGATTTCCGGCGTATTACGGAGATTGATCGTATGTGCCAATTTTCGTCTGATAAATCCTTCTGCACTTTTCAGACCTGCAATGGTATCCTGCTGGGCCTGTTCATTGCCCAGCACGCTGATCCATGCTTTGCAGGTCTTCAGATCCGGTGCAACTTCCACCGCAACGACTGATGTCATCGGATGGATTCTCGGATCTTTGATCTCCCCGCGGATGATATTTGCCAGTTCACGCTGTACTTCACCATTGATGCGGGTGTTTTTAATACTATGTTTTCTCATATTGGCAAAACCTGCTTTCCTATCTTGGTACTTCTACCATAATATATGCTTCTACCTGATCCAGTTCGTGGACATCATTGAATTTCTCAAATACAAGACCACATTCGTATCCGGCTCTTACTTCTTTTACATCATCTTTGAATCGTTTCAGGGATGCCAGCGGTCCTTCAAAGATCTGTGTTCCTTCACGGGTAATACGGACAGAGCAGCCTCTCTGGAACGTACCGTCCAGCACATAAGAACCGGCGATGGTTCCGACACCGGAAGCTTTGAACAGCTGACGTACTTCTGCGTGTCCGATAACTTTTTCTTCGAAGATCGGATCCAGCATGCCCTTCATAGCTGCTTCTACATCTGCAATCGCATCGTAGATGACACGGTACAGTCTTACGTCCACACCTTCACGCTCTGCTGTTGCCTTTGCAGTTGCATCCGGACGAACGTTAAATCCGATGATGATCGCATTGGATGCACTTGCCAGGCTGACATCGGATTCGTTGATCGCACCGACACCGCCGTGGATGATCTTGACAACGACTTCATCGTTGGAAAGTTTCAGAAGACTCTGTTTTACGGCTTCTACAGAACCCTGTACATCTGCCTTTACAATGATGTTCAGTTCTTTGAGGTCACCTGCCTGGATCTGTGAGAACAGGTCATCCAGAGACATTCTTGCCTTTGTCTCTTCGAGCAGTCGTTCTCTTCCTTCACTTACGAAGGTTTCTGCAAAGTTTCTTGCTTCTTTGTCATTTTCGCATGCAACAAAGATCTCACCTGCGTTTGGTACATCGGAAAGACCAAGGATCTCTACCGGAGTAGAAGGACCTGCCTCTTTTACTCTTCTTCCCTTGTCATCCATCATCGCACGGACTTTGCCGTAGCTGGAACCGCATGCTACCGGATCACCGACATGCAGCGTACCCTTCTGAACCAGAACCGTTGCTACCGGACCTTTTCCTTTATCCAGCTCAGCTTCGATGATCAGACCTCTTGCTGCACGGTTCGGGTTTGCTTTCAGTTCAGAAACTTCAGCAGTCAGAAGGATCATCTCAAGCAGTGTGTCGATACCTTCGTGTGTATGGGCAGATACCGGAACAAAGATCGTACTTCCGCCCCAGTCTTCCGGAATCAGTTCATACTCGGAAAGTTCCTGTTTTACACGGTCGATGTTGGCACTTGGCTTATCGATTTTGTTGATTGCAACGATGATCTCTGTGCCGGCTGCTTTTGCATGGTTGATCGCTTCTACAGTCTGCGGCATTACACCGTCATCTGCTGCAACAACCAGGATCGCAATATCGGTTGCATTTGCACCACGCATACGCATTGCAGTAAATGCCTCATGTCCCGGTGTATCCAGAAATGTGATCTTCTGTCCGTTGATATCTACGACATAAGCACCGATGTGCTGAGTAATACCGCCAGCTTCTTTTGCGATCACATGCGTGTTACGGATCGCATCCAGAAGAGAAGTCTTACCGTGGTCAACGTGACCCATAACACAGACTACAGGCGGTCTTGAAACCATGGTGCTCTCATCTTCCTCTTCTTCATGAAGAAGCTCTTCGATCACATCTACTTTTTCTTCTTTTTCTGCGATGCAGTTGAACTCCAGTGCGATCTCTTCTGCTTTTTCAAAATCGATCTCCTGGTTTACCGTTACCATAACACCTTCCAGGAAGAGCTTTTTGATGATCGCAGATGCCTGGATCTTCATAGCGTCAGCCAGCTCTTTGATCGTCATGGTTTCCGGAAGTGTGATGGTTTTGATTTCATCTTCCTTCTTCTCCTGTACCGGCGGTGTCGGCTGTTTTACCTGCTGCTTGTTATTCTTTCCGCCGCGGCCGTTATTATTCTTGGAATTATTTTTTCCTCCCTGACCCAAACGGTTGCTCTTGCTCTCGAATTTATCAACTTTATCCTGACGGTCGTTTCTTCCGCGGTCATTGCGGTTTCTGGATTCTTTGGTGATCGGTTTTTCCATCACTGCGGAACCGCCGCCCATACGGCTTCCCTGATTTCTTCCGCCGGATGGTCTCTGACCGTCATTTCTGCGTCCCTGACCCTGATTTCTGGAGTCATTATTGCCGTCACGGAAACGTCCGCCTCCATTCTGACCGTCTCTTCTTGGGCCTCCCTGCTGACCTGTGCGGTTCTGACCGTCACGATTCTGTGTCTGACCATCCTGTCGATTATTCTTCTGGCCGTCGTTTCTGCGTCCCTGCTGTCCTTCTGTTCGATTTTGTGATCCTCTTGTGCCGCGTCCGATACCTGTACGGCTGTTCTGCGGATGAAATACCTGTGTAATATTTTTCTTTTTAGCAGGTGCTTTCTTTTCTTCTGCTGCTTCTGCCTTTCCTTCCGGCTTCGTCTCTTTCTTTCCGAATTTATCTTCTACCATAGCCACCTGTTCCTCTTCTAATGAATTCATAGGGCTTTTTACCTGAATGCCCTTTTCTGTCAAATAGTTCAAAATTTCTTTATTTTCTTTGCCAAGTTTTTTGGCCAGTTCATGTATCCTGATTCTCGCCATCACATCTACCTCCATCATTTTCCACCGGTAAATATTTCCGGACGGCATTTGCAAGTCCTGTATCTGTGATCGCAAGTGATGCCCGAAATTCTTTACCCATAGCTGCACC
>OGZH01001139.1_pt1 | contig 17291 bp, 10 predicted proteins | sample 1576741 | NCBI WGS metagenome assembly OGZH01 (sample SAMEA3541560, study PRJEB24748) | human gut metagenome | biome: human gut; feature: human-associated habitat; material: faeces | place: China | collected 2012 | reverse complement strand
CTGCAGAGCCATAAATTAAATAGGAGATTGTCACAACTAATTGTTTCTCTTTTGGGGACCGGTTCTTGCCAGACCGGTCCCTGTTTGCATTAAAGAAATGCTTATGAGAGGATAAGATTTTAGTTATTGCAATATAGATTCCCAAATGTTAAAATGAGAGAATATCAGTAGTATTAATTCAAGGATAGAATTGGAGGTTTGTGTATGCAAAAGAATGGTAAAAAGCTGTTAGCATGGATGTTAGCAGCAAGCATGGTATTTTCTTTTTCTATGCCAACTCAGGCAGCAAAGAAAAAGCCTGCTTTATCAAAGAAAAAAGCGGTAATAACTGTGGGGAAAACCTTAACGCTTAAGGTTAAAAATATAAGCAAGAAGACAAAAGTAACATGGAAGAGCAAAAACAAGAAAATTGCGACAGTTTCCAAGAAAGGAAAAGTGAAAGCGAAAAAGGCGGGGACAGCGAAGATTACAGCAAGTTTCCGTTATCAGGGCAAGAAGTATGTGAAAACCTGCAAGGTTACGGTGAGAAAGAAAAAGACAGTAGTTGTGACTAATGCACCGACAAAAGTACCAACCAAAGCACCGACGCAGAAACCGGCAGTGACACCGACTGCAACCCCAACGCAGAAACCGGGCACACCGACTGCAACCCCGACGCAGAAGCCAGGGACACCAACTGTAACACCGACGACAGAGCCGGCGGAGCCTACTGCGACTGCAACAAATGAGCCGGCAGGACCTACGGTTACACCGACGGCAGACCCGGATGAGCCAACTGCAACACCAACAGCAGAACCGACGAAGGTTCCGGGCACCCCGATTCCGGTAGAGGATCCGACAAAAGCATTGCTTTTGGATTTTGAAGACGGTACCAATCAATATGTGACCGGACGTCAGGGCGAAGAAGATCTGACTGTTGTAGAGGGCGGTTATAATGACAACTATTGTTTGAAAGTTTCCAACCGTGTGAAAAACTGGGCAGGACCGATGATTGATATCACTCACAATGTGACTGATTTTACAACGTATAAGATTGAGGCGTATGTAAAGCAGACAACGGGTGGCAACAAGACGATAAACTGCATGTGGGAGTCGATGGACTATGCGGGAGCGATGGCTTATACAATCGTGCAGAATGTAGTTGTGCCGAATGGTACATGGACAAAAGTGGACGCAACGGTTGTGGCACCGGGTGATGTAAGTAAATTGTCACTTTATTTTGAAATGGCAAATTATTCAAATGATTTTTATGTAGACAATATTTCTATTACGGAGAAGCATTTGGATATGGATGCAGTTCTTGCTGCACCAAGTCTGAAAGAGGCATATGCAAACCGCTTCCCGATGGGATGTGCAGTTTACAGCTATAATTTGCAGAATCCGGAGATTTTATCATTTATTAAACATCATTACAGTACGGTTACATTTGCAGATGAGCTGAAACCGGAGAATCTTTTGAACGAAGAGGCAACAAAAGCATCGGAAGATGGCATGCCGGTTATTAATACAGATGTGATTGATAAATGTTTATCGCTTGCTCAGGAAAATGATTTAAGTGTGCGTTTCCATACGCTTGTCTGGTATTCGCAGACACCGGATTGGTATTTCTGTAAGAATTACACACCGGAGTATGATGGTACGGGAACAGCTAAGAAAAACATTACAAATCTTGTTGACAAAGAGACGATGCTTGCTCGAATTGAAAGTTATGTTAAGCAGGTTATTACCTATGCAGAGACTAATTATCCGGGCGTTGTATATGCTTACGATGTAGTAAATGAGGTAATTGACAGCAATGGCTGTAAATTACGGACAGTAAGTTCAAGTTTGTATGGTGCTATTTTTACAGACGACGACAATACTTATATTACAAAGTCTTTTGAATATGCGAGAGAAGCTGAAAAAGCAGCAAATTCATCGGCAAAATTGTTCTACAATGATTTTGTCGGACTGGCATCGCCGGGACAGATGAAGGCAGTTGTGAAATATCTTGCAGATGCAAAAGATGCCGGAAATATTGATGGTCTTGGCATGCAGGCACATCAGACTAATCTTGGTGTGGCAGATGGTGATAATATTAAAAATGCACTGAAATTATTCCAGCAAAATGGCTATGAGGTGCAGATTACTGAGCTTGATTTTGCAAGTAAGGATAATTCAGAGGCGGGTAATGAGACACTGGCAGCAGCATACCAGAAGTTCATGAATATTATATTACAGCGAATGGATGATACGTCTGCTCCGGTAAATGTAAGTAATGTTACATTCTGGAATCTGACAGATTTGGATACTTGGCTGAATAGTTTTTACAGTAATGGAAGTACCTATTATCCATCACTGTTTGATGAAAATTATCTGCCGAAAAAAGCGTTTACGGCATTGATTAATCTGGCAAATGGAGTTGTAGAGCCGACCGCAACGCCGACTGTGGCACCAACTGCGACTCCGACGGCGACTCCAACGGCAACTCCAACCGTTGATCCGGATGCTACGCCAACACCTACGCCGGTTACCACACCGACTCCGGAGCCGACGGCTGAACCGGAACCGGCAGAGACAAAAGAATTGGATTTGGCGCAAGGAAGTATTGTAATCAGTGCAACCGGATATACAATTGGTAGTGCAGAAGAAACTGCATTTACCGGAAATTACACGATTTCCAGTACAGCACAATCGGCAACAGCATATTATATTTTAGTAACGGGCGGTACTCATACGATTACGTTAGATAATCTTGTTTGTACATCGAGTGAGTCAAGTCCAATTAAATTAAGTGGTGATGCTAAGGTAAATCTTATCTTAGCTGGAACATCCGCATTGACCGGTTCCGGCTATCATGCAGGAATCGAGGTTCCGTCCGGTTGTGAACTGACGATATCCGGTGATGGCCAATTGACGGCATTAGGCGGTAACGAATCGGCAGGAATTGGTGCTGCATCAGATGGTAAGACATCTAGCACATTAGGACGTATTATTATCAGGAGCGGTACGATTATAGCCTGCAATACAGGAAGAAATGCTGCAGGAATCGGTGAATCAAGGTACGCTAAAGGTGGCGGAGAAATTTACATCTACGGTGGCAATATTTATGCCACATCTTCCGGTAACGGAGCCGGAGTTGGTGGCGGTGGTACTGCAGATGCCTCAGCTGAAACGATGAAGATTGGAATCTATGGCGGTATCATTTCCGCAGGTGGCAGTACCTATGCAATTGGAGATGGAAAGAGCCAGAGTATTTGTAAAGTGACAGTAACCGGTGGTGCCTGCTATAGTACGAACAGTGGAAAGACGATGTTTGGCTCAACATGGGAAACCCAAGATACTTATGTTGGTACAGAGATTGACACAACAAAACTTTCCGGTATTCAGTCAGTGACGATTGATGGGGTAGACCAGGGAATCAGCAGTTTTTACATCAATGCACAGTCTGGTACTACGAACTATAAGTGGAAACTGAATCTGTATGTGAAGAAAGGTGTATCTCATACGATTGTAGTAACGGATACAAACGGTGAGGCACATGAGTATATGGTTGACGCTTAATCTATAATTAAAAAAGGAGTTCATTCGTTTGAGACAAGATAATGCTTTGCTTTATAGTCTCTTACGAATGAACTTTTTTTGGGGCTCTATTGACAGATGATGTTTCCTAAAAATATAGATAATAAAAATCTTGAATCTTCCCCCTTTTTTTGCTATTCTAAAAACAGTTTAATCCACAAAGGAGAGGGAGGCGAGGCGTTTTATGTTTCTCAAACAATTTGCAGAATTCAATTCGATTTGTATACAGTGCCATGACAGTCCGGATGCGGATGCGATGGGGGCTGCGTTTGGTTTGTATGCGTATTTTATGAATCTGGGTAAAAAGGTAAATTTGATTTATGCAGGGGAACATCAAATTACAAAGCCATCGCTGAAATTGATGGTGGAGCACCTTGGTATTCCGATTCGATATGTGAATGAAATGCCGGAACATGATATTTTGATTACCGTGGACTGCCAGTATGAGGGTGGTAATATTACATCGATGCCGGTGAAAAAAGTGGCGATGGTTGATCATCATCCGATTTGTGTAGAAACGGATGAATGGTGTTTTATTTTCCCGGAATTCGGAAGTTGTTGTACCGTGGTCTGGGAACTGCTTTTGGAGGCGGGGTATCCGGTGAATGCGAACTGGCAGGTGGCAACGGCGTTGTATTATGGTTTGTATAGTGATACCAGCAGTTTGTCTGAAATTTATTATCCGGCAGACAGACAGATGCGTGATTCTCTGCAGATTAACAGAGAGTGTCTCGATGAAATGATTCATGCGAATTTACAGCGTCAGGATTTGGAAATAGCAGGAGAAGCGTTGTCTCACTATTACTATGATGAGGAAAAGCGTTTTGCGCTGCTGCATACAAAACCATGTGATCCAAATCTGCTTGGCGTTATTAGTGATATGGTAAATTGTGTGGCAACTGTTGACTGCTGTGTGGTATATAATGAAACACCGATTGGATATAAAATGTCGGTACGAAGTGCGAAAAAAAATCTGCCGGCGAGTGATTTGGCGGAAAAAGTCAGCTGTGGAATTGGTGCTGGCGGCGGACACGCGAATAAAGCGGGCGGCATGTTGATGAAACACATGCTCGCCACACAGTATCCGGGGGAAGATGTAAAAGAAATTCTCATTCAGCGAATCCGTGAGTTTATCCGTGAAGCCGCTTGCTGATTTCCATGAGGGGAATCGGCATCAGAGATAAAATACCTACGACAACCCATTCGCGCAGATTAAGTGACTGCGTATGGAAAATAGGCTGGAGAACGGGCATACAGATGACCAGACATTGCAGGACAATGCAGAACAATACACTAAATAAAAGTTTTTTGTTCCCAAGAATCCCCGTCTCTAACAGCGAGTGCTCGCTTCTCATATTAAACGAGTGAACTAACTGCGATAAAGAAAGTACGGCAAAGCACATGGTGGAATTGCCACTTGTATAGGCAAAAAGTGCTAAGGAGCCGATGAACATACCTTCTAAAACCATCTGAAAGACGGTATCAAAGTGAAAGATGCTTTCATTTTTCGATAATGGCGGACGGTTCATGCTGTCCGGATCCGGTGGTTCAACACCAAGACAAAGCGCCGGAAAAGAATCCGTCACGAGATTAATAAACAACAGTTGTACCGGTAAAAGTGGTGCAGACAGCCCGAAAAAGATAGCAACAAAAATCGTCATAATTTCCCCGATGTTACAAGACAAGAGGAAATGAATGGCTTTTTTTATGTTATCGTAAATACCGCGCCCTTCTCGGACGGCACTTACAATAGTGGAAAAATTATCATCCATTAAGATAATGTCAGATGCATTTTTGGCAACATCGGTTCCGGTGCGTCCCATGGCACAGCCGATATCCGCTGCTTTTAGGGCAGGGGCATCATTGACACCGTCGCCGGTCATGGCAACGACATTTCCCATCGCCTGATAGCCTTTTACGAGACGTACTTTGTGGGCTGGAGATACACGGGCGAAGACATGATATTTTTTGAGCGCCGCCGGAAGTGAACGGTCGCTGATGGCATCTAAGTCGGCTCCCGTAATGACCTCATCTTTTGTCTGGCAGATGCCAAGTTCCTTGCCAATCGCCGCAGCGGTATTTTTATGGTCGCCGGTAATCATAATCGGACGAATTCCGGCGTGCTGGCAGCTTTTAACAGCGGCGTAAGCTTCCGGGCGGGGTGGGTCAATCAAACCTGCCATCCCAAGGAAAACCAAATGGGATTCTAAGGAATTGTTGTCCGGGCGGCTTTTGTGCAGACAAAAACCGAGAGCAATGACGCGAAGTGCATTGGCGGTGTAATTTTCAATTTGTTCATTTAATCTATGCCGCATTGTATGTGTCAGTGGCCGTGTGCTGCCATCTTTATCGAGATACGAGTGACAGTTGGCAAGGATAAATTCAGGAGCTCCCTTAGTTATTGCTAAATATCCATTGGGTGTCCGGTGCAGCGTTGTCATCCGCTTGCGGATTGAGTCAAAAGGGATTTCTTCAATAACCGGAAATTCTTTTCGTACTTCCGTATAAATAAGTCCGCTTGATGCACCGTAATGAATCAGTGCATGTTCGAGTGGACCGGATTGGTTGTTGCAAAGCAGAAAATAACGAAGTAAGGTTTTTTCATTTTCGGTGCTGTATATATTCCGAACTGTCATGCGGTTCTGGGTAAGCGTGCCGGTTTTGTCAGAACAGATAACAGAAGCACTGCCTAGTGTTTCCACGGCAGGAAGATGTCGGATAACGGCACACTGTTTTGCCATGCGCTCGACGCCAAGGCTTAGCATGATGGTGACAAGAGCAGGCAGGCTTTCCGGAATGGCTGCGACGCCAAGACTGACGGAAGTCATAAACATATCAAAAACCGGCTGATTTTTCTGCAATCCCAGAAAAAATAGAATGGCACAAATAATCAGGGCCAGGATGCCAAGCACTTTTCCTGTATGATTGAGGCGCCTGGTAAGAGGTGTTTGCGGTGCCTGTTCGTGTGAAAGCATACCGGCGATTTTCCCAATTTGCGTATTCATACCGGTTTCCGTAACACAGAACAGCCCATTTCCGGTCGTAATCATTGTGCCCGAAAATACCATATTGAGCTGGTCGCCGAGTGAAAGATTTTCCATATGCAGCGAGTCGGAAGTTTTTTCGATGCTTCCCGTTTCGCCGGTAAGGGCGGATTCATTTGCCGACAGATTGTGCGTAAGGAGAAGTCTGCCATCGGCGGGAACAAGACAGCCGGTGTCAAGATAGACTAAATCTCCCGGTACAAGTTCCGGAGAAGATATGGTCTGGCGTTTTCCATCTCTTAGTACCTGACATTGTGGCGTTTGCAGAGAACGAAGGTGAGCCAGCGAATGTTCTGCCTTTTTCTCCTGATAAATGCCAAGCAGAGCATTTAGTATAACGATTGCCAGAATGATTAAAGGGTCGGTCAGATTCATTTCTCCCTGTGCATAAGAAGCAAAAAAAGAAATGCCGGCAGCTGCCAGTAAAGTAAGAATCATAAAATCTTTAAACTGCGCGGCAAACTGACGGAAAAATCCGGGACCTTTTTCGCTTTGCAATTCATTTTTTCCATAATGTCTCTGGCGTTTGATAACTTCTTTTTGGGATAAGCCCCGGTCTTTGAAACGGTTGAGTTTATCCATTACTTCCTGTGATTCCATTTGATACCAGTTCATACTTACCTCCAAAATATTTGACTGTTTTTGTCGAAAGGACTCTCCTCTTTTCCCTTATTTGCATAAAATAGAATAAGGAAGTGGCAGGAGGAGCTTGTGTTTGTTGTTTGCTTATTGGCGTTGTCGGTGAGCCTTGACACGCTGGGGATTGGTATGGCATATGCAATGTCGGGCATTTGCATACCCAAACGAATCCGGTTATTTATTGCGTTATTAAATGGCGTGCTGACAGCGGTTGCACTTTTTGCGGGTTCGACATGCCTTGCGGGGCTGCCGGAACCTTGTTTTCGCCTTATTGGCGGTGGGATTTTGATTTTGCTTGGCGCAAAAACGTGCATCCGTGTGTTGCAAAACAAAGGGGAAGTACAGTATGACAAAGATAATTCCCGAAGCATTGATATAAAAGAAGGCAGTGCGTTGGGAAGTGCCCTTGCGCTTGATTCGGTGAGTGCAGCACTTAGTCTGGTCGGTCAGGGAACCATAATCTGGTTATTTCCTGTATGTACCGCTTTTTTATGTGGAGCCTTTTTGTGGATTGGCGGGCAGAGGATATACCACGTGCGCCGTCTAAACGGAATCAGTGGCATACTTCTTATTCTTCTTGGTTTGTTTCGCGTGCTGCCCGTTTTTTTCTAATAGCATTGAGGGCGAAAATTACTAATAGGACAATACCTGTATAAAAAATAACATGCTTGTATTTATCAAAATAATGAAAGAACAAATCTTTGTATTGATAAAAATAATAACCAAGACCGGTTAATACCGTGTTCCATGTAACAATGCCGATGGCAGAATACAAAAGATAACGGCTGATATTCTGTCCCATGGCACCCGCGACAAAGCCGATATAGGTGCGGCACAGAGGAATCACGCGGCTGACTAGAACGGCACTTTTTTCGTGATTGCCAAAGACACGGTAGGAGGTTAGGATTGGTTTCTCCATAGAAGAAAAGCGTTTCATAATGCGTTCCAACAGTGGAGAACCGCCAAACCTGCCAATGCCATACGGAATCAGTGCCCCAATCAGTCCTGCTCCCGTTGCCAAAAGGACAAGATATGGAAAAAACAACCCCTGCCCGGCAGCCATACCCCCCGCCAGTGGCAGAATAATCTCACTCGAAACAGGAAAACAGGCATATTCCAACATAATCAGCACAAACATAGCAGCAACGCCATAATTTTGTATTAACGATTCTATCCAGTCCATCTTTTAAAAACCTTAATGCGATTGATACAGTGTATGAAATGACAAGACTATTTATTCTCGCGAAAATTACAAAGCCTATATTGAATAAAAAAGGTTAATCAAAAAAGATATTGCTATCACGTAAATGTAATAGTGTATCTTTTGTGGAGAAAGGAAGGTTTGTAATGAGAAAAACAAAGGAAGTAAGTCATTTGGTAGGAGTAAGCAAACGGACACTTCAGTACTATGATGACAAAGGATTATTAGATGTAAAGCGTGATGAAAATAATTACCGGTTGTTTGACGAAGAAGATATGAATCAAATATGGTTTATATTGTTGTACAAAGAAATGGGATTTAATTTGAATGAGATTTGTTGTTTATTATTATTAGATCAAGAAAATCGTAAGAAACGAATTTATTTACAAGTCCATAAATTAGAGAATTTGTCAAATAAGATGAAGGAGCAGATGGAATTTATTTTGGGAATTTTAGAAAGAGGATTTCCAGAGAAGCCTCAAGCAGAGGTAGGAAAAACATATGTGGAGTGTATTCAGGAATTGCGGAGGACTTTAGAGTATAGTATACTAAATTAAATGTAATTTAAAGTTAAAAATGCTTTTGAAGGAAGGGGCGCTATATTATGAAAAATGAAAGCACAAGTGAATCATTAAAGGCAATTGCTAATAAGGCGAATGGAAAAGTAGGGGAAATGACAAAAAAGTCTACAGAAATTGTAAAAAAAAGCAAGAAGGCCGTGTATGATGCAGTCGATGTAAATGGAGATGGACAAGTTGACATTGAAGACGTGATTTTGCTTGCGTTTAAAGTACCAGGAGTTGCTGTAAAAAGAGATGTTTTTTTAAAACAGGAATTAATGGGAAAGTGTAGCAGAGAAAATGTAGACTCGGTTGTTGAAGGTCGTAGTTTGTATGAAGTGATTGATACGGAGAAAATAGACAAAATAGCTAAGTCAATCATACAAAATGAACGACTTAAGGTTTCTGGAATATCGGCGGCGTTAGGAACGCCAGGGGGTGCTGCAATGGTGGCTACAATTCCTGCGGATATAGCTCAATATTATGGATGTTTGTTGCGTGTTGCACAGAAACTTATGTATCTGTATGGATTTTCTCAAATCGAGTATGATTTAGATGGACAATGTTTTGATACTGAAACCATGAATCAGATAATATTGTGCATGGGAGTTATGTTTGGGGTTGCCAATGCAAAAAGCGGTTTATTGACATTGGCAAAAGCTTTGGGAAAGGGGGTTGAAAAAAAGTTAATAAATAAAGCATTAACAAAGGGAACAATATATCCTATTGTAAAGAGTGTAAGTAAATGGTTTGGAGTGAAAATGACAAAGGAAGTATTTGCAGGTTTTTTTAAGAAAGCAATACCTGTAGTAGGTGGAGTGATTGGTGGAGGACTTTCGTATGCGACATTTAAACCATGTTGTGAGCGACTAAAAAATGTATTGAAAGATACATATTTAAGTAACCCGAATTATGAAGAAAATGAAGAGGAACTAGAGATTTTAGATGTAGCATATGAATCTGTAGAATAAGAGAAAGTAGTCAAGAAGATATATGGGGAAGTAATGTCCTATATATCTTTTTTATTTAGATAGTAAGAATTTCTGAGGCGAATATTCAATGCCATTTTCATTGGCAAAAATAAGTAATTAACAAGGGAAGAAGGAAATTCCCTCTTCCCAATCATACAGTTTTTCTTTATTATGTTAGTTGACTAGAAAAACAGATAAAGGAGACTGTATGATGCAGCGACTGGGAGAGCGGATTGATGAAGAAGAACAGTATGCCGTAAAAGAAATGCATGCAGACTGGGCATAAGGTGAAAAAGTCATTCCGGTACTGTTTGAAGAAATGGAGGGTATATGGCTGCACATGAAAAACAGCAATCATAAGAAAATGAAAAAACAGGAAATGAAAGTGTTTACCATGTATGAAGGCTGGGACAAAGAGAAACGTATGATCTAGATGCCATCTTTCAGTTAGACCGCTATCATATCTATCAGGAGATATTGCGGAAAATAAGCGACTGTGATGCGCAAAGAAAAGGAATCCTATACAAAAATATGGGTGTGCAGGAATCTCAAAACTGCACGAATGAACGAAATTGTAGAGACATTAAGTGCAGCAACAAGCGCATCCAGGAAAATATTCCGAGACGCGTTTATAAGATTATAAGATAAAGAAAAGCTGAGTTTGGCTGGCTATGTTTGTGTCAAGTAATCCTTGCAATCCTTTCAGTATTCCAGTAATTCACGAAGAAAAGATTTGAGGCGAATGCGTACAAATACGCAGGTATCAGATATGCGTGTTTTGCATATCGATACCTTTGCGCGTTTGTCAGCGAAAGCGACGCACGAGACGCAAAGCTTTTCTACGGAATTACAGAAAACAAAAAAAGTGCCAACGAACATATGTCACAAACCTCTCCTATCACAGTCCTTGACAAAGGATTTTAGTGTTGGTATTATAAAATAGTATGCTTGCGTACATTTTGACACAAATAGGAGGTAGATTTGAAGAAGAAAATCAGCTTATTCGTTTTGTTGTTTCTCTTAGTATTGACAGCGAATTTTCAGACAACAAATGCGGCAGCAAAGAAAAACACATATAAGATAAAAGTAAACAAATTAAAGAATACGGTGACGGTATACCGTCATACGAAAAAAGGAAAGTACAAACCATATAAAGCATTTGTCTGTTCATCGGGCAAAGCGACACCGGTCGGCACTTTTTCTTTGGGAGAAAAATACCGGTGGCATGCACTGATGGGACCGTCTTACGGTCAGTATTGTACAAGAATTTATGGAAGTTTTTTGTTTCATTCGGTATGGTATTATCAGCCAAAGAAGAATACACAGTCCTATGCTCAGTTTAATCGGTTGGGAACGATGGCATCTCATGGATGTATCCGCTTGACGGCGGCAGACAGCAAATGGATTTATGATAATTGTCCATCCGGCACAAAAGTAGTAATTTACAATTCGCCAAAGGCAGGGCCGCTTGGAAAGCCGAAGGCACAGAAGTTATCCGGGCATATGGGATGGGATCCGACTGATCCGGATATTCATAATCCATATTTGATTAAGGTAAAGAGTATCAAGCTGAGTACTACGAAAAAGACATTGAAAATTGGTGGTAAAAAGAAGGATGCTAAGTTTACGCTTCGGGTAAAAAAGATTTTACCGAAAAAAGCGATGATCAAGAAGGTAAAATACACTTCTTCCAATAAAAAGATTGCAACTGTCAATCAAAAAGGTGTCGTAAAAGCAAAGAAAAAGGGAACTTGTAAAATTTTTGTGGAGACAACCGATGGCAGTAAAATAAAAAAGGTATGTAAGATTACAGTGAAGCAGGTGGAAAAGAAACCGGTTGTTGTGCCAACACCGACACCGGCAGTTACACCGACGCCAACACCGACCCTTACACCAACGCCGTCACAAACGGCAGAACCAACACCGACATCAACGCCGGAATCGGCATTAAATGAGTGACAATAAGAAAAGAGGTAAAAAAATGAGTCAGAGTTATAATCCAAAAGAAATTGAAAAAAAATGGCAGAAAGTCTGGGAAGACGAAAAAGCTTTTCAGGCAACTAATGATTTCAGCAAGCCCAAATATTATGCCCTTGTTGAATTTCCATATCCATCCGGACAGGGACTTCATGTAGGACATCCGCGTCCGTATACGGCACTTGATATCGTAGCACGTAAAAGAAGAATGCAGGGCTACAACGTACTTTATCCGATGGGATGGGATGCGTTTGGTCTTCCGACAGAAAACTATGCAATTAAAAATAAAGTACATCCAAAGGAAGTAACGAAGAAGAATGTTGCAAGATTTAAAGCACAGCTTCAGGCACTTGGCTATTCCTTTGACTGGGATCGCGAAATTAACACAACAGATCCAAATTACTACAAATGGACCCAGTGGATTTTCCTGAAATTATTCAAAGCAGGACTTGCTTACAAGACAGAGATGCCGATTAACTGGTGTACTTCCTGTAAATGCGGTCTTGCCAATGAGGAAGTTGTAAACGGTGTGTGTGAGCGCTGTGGAAGTCCGGTTATCCGTAAGGTAAAGAGCCAGTGGATGCTTAAAATCACGGCATATGCAGATAAATTGATTGATGATTTGGATGGACTTGACTATATTGAGAGAGTCAAAGTTTCACAGAAAAACTGGATTGGACGTTCTCATGGTGCAGAAGTAGACTTCCAGATTAAAGACAAAGAAGAAAAGCTCCGCATTTACACGACACGTCCGGATACTTTGTTTGGTGTAACTTACATGGTAGTATCTCCGGAACATCCATATCTGGATAAGTACAAAGATGAGATTAAAAACTGGGATGAGATTGTAGCCTACCGTGAGATGGCAGCAAGAAAATCCGATTTTGAGAGAACCGAGTTAGCAAAAGATAAAACAGGTGTAGCAATTGACGGACTTTCGGCAATTAATCCGGTAAATGGTGAGGAAATTCCAATCTGGGTATCCGATTATGTATTGATGAGCTACGGAACCGGAGCGATTATGGCGGTACCGGCACATGATACCCGTGACTGGGAATTTGCCAAGAAATTCAATTTGCCGATTCATGAAGTAATTGAAGGCGGTGACGTGGAAAAAGAGGCCTTCACGGATGTTGCTACGGGAACTCTTGTGAATTCCGGATTTTTAACCGGTAAATCTGTAGAAGAGGCAAAGAAAGAAATTATTGCCTGGTTAGAGGATAAGAAAGTGGGAACGGCAAAGAAAAACTTCAAACTGCGTGACTGGGTATTTTCCAGACAGCGTTACTGGGGTGAGCCGATTCCGATTGTAAAATGTGAAAAATGTGGTTATGTACCGATTCCTGAAGAAGAACTTCCGCTTCGTCTGCCGGAGGTAGACAACTATGAACCAACGGATAACGGGGAATCTCCAATTTCCAAAATCCGTTCCTGGGTTGAGACAACTTGTCCATGCTGTGGCGGAAAAGCAGAGCGTGAGACAGATACAATGCCTCAGTGGGCTGGTTCTTCGTGGTACTTCCTGCGTTATATTGACCCAACAAATGATGAAGCACTTGCCAGCAAAGAGGCTCTCAAATACTGGTTGCCGGTTGACTGGTACAATGGTGGTATGGAGCATACGACCCTTCACCTTTTGTATTCCCGTTTCTGGCATAAGTTCTTATATGACCAGGGCGTAGTACCAACCAAAGAGCCATATCAGAAGAGAACGTCCCATGGTATGATTCTTGGTGAAAATGGCGAGAAGATGAGTAAATCCCGCGGTAATGTTGTAAACCCGGATGATATTGTAAATGTATACGGTGCTGACACACTCCGTACCTACGAAATGTTTATTGGTACATTTGATGCCGCTGCTGCCTGGTCAGAAGATGGAGTAAAAGGCTGCCGCCGTTTCTTAGAGCGTGTATGGAAGTTAAAAGATATGGTGACAGATGAAGAAGGCTATTCCGCTGACTTGGAGACAAAAATGCATCAGACCATTAAGAAAGTAAGTAACGATTTTGAAACCTTGAAGTACAATACAGCAATTGCTGCCATGATGGCATTGATTAATGACTTCTACAAAAAAGGTTCCGTTACAAGAGACGAGTTTAAGACACTTCTTGTACTTTTGAATCCGGTTGCACCACATATTACAGAGGAATTGTGGAATGAGAAAAATTACGGTGGTTATTTGTTCCAGACAAGCTGGCCGGAATTTGATGAGGCAAAAACGGTAGAGGCTGTACAGGAAATTGGTGTACAGGTCAACGGTAAAGTACGTGCGACCGTTAAAATTGCCATTGATGCAGCGAAAGAAGATGCGTTGGCTGCCGGACGGGAAGCGATTGCTGATAAGCTTGCCGGTAAACAGATTGTAAAAGAAATTTATGTACCGGGACGTATTTTGAATTTCGTTGTAAAATAAGTAATTGCAAATAATTTGGAGGTGCAAAAAAATGCCTAAGGTAAGTGTCATAATTCCTTATTTCAAGGGACAGGCATATTTGGAAGAATGTGTTCAGAGTATTGAAGAACAAAAGATAGAAGACTTAGAAATTATTGTTGTCAATGATAAAGATGGTCATGAAGTGCCGGATTCTGTAAAAGAGAATCCGCACGTCAAAGTATTTTTGGCAATGGATGAATTGCCGGAAGACGTCATTCGGGCTAATGAGGAGACGGCAGCAGCGTGGCGCGAGCAGAAAATCCACGAGAGAGTGGAGAAACGCTTAGATAGCGCAGAACGCCGCCGCGAGCAGGCCCGGGAAATGGAGAAAAAAGGAGATTCCATCAGCCTCTACACAGATAAAGAATTGCATCCGAGTGAGGAAGATTTGCTCGATGAGTATGAAGAAAAAATCGGACAGGTATATCCGTTTGGTGTTTCTTTCTGCCGTAACATCGGTTTAGAGAAAGCGACAGGAGAGTACGTTTATTTCATTGACTGTGACGATTACCTGATGGATGGGGCACTGAAACGACTGCTTGATTTGGCAGAAGAGAAACAGGCAGTTATGACAACCGGTAATAAATACAGTTCTTGGTTTAAACCGGTGAATTTTGATTTTGAAAAAGCAAAACAGGAAACTTTTATTGAGGGCGTAAAACCGTTGGAAGGACAGACGCTCCGCGACCGTTTTGTGGAAATGTATTCGGTGCAGCACTTTTTAATCCGCAGGGATTTTGTGATGGAGCATGAGCTTTCGTTTGATACAACGACACGTTTTTACAGTGATATGACGTTTTGCGTGAAATTGTTGAAACTGGCATCGGGTAAAATGTGGGTTGATGGTGACAGTCTGTATATCTGGCGTCACCGCAACGACCAGATTCATCTGCCGGCACTCTGCCAGAAAAAGCGTGGACACCGCAGCGGTGAATTTTTGGATGCCTATGATAAATGTCTGCATATTATTAAACCGGAAGATAAGGACCTTCGTTTTGCACTGGACCATTATTTGATGAATTTCTTCTGGCGTAAATATCCGGCACGAATTTTGAGAGAAAATGCGCCGAAGTTTGCGAAAGCAATGGCAAATATGCCGGAATGGAAAAACGTAATTAAAGAGTATGGTATATTCCAGCGTTTGCAGTTGTCAATTACCCGCAAGGGGAAATTTCGTATGGCAAAACCGGTTATGAAATTCAATAAGTGGCGCAAAAAGAAAAAAGGTTTGATTGGAAGCCGTATTCAGTGGTATCGTGTGCTGGAACGCCACATTTTCAAGAAAATGCCATTGCGTCATGACTGGGTATTTATCGAGAGTTTCTTCGGAAAGAGTTACTCCGACAGCCCGAAATACCTGTATGAATATCTGCAAAAGACCAGAGGGGACAAGTACCGTTATATTTGGGTATTAAATAACAAATCCGAAGCACTTGCAAAAACCGGAAAACATACGAGAGTAAAGATGAATAGTCTTCGTTATGTGTATTACGCATCCCGTTGTGGATATCGTATTTTTAACGTGCGTCAGCCTGCTTGGAATAAAAAGCGTCCGGGTGTTGTTTTCCTGGAAACATGGCATGGTACACCGCTTAAGAAACTGGCATTTGATATGGATGATATTACATCTGCAAGCCAGAATCATAAGACACTGTTTTATAAGCACGGCCGCGAGTGGAATTATTTGATTTCTGCCAACCGTTTTTCAACGGATGTGTTTGAGCGTGCATTTGTTTATGACAGAGATAAGATTTTGGAATATGGTTATCCGAGAAATGATATTCTATATGCGGATAACAAAGAAGAAATTGCTGCCGAAGTGAAGAAAGAACTTGGTATTCCGGAAGGAAAACGAGTAATTTTGTATGCGCCAACCTGGCGTGATAACCAGTTCTATGACCGTGGTAAATATAAGTTTACGCTGGCTCTTGATTTAGGCAGACTGCAAAAAGAATTTGGTGAGGACAGTGTTGTACTTTTGCGTACACATTACTACATTGCCGATATTTTGGACTTGACCGAGTACGAAGGATTTGTTTATAACGGAAGCCAGTACGAAGATGTGTCTCGTCTGTATCTGGCATCGGATATTTGTATTACCGATTATTCCTCTGTATTCTTTGACTTTGCAAACTTAAAGCGTCCGATATTGTTCTACGCATATGATTTTGATGAGTATGCAGATGAAATCCGAGGCATGTATATGGATATGGAGAAAGAACTTCCGGGTCCGATTCTCCGCACCAACGATGCCGTTGTCGATGCTTTGCATCATATGGATGCGATTGAGGAGACTTACAAAGAACGCTACGAAGAATTTTATGAGAGATTTTGCAGCGTAGATGATGGACATGCTTCTGAACGCGTGATTGAAAAAGTGTTTGGCGAGCGTGAAAACGGTACATTGGATACGGAGCAGTAAGTAAGCTACAAGGAGGAATACCGTGCGTAAAGGAATTTATCATTTGGTAAAACAGATTGTCGTTTTGTTTTATTACTTAATGTGCAATCTGTGCCCGGTAAAACAAAATCGCATTGTTTTTGACAGCAGCCTTGGAAAAAGTTATTCTGGAAATCCGAAACACATTTACGAATATCTCATGGCAAATGGATATGATTTGAATTGGGATTGTATTTGGTTTTACGAGAATGAAAAGTATAATATTCCCGGGATGAGCAGACAGGTCCGCTATGGACGTCTGCGCTATCTGTACTACATGGCGACGGCGAAAGTGTGGGTGTTTGATACGAGACAGCCGGAGTTTTTGCTGCGCCGCAAGGGTACCTATTATATTCAGACCTGGCACGGAACGCCGCTCAAAAAGCTGGCACTGGATATGGAAGATGTATTCATGGTGGGTGAGAGTGACATTGATTCCTACAAAGAACATTTCACGAAAAACG
>OGZH01001135.1_pt1 | contig 17314 bp, 10 predicted proteins | sample 1576741 | NCBI WGS metagenome assembly OGZH01 (sample SAMEA3541560, study PRJEB24748) | human gut metagenome | biome: human gut; feature: human-associated habitat; material: faeces | place: China | collected 2012 | reverse complement strand
ACCTGATATTTCCTGTCGGCGACTGTACGTCAATTACAAACTCTGCTGATTTGTCTCCTTCTATCTCAAATCCATTATCTGAATTACCACACAAATCTTTTGCACTGACACTCAGCTCATACTTGTGTCCTGCATTGAATACGAGCTGCTTACTGTAAACAGCTTCTGCTCCCTCGCCTGTCTTTACCCAGTATGACTTTTCAGACCATGCATCTGACTGTGTCTGTTCATTTCCATCAACCTTTACATTGATTTTTGTTTCATCTGGGTCAAAGAAAAGCTCATTCTCTTTTACCGAAATGGTTGCAATCCTGTTTTCCCTGTAATACTCAGTGCCTTTTACACTGCGGATGCACTGTGGATCCGGCTGCTCAGGTGTACCATATGTCACTGTTATTGCAGGCGCTGCCTTATGAATATAAAATGGCTGGCTGCCGCTTGCTGTCAAATCCGCTACAGTCACGTTTCCTGCCTCATCAACAGCTTTAACATATACATCTGTCTTTTTATCCAAATAAACCTCAGCCGATACATTTATGATTCCTGATTCATCAAGCTCATTCCATGCCCCTTCATCATCCGATACTGACTGATCATCTGTCACTATCTGGTATTTTGCTGATACAACACCTGAAATGCTGTCAGTTACACTTGTTTTTATACGGACATCGTCATTGAAATATTTTCTGTTTTTACCCGCTTCCGACTCTATAATGACATCAGGTGACTGACTGTCCATGCTGAACTTGAAGCTGTCACCTGTAACCTCTGTCTTAAGTCCGGCATAATCAGTTGCCTTTACTGAAAGCATCAGATCCGTTCCGTTAAACTGCTCTGCTGCCGGAATGGTTATCCTTCCTTCCCCGCTTGCGTCAAGCTCAACAGTCTGTCCTGATACAATTTTCTTTTTCCCGTCAAATACAGTGTATTCAACACTCTTAATTCCTGATAAGCTGTCAGCTGCTTTAACGATATAGCTTATATCATCCTTATGCCAGCCTTTTTCATTGGCTGCTGTCATGGTATCCTGTGACACTGTAAGCTCCGGTGGCAGGGTATCAACAACCAGCTTCGCTGTGGAGAAAAATGCTGTCTCGCCATTACAATTGTCCTGAGCCTTTACATATACGTTATATGAAGTATCCTTCAGATCAGATGTATTAATCTTGTACTTATATCGGGCATCATATGTATCCTCAATAAGCTCTAACGGCTTCCATGCTGAATCATCAAGTGCTTTTACCTGCTCATCATTTAAAATACTGCCACTTTCATCTGATTTATTCACATAGTAGAATGCCTGCTTTATTCCGCTGATATCCTCCAGCTGTCCATATACCTTTGCTGCCTGCTGACTGGCCATATTCTGCTCGTCTATTAAATCAGCATCATATCCAATAGTACCTGAAGGCGCTTTTCTATCCACATAAAACGGCTGCTCTATTGAGCTTGTATCATTACACTCATGCTCCGCCTGATCCTTCGCATACATTCTGATTATCTGATATTTGTGTTCCTCATCCGCTTTTGTACCAAATGTGATGCAGCTGCTATAATCAGCCCCTGTCACGATCCAGTCACTATACTCTATTCCTGCATCAATCAGCTTCTGGGCATTATCGACATCAAATACATCGAATTCTTCCCGGTCATCAACCTTTACCCAAAGCTGTGTGGAACCATCATCCAAAGAGACATCGTGGATATTCATGTCTACTTTTCTGACATTTCCATAATAATCCACAGCATCCTTTGTGAAAGCAGGTTTATCATCCTCCTTTGGATTCAATGTTATCTTTGGAGGCTGTGTATCATATTTGTAGTCGAGCTGCAGACTTCCAATATCTGTGATAGCTCCGCTTTCCTTGTCCTTACGTGCTATTACAAGAGTCTGTCTGTTATCACCCTGCTGTGGCATAAGCTGATATTTATCAGCTTCAATCCATTCATCACCTTTTCTAACCACATATACCGCCTGATTGTCACTTGCCAGCGATAATGTAGGTGCTTCTACATAAAACTGTGTCCCCTGCAGCATTGTCCCTGTCAGGCTGTTATTCATACTGCTGTAATCATATTCTTTGATGGTAACAGTATATTCTGCCTCTGCTGACTTATATTTGTCATCTTCTGCTTTTGTCACCTTTATCCTTACAGTTCCGGTATCCTTTGCTGTCCATATACCGTTTGATGCAAAGTCTGTATCCTTTTCAATCAGATTTTTGCCTTCTACAACAGTGTATTTTAAATTGTCAACGGCTGCATCCGCCCTGTCGGATTTTACCACCGGAACAACTTTGTTCCCCACATAAATATCATCCGCCGGTGTATACTCTACCGTCAGCTGCTGTGGCTGTTTTTCCTCGGTGGCATTATTATCCGAATCCTGTTCATCTGGAATTTTACTGTCAGATATATCATCCGAAGCTGCGTCGTTAGATATATCATACTCTGAAGATGGTGTATCAGCACTTACCGGTGTTGCCGGAAGTGATGTCGCACCCATTACAGAAGCTAGCATGATTGCTAGTACCCTGTTAAGTTTTTTATTAAACACTCTCATATCTCCTTTTCTATTGTATTTTTTATAACTATTCCGTTATGATTTTATTTATATCCCCACTCTTTATTCCATTATACAAAACAATGGTCACACAACGGTCACACAGCGGTCACGCGGAGACAACTTTGTGAAAATTGCATAATAAAAGCGTCGATAATTGCATATTTTTTAGACAATTTTCGACGCTTTTTCGGATTATTTTTTATAACTATTATTTATTATACTTGTTGTATATCTTTTCAAACGCAGGCATGGAGCGTTTTATCATTTCCCTGTCCACACAGTATGATATTCTCACCCAGCCCGGACAGCCGAAGCCGTCTGCTGCTACTATGAGCACATCCTCCTCCTTTGCCTTCTCGCAGAATGCATTGCTGTCATCCTCGAGTGCCTTTACAAACATATAAAATGCTCCGTCCGGCTTGAAGCAGTGATAGCCTATCCTTGTGAGTCCCTCGTACAGAAGGTCTCTGTTTTCTTTGTAGGCATTGATATCACCGGTTGCCCCCTGACATTTTACTATCATCTTCTGGAACAGGCTTGGTGCGCACACGTAACCGAGTGCTCTTCCCGCACCACAGACTGCTGCATACAGCTCCGCCTTATCGTACACCTCATCAGGCACGAGGACGTATCCTATTCTCTCTCCCGGCAGCGAAAGTGACTTGCTGTATGAGTAGCATACCAGTGTGTTGTCGTAATATTGGGTCACAAACGGTACCTTGATTCCGTCGTAGACTATCTCCCTGTACGGCTCATCTGCGATAATGAATATCGGTCTTCCTATCTCCTTAGACTTTTTCTCAAGGAGGTCTGAGAGCTTTTTGATGGTCTCCTCAGAATAGACTGTGCCGGATGGGTTGTTTGGTGAATTGATTATGACACCTCTGGTGTGCGCATTGATTCTCTCATCAAGAGCCTCAAAATCTATCTGAAAATGCTCTGTGTCTGCAGGCACCTCTACAAGCCTTGCTCCTGCTGCATTCACAAATACCTTGTACTCCGGGAAATATGGCGCTATGGTAATAAACTCATCATATGCGTCACTTGTCAACGCACGAAAGCAGATTGACAGCGATGCCGCTGCTCCCATTGTCATGTAAATGTTGTCCGCATTAAAATGTGTGCCATGTGTGTTGTTCAAAAACTCAGCTATCGCCGCTCTCGTTTCCACGTCTCCCTGTGCTGACGTGTAGCCGTGCAACGCAACAGAATCATAATCTGTCACAAGCTCCTTTATTGTGTCGTTTACTATCTGCGGAGCCGGTATGCTCGGGTTTCCTATTGAGAAATCATATACATTTTCCTTACCTACAATTGCTGCTCTTTTTTTACCATACTCGAAAAGCTCCCTGATTGCTGAGCGCACGCTTCCGAGCTGGTACATGCTTTCGTTTACTACCATTTTCTTGTCTCCTTATCTCTGATGTTCTTGCATGTTTACTATTATAATATCTCTGCTTATGACATACAAATTTCTTTATAAACATCTCTTTATACACATATTGTTACCATTCATGACCGTTTATCCTGATATGAATGCCTCCATCCCGGCACGCTTCGTCATCTCAATATGCTCCTTAAGCTCGCGGGCTGACATTCGCAGTGCCCCCAGGCTCATGACCGTCTGCTGCTCCAGTCCGTCCGAGGTTGCCACTGTTACCTTGTACCTGTCACGTATGCCAAACACAGTCTTTTCGATAAATGCATCGGCTGTCTCGTCCTGCTTTGTATACACAACCTCTATATTGTGGAAGGTCTCTCTCTTTCCGGCATTGCCCTTCACCTTGTACGCATCAAACACCAGCAGCAGATGACAGCCCTTATAGCCCTGGTAATCCGATAAAACATCCTTCAGCGCATCCCTCGCCGAATCAATGTTTATGCGTGAAAGCTCCTTTAAATCCTCCCATGAAAATATTATATTATATCCATCAACTATCAGGTACTCTTCCCCCGGGGATTTCTTCGGATAAATCGGATTGCCGTGCTTATCATGCTTTACGGTGCGCGGTTTACCACTTAGACCTTCATACTCATTTTTCTTTTTGCCTGACCATTTGCGCCTCTGATCCTCTGCGATATCGTTTTTGCCCATGCCAAACTCCCTGGCATAAACATCTGCAAGCTGCGCATCAAGCTCCACCGATGACATACCTGAAACAGCTTTCTCAAAGCTCGTCCTGCGGCGGTTTCCGGCAAGCACCTGCGCATCCTCCGCTGAAAATGCATTCTGCGTGCGGGCACTCGCTGCAAGTGCCTCCTCAGACTCATCTCCGTGGTAGACATACGGCAGATGCATATGCTCCGGGACCTCATCCCACGGCACCACGTAGCCTGAGCCGTGCGCACAAAATACCGAGCCTGTCGGATTGCGGAAATCCTCCTCGCTGTCATAGTGCATCTGCGCAATCACCTCCGCAGGATTGTGACACTCATCATAACCCCACAGCTCCAGTGTCAGGTGCCCGAGCCCCTTTGTATACGCATGCACCAGACTCACATAATCCTGCATTGTCGCAACCGGTGCCTTACCGGTAATTGTTGCCATCTCCCTCGCAGCGGTTGTGGCAAACTGCGGGCTCTCGGCTCTTGCAAATCTCTGCTCCAGATCTGTCATTGCACGGCCGACATACTCCATCGGCACCTGTAGGATAAAGCTGTAGTATGGCTCAAGCAGCACGCTCTCTGTGGATTTAAGCCCCTGGCGGATTGCTCTGTATGTAGCCTGGCGGAAATCGCCTCCCTCCGTGTGCTTTACATGTGCTCTTCCTGTAAGAATAGTCACCTTCACATCGGTAAGCGCTGAGCCTGTGAGCACACCCCTGTGCTCCTTTTCCTCAACGTGTGTTGCTATGAGGCGCTGCCAGTTTTTGTCGAGCACATCCTCACTGCAGGTGGATGTAACCGTGATTCCGCTGCCACGCTCCGCCGGCGACAAAAGCAGATGCACCTCTGCATAGTGGCGCAACGGCTCAAAGTGTCCAACTCCCTCGACAGCCCTTGCTATCGTTTCCTTATATACAATGCTGCCCGGTCCAAACGTGACAACAACACCAAACCTGTCCTTTATGAGACGCACAAGCACCTCCATCTGCACCTGTCCCATGAGCTGCACATGGATTTCCTTAAACTCCTCCACCCACACTATGTAAAGCTGTGGGTCTTCCTCCTCAAGCTGCTTTAGCTTTTCCATAAATGCCGCCGGATTTACATCATCCGGCAGAATCATCCTATAGTTTAGTACCGGTTCAAGGATTGGCATATTGGACTGCTGCTCAAACCCAAGCCCCTGCCCCGGAAATGTCGAGCTAAGACCTGTGACAGCAACTATCTCACCCGCCTCTGCCACATCAGCTATCTCATATTTTTCACCGGAATACTTTCTTATCTGATCGATTTTCTCAATCAGAAGGCCTTTCGCCTCGTCACCGCCATGCGCTTTGTACTCTATTTTGTCCCTGACTCTAAGACAGCCTCCGGTAACCTTTAAAAATGTCAGCCTGCTGCCTCTGTCATCCCTGCCTATCTTGTATACGCGGGCAGAAAATTCGTCAGGGTAATTTCTTTCACACATAAACCTCGAAAGTCCCTGAATCAGCGTATCCACTCTGTCGAGCTTAAGTGCCGAACCGTAAAAGCATGGGAACACCTCCCTTTGAGCCACCGCCTGCGCAATATGCGCATCTGTAAGCTCTCCCGATTCCATAAATTCATCTAAAAGAGGCTCGCTGCACATGGCAAGCTCCTCAAATAAATCCTGTGAAGAAAAATCCACGCAGCCATCACTCAGCTCGCTCTTTAGCTCTGCCTGCACTTTCTCCGCATCCGTGCCCTGCATATCCATCTTGTTTACAAAAATAAATGTCGGCACGTTATAGTGCTTTAAAAGTCTCCACAGTGTGCGCGTGTGCCCCTGCACTCCATCAGTTGCGCTGATTACAAGTATTGCATAGTCGAGCACCTGAAGGGTACGCTCCATCTCTGCCGAAAAATCCACATGCCCCGGTGTATCAAGCATGACTACATGCCATGTACGAGCTGTATCTGCCGTACGTGCTACATCTGCTGTACGTGCTGTATCTGCCGCATTTGTGCCACGCGAAATATCAAGCCTTGCCTGCTTTGAAAAAATGGTTATTCCACGCTCACGCTCCTGCGCATCGTTGTCCAGATACGCGTCCTGATGGTCCACGCGCCCGAGTGAGCGAATCTGCCCGGTGCTGTAAAGCATGGCCTCAGACAGGGTTGTCTTTCCCGCATCTACATGTGCGAGAATGCCTATTGTAATGTGATTGTTTGTCATTTTCTGCTCCATTTATGCCTCAATCCAAGAACAGAGACACCTGTGGATGTCTCTGTATCAGCCTTTATATCATAATCTGTCGATTTCCTAAATTATAGCATTTTGTGGTTGGTCTGTCATCTTTTTTCTTGATTGACAGCGTGGTGTCAAGCTTGCGTCCGGACAGTAACAAATAGTGCCACTCAATTGACAAATATTTATTCCATACATATAATGTGATTACGGAAATTTTTGAATGGTATGGAAATAATGCGAGGATAATATGAACAAAAAAGAAGTATTGGAACTAAAACGAAGATTAAAAAAAGACCAGGCAACCTTCAGTCGTCTGGTCGGCTGCTACGTGGACTGCAACCATGAAAAGGTCTGCAAATTCGGTGGCAAATTTCTCACTCTGGAGGAGGATGAATACTACAAATATCTGGAGATTTCAAACAAGGTGCTTTCCGGCACTCTCGGAAACAACCTGCTCAATCTGCAGTTTCCGCTTGAGGAGGAAGAGGTCGGAGGTCGCCAGCAGATTCTCATGGCGCTTCGCGACAGCGAGCTTAATGATGAGACTCTGCTCGATACATACTATGATCTGGTCATCGACACCTACGATGAGGCTGGGAACTATCTGATTCTTTTGTATCTCGACAGCTACGATGTCATGACACGCACAAAGGACAACATCAACGTGGATGAGTCCGAGGAGGTGTACAAATACATGCTCTGCGCCATCTGCCCTGTCACACTTTCAAAGCCGGGCCTTGGCTATCTGGAAAAGGAGCAGCGTATCGGAGCCCGCATAAGGGACTGGGTGGTCGGCGCTCCTGAAACAGGCTTTTTATTCCCTGCCTTCAACGATAGAAGCACTGACATACACTCCACTCTTTTCTATACGAAAAATACCAAGGAGCCTCACTCTGAGTTTATGACAAACGGCCTCGGCTGCGGTGTGGAGCGCACAGCTACTGAGCAGAAGATGGCTTTTCATTCAATCGTCAGAAACGTGCTAGGTGCCGAAGACGAGAGCACTGATGACAAGCTACTTGATATCCAGCAGAATCTGTCCGAGATGGCCGATGACTACGCTGAGACACACGATGATGACGACGATCCGTTCATTCTCGACAGCGAGGCTATGAACAAGGTGCTTAGTGACTGCCACGTCTCTGAGGAAAAGATTTCACGCATTGAAAAATCCGTCAATGAGGCCTTCGGTGACAAGCCGCCTATCGCAGCCAATGTCATTGATTCAAAGGCTCTTGCAGCTAATGAAATCCGCGTGGAAAAGCTTGCTCTTGAGAGCCAGGTCGGCGATTTAACTCTCGAGCTCAATGAGAAAAATGCGCAGCTTGAGGAGAAGGATTCTGTTATCCAGGAGAAAAATAATCAGATTGAGGAGCGCACCTCACAGCTTCTTGAGAAGCAGGAGGAGATTGATAATTACACTGCCCAAATTAAGACTTATGATGTGGTGCTTCATGTAAAGCCGGAGAAGGCTTCACAGATTCATGCGCAGGTCATCAATGGGGAGAAGTGTCTCGTCATTCCTATGAGTGAGAATGAGAATGCGACCATAAATGGGGTAAATACAAATCTGTAGGGACGCATCATAGGATATCGCTTATGGGGCTTCGCATATTCAGGCTGTGAGGACCGGCCTAGCATGCAGTATATTCCTCAGAAAAATATAAAATCAGCCACGGCATCATTTGCGGATAGTTTATTGATAGTTTGCTATGAATTATCATATCCACATTTTATGGAACGCCGTGGCAGTTTATATTTTTCTTCGGAACACACTGCATACTCTCCGGTAAATTTAGGGTACTTACCGGTTTACCAGCTCAGCACCTCATGGCCATCCTCTGTGACGAGTACCATGATTTCCCACTGGGCTGATGGAAGTCCGTCGTCGGTGTATACTTCCCAGTTGTTCTTGTCATCTACGTAGATATCGGCCTTGCCCATGTTGACCATTGGCTCGATGGTAAATATCATGCCGGGTGCCATGACCATGTCGGTACCGCGCTTGGTGTTGTAGCCTACCCATGGATCCTCGTGAAATTCAAGTCCCACTCCGTGTCCACCGATTTCACGCACTACTGTGTAACCGTTTGCAAATGCATGGTCGTGCACCGCCTGTCCCATATCTCCGAGGAAGCCCCACGGCTTTACCTCTTTGAGTCCAAGCTCCACACACTCCTTTGTGACTTCAACGAGCTTTTTCTTTTCAGGGCTTACATTTCCGATACAGTACATTCTTGATGAATCCGAAAAATATCCGTTTAAAATTGTAGAACAGTCTACATTTATGATGTCCCCATCCTTTAAGATGACGTCCTTTGAAGGAAATCCGTGACAAACCTGCTCATTTACTGATGTACATACGCTGTAAGGATAACCCTCATAGTTGAGCGGTGCAGGGATGCCGCCCATGCTGGTGGTCATATCATAGACTATTTTATCAATCTCTGCTGTGTTCATACCCTCGTGGATATGCTCTCCTATGTAGTCGAGCACTGCGACATTTATCTTGGCGCTCTCCTTGATTCCCGCTATCTGGTCAGGTGTCTTAATGATTGAATGGCTCGGTATCTTATGATGTGCCTCAGCAAGCTTTTCAAGCTTCATATCAAATGCCGCATGACAGGTCTTATATTTCTTTCCGCTGCCACACCAGCAAGGGTCATTTCTTCCAATTTTTGTTGACATAAAATCTTCTTTCTAGTGATCAAGAGTAACGTTTCCCATATCGACTCTTTTCCACACTTTTTCTTTTATTTTATAGTTATTTTTCTCCAGCAGCTTCTCATATCTGCCTCCCGAGAAATCATAATCCGTTATATCGGCATTGTCAAGCCCTGCATATATTTCCTGATATTTCCGGGCTATTGCAGACTTTTCCATTGACGAATAAATATCCTTTTTTTCGACTCCAAGCTTCTTTGCACCATCTATATCAGACAAATCATACCAGAAGTCTTTCTCGGAATTTTTCAAAGCTGCTTTCTCGTCGTCAGTAAGTGTAATGCTCTCTTTTTTGGCCATCTCATAAAAAATCTCATCGTGAATGGCCATGGACATAGCTGCTTTGCGCGCTGTGACACGGACAAATTCACCGTTTGTGTGGATATTCCAATACTTGTTTGGATTATCGGAATCATACACAAGGGCCTGCTTCTCGACATTCATCTCCTCAAATGCCACATAAAATGCCATATCGCGCAGTGTCAGCTCTTTCCCATTCACGGTAACAGCCACGTCATCCAGATGCTCATTGTATACAATATTCTGCTTCATATCATGATAATTATATGCATACACACCGGCTATGACAGCCAGCACTGCAAGTATAATTGTTGTGATGTGTTTTCTTATTTTGCGCAAAGCTTTGCAACCACCTGATTTATGACCTTTCCGTCAGCCTTACCCTTGAAATGCGGCATGACTGCCTTCATTATCTGTCCTTTGTTTCCTGTTGCGATTACATCCGAGAACTGCTCTGTGAGCTCCTTTTCTACCTCTTCTGCCGACATCATTGCAGGAGCGTACTCCTCAAAGATTGCATATCTGGTATTGTACTCATCAAGCAGATCTGTTCTTGTGGCAGGGCATGTGTCAATCTGCTCCTTCACGGATTTCATTTCCTTAAGGATGACCTTGTTGACAAGCTCCTCCGGTATATTGTCTCTGCAGCCCTCATCTATTGCCGCCTTTTTGGCTGCCGATACAAGTGAGGATATAGCATCCTTTCTTACCTTGTCTCTTGCTTTCATTGCTGCAATCATGTCTTTTTGTAATTGTTCCATCTGCATGGCTTGTTCCTCCTGCTTTTCTTACTTTATTTACAGGCTTGCTAGTTCGTTTTGTGCGAATTGGTGCCGTCTGTCTCTATAATACACCTTATGGATGGAAATTGCTATCGTTTATTGCAATGTGTTTGTTTCCTGAAAAAAGAGCCGGTAAGTATAATAAATATACTTATCGGCTCCTAACCATCCTATACAAGACGTCGTATAGCAAGTATTGTATGACACTGCACGCTTCTGTTTGCTGTGATGCCTGCCTTTGTGGACTGTGCCTCCACTATCACACCACCACCTGCATATATAGCTACATGTCCCGGATATACCACTACGTCTCCCGGCTGTATATTATCGAAGGATACGGCCTGTCCCACAGACTTAAATGCCTGTGAATATCTCGGTGTGCTGATACCAAAATGTGCATATACCTCATGTACAAAGCCTGAACAGTCTACACCGTTTGTAAGACTGTTTCCACCCCATACATATGGATTGCCCACAAACTGCATAGCGTATGATACCACAGAGCTTCCTGAAACTCCTGTTGAAGCACTCGGGTTCTTTCCACCGCCTGATGCATAATCACTGGCAATGCTTCCGCCCTTGCCGGCTCCACCACCATCATAGCTTGAACTGCTTGATGAACTATTCGCTCTGGCAGCGGCTGCTGCCGCTGCTTCCTGCTCCTGAATGATTTTGCCCTGTGCCGTAATGATATTCTGATAATTATCTGCCTGCTGCTGTGCCTGAGCTATCTGGCTTGCATACTGCTCCTTCTGGTTTTCAAGAGCTACTATAGCCGCCTCGACATCTGCCTGCTGCTTCTCATAGTCATCCTGCATGGCTGTGAGCTCATTCATGTCGTTATCAAGCTTAGTACCAATCTCCTTCACCTGCTCAACTGCTGCCTGATAAGAATCCATAAGAGCACGATCCGAATCATATACATCTGACACGTACTCTATACGATTGAGCATATCTGTGATACCATTTGACTCAATAATTGCTGTCCAGATATTGTCCTCAGCGCTGTTTTCATACATGAACTGTATACGCTTCTTCATAGCGTCATACTGCTCCTGCTGCTTTTCCTGGGCTGCTGCAAGATCCTTCTGATTCTGCTCTATCTCTGCCTGTTTATTTGTGATATCTTTCTGAAGCTTCTTTTGTGCTGCAAGAATCTCATCAAGCTTTGCGGATTTATTCTTTATATCATCAGCAGTAGTCTGCTGCTGATCCTTTAGACCATTAATCTCATTCTTCTTATCCTTGAGATTCTGCTCAGCCTGTGACTTCTTCTTCTCTGCATCCTTCTGCTTCTGTGTCTTGGCATACACCTTCTCAAGTCCACTGTTTATGTATCCGCTAAATGCGGTACCCTCTACTGCCGGTCCTGTAAAAACGAGTGCCGATGTTAACACAGTACATATAACACGTGTCCATTTCTGATTCATTTTATTCCTCCTGTAATACGACGGTCAGATTAATCTTACCCTCCACAATTTACGTTCAATATACATTCGGATATATTATCGCACAAAATGAATCTTTTTTCCACACCTTTTTATGAATTTACAGAATTTTCCACATTTTGACCCTCATTTATGATTCACATCCGCGCTATTATAAGCCTGTCATCAGGTTTGATGATATCGGATGTCAGAGCATTTATTTCCATTATGTTTTCAACAGTGGTGCGGTATCTTTTTGCAATGTCCCACATTTTATCATCCTTCTGCACTATATAGCCAACCAGAGCTGCTTCCTCTTCAGTATCAGGCGCTATTTTTTCCTGCTCCACCGATGTTATGACTGACACTTCATCCTGCTGCAGGGCAATAGCGTTTATGCTGACAACACCCTTAATTTCATATTCGCTGTTGTCCAGAAGATTGACCTGCACCTGGTCTACCTGCACATTTACCTCGCAGCAGGTGTTGGCGTCCATGCCGGGTATCTCAACAAACTGTTCAAACGGCACAGAGTCTGTATGCATCTCTATCGGACAGCCATCGTCCTCCACAATATTAACACAGTTCACCTGCAATACACCTGACACAATAATTCCTGTGTCTGCATTTTTTATCTGTGCAATAGCGGCCTGCGTCTTTGTACCGCATATTCTTAAAATTCTCTTTTTGCTGTTTTCTCTGTACAACTGCTCCAAAATACGGCATTTTGTGTCATTTTTCATAAGAAGGCTGCATACCTTCATATTTTCAAACACAGGTTTTACCGGACATGATACGCTGTACATGTCATTGAGCACCTCTACTGTTTCCTCACTCCAGACCTTTCCATCCACCGCAAGCGCTGCCTCAATCGAAAGCTGCCTGAGCTCTCCGTCGTAATCATTTTCCGCCTCAACCTGATGCATGGCAGGCTGTGTGCGAAGCCAGGCGATATTTCCGACATTATCGCCCTCGCAGCGTATTTCATTTGAAAAGCCCTCCTGCACCTCAAAGCAACATATTTCCTGCTCTTCACTCAGGTATACTATACACGCATGGCACTCACCTGTGAGTGTAATGTGATCACGCTCATATGTATACTCCAGATTTCTCATATCTACAAGACTTGATATGAGCTTACATATATTCGGCTTGGTCTTTGGCAGGGTGACGACATTTTTGATTCTGACAATATCCCTGACAGCACTGTCAAGCTTAAGCACCTTCATCTGTCCTATAAGCTGCTCCACATCCTTGTCATCAATCCTTTGTGCAATCTCAAGATTTTCCTCCCTCTCTCCATAAAGCTCCACGCTTATGCTGCCTCTGACCGAAAGCTTTCGTGAATTAATAACTCCCACCGTTAGCTCATCAAGCCCGGTATACACACGCACCGTATCCTTCTCGCAGACTCCCTGAAGCACAATCTTCTCCTGAAACGGTATTGCATCCTTTATATGCTCCACCCTGTTTCCGGTGATATTCTCCTGTGGCTCATCGCCTTCAAAGACCTCCTCTCTCGTATACAGCACTTCAAACTCAATGCTTCCGCTTAGCCAGATATTCTCGCCGGACGCTTTTATCTCGTCAATCTTTACCTGCCCGTTCTGACAAACCACTTTGGAAACATCAGGCTTGTTGTCCTTTATGACATAATCCCTGTCGAAGCCAACCTGCGACATATCCTTTACCTTTTCTATGCATTGTCTGATTTTTTGTGTAATTAATTCCATAAAAAATACCCCACTTCAAATATGTATATAAAATACATATTCAAGATGGAGTAACTTTATGCAGATGCAAATATTTAAATTCATGATCATTATAATAAAGATGTAACATCTTTACTTCATGATACTAGCAAAGCTGCATCCTTATATCTTTTGTAATCACATCAGTGTAGGAGAAAGATAAGAGCTGTGGCGGATTCTGCTCAAACTCATCATCTATCAGAACCGTAAACACACTTGGGTATGCCTGCTGAATAACACCCTCCTGGATGTCAACCTTGTTGCGGCCGAGATCCTGCTGGATTTTTACCCTGTTGCCACACTGCTGGTGAATCGATGCTCTGACTTTTCTAATTTCTGTCTGTTCCATTTTAAGCCTCCTTATTGTGGGTATGCCCACTGGCACATAACTATAGTCCTCATGGTAACCAGTATTGTAACGACGGTGTCATATATATGAAATCAATCTCTGTATAAATATAAAACAGGTCAAATTAATCAACAATTATATCAATCAATATATTTGAATATATAAATATGCCACCACAATATCTAGTAACTTTACTATAGCAAAGTATCGCAGTGATAGCAATAGGGCATTAGTACTGATTGTCAGTTTTTTCGCAACTTTTAACACAATTTACGAAATTTTCACTCAAACACAACAGGCATTTCACTCAATTCCGTCTTTATTACTATATACGGATAACTCGCCTGATTGCTGACCTTCTCGCCCTTATCCGGGGCTATCAGACGCGTATCAAAATACATTGCCTTATCCTTAACATAAAACTGGTTAACCGTAATACTGTAGCCACCTGTCTCCTTTGTGCCAAAGCCTTCCGCTATGTATAAATATTCATCATCCTTGTACGTCAGCTTCATCGCCTTTGCCTTGTTTTCATTTATCTGCTTTTTAAACTCCTCCGGGATTTCATCCCCGCAAATCACCGTGTACTCAACCATCCTGTCACTCTCCGTGCCTGAAATATTTGCGCGGCAGCCCGAAATCACTGTCGTTTCCAATATCACAAGCACACCTGCAGCCATCACCAGAAATTTTCTCAATTTTTCTGACATTTTTTCCTCTCTTTCTTATCATACCGCTTATGATATGATATAATATCAAATATTGAACTACAATTTATATAGATTATGAAAAAGAGAGGTCAAATATGCGTTCAGTTTTAATCGTAATATTCGTATTTTTCTATCTGCTGCTCGGTCTTCCGGTGCTCGCAGCCATGTGGATAATACACAAATTTGCACCGGCATGGGCCGATATGGCACAGCTTCGCCTGGTACAGTGGGCTTTCCGTGTCATCATATTCCTAAGCGGAGCAGACATTGAATTTATAGGGGAGGAAAATGTGCCAAAGGACGAGGCTGTACTATATATAGGAAATCACCGTAGTTTCTTTGACATCATAATCACCTACTCCAGATGTCCACGCCTGACCGGCTACATCTCAAAGCAGAGTATCACAAAAATACCGGTGCTGGGTCTATGGATGAAGCGCCTGCACTGCCTGTTTTTGGACCGCGATGACATCAAGCAGGGACTAAAGGTCGTGCTTGCAGCCATAGATCAGGTCAAATCCGGCATCAGTATATGTGTATTTCCTGAGGGCACACGCTGCAAAAACAAAGATGACCTGACAGATGTACAGTCTTTCAAAGAAGGTACTTTCAAGATTGCCACAAAGAGCAAATGCAAGATAGTGCCAATGGCAATCATGGGAACAAATGAAATATTTGAAGATCACCTTCCATGGGTCAAAAAGAATCATGTGGTTATCCGATACGGCACTCCTATTGATCCGGCAGCACTCAGTAAAGAGGAACAAAAGCATCTCGGAGCTCATTGCAGAGAAGTGATTGTAGATATGCTTAAAGAAATGGTATAGTTTAAAAAAATGGTATAGCTAAAAAACCGCCCGGTCGGGCGGTTTTTATATTTCTTCTTCAAAATCCATTTAAACAATTAAATTTTATTTTCATCAAATATGTTTTACTTCAGAACAAGCACCGAATATGCCGGCAGCTTTGCCATTCCATCCTTATACGATGGTGCTTTCTTTGTAGTCTGAAGCATTGCAACTGCATCATTTACTCCCAATGATGACACATCCACACTTGCTTCATCCTTTGATGGATTAAATACAAGCACTGCTTTCTCACCATTATACTCTCTTGTAAATATACACACATTCTCGTTTGACAGATCCTTTTCGAAGGTATTTGTACCTCGTGCTATCTCCGGGAAAGCATTTCTTATTGATATTGTCTGCTTCACAAAGTTGTAAATAGAGTATGGATCGTCCATCTGCTTATCAAGGGTATCATATGTCTGCTCGGTTTCTTCTGCATTCTGAGGTCCCACACACATTCCCTTAGCTTTTGAATCCCCACTCCATCTCATGGCAAGACGCTTCGTCTCATCATTGGCTGCGCCTCTCATACCGATTTCATCTCCATAATACAGAAAAGCATTTCCTGGCATAAGAAGATTCATGGCCTGCGCCATCTTGGTTTTCTCCTCGGCATTATCTCCGTTGTAGTATCCTGCGCTGCGTCCCATATCATGATTTGTATAGAACGGCGCATCAATGTATGAGTCTGTATACTTCTTTATCTCATTTTCCACATCAACCAAAGCATTGCCGTATGTGCTGGCACCATGATTTGCTGTACCGTTTAACACCTTTCCAATATATCCATCCTGCTGTGAAAAATCAAAGTTGAACATACTATCAATTCCACTCTTATAGTACTTCGCATACTCTCTGTATGTAGTCCAGCCCTCACCAACCATATAAGCATCGGCCTTTTTGCTCTTCACATTGTTCACAAGCCATGTGAGGTCATCTATAGTCTCAGTCTGGTTATTATTATTGTAATAAAGCACAGCATCCAGTCTGAAGCCATCCACGCCGCGGTCAAGCCAGAAGGATGTAACCTTGTCAATCTCCACTCTTACAGCTTCGCTCTGCAGATTAAGATCAGGCATGCTGTCTACAAACTGTGACTCGTAATACCAATTCGTGCCCGGCAGCTGGTTGTAGCCTCCGGCATTGGTTTTGCTAAAATTGTAGTAATCCACATAAGGACATTCCGAAGGATCCGGCTCTGCCCCATCAGGAAGCGACTTGATATAATCAGCAGCCGCCTTAAACCACGGATGCTCATTTGATGTATGATTTATCACAAAGTCAATAATCACATTGATGTTTCGCTTGTGACACTCCGTAATAAGCGCATCAAAATCATCCAAAGTACCATACTGTTTGTCAATATTCATATAATCCGTAATATCATACTTGTGGTATGAAGGAGAAGGCATAATAGGCATCATCCAGATTTCATTGCATCCAAGCCCCTCAATATAATCAAGCTTCTCTGTAAGTCCCTTTAAATCCCCTATGCCGTCACCGTCACTGTCAAAAAAGCTGTATACGAACACCTCA
>OGZH01001130.1_pt1 | contig 17334 bp, 8 predicted proteins | sample 1576741 | NCBI WGS metagenome assembly OGZH01 (sample SAMEA3541560, study PRJEB24748) | human gut metagenome | biome: human gut; feature: human-associated habitat; material: faeces | place: China | collected 2012 | reverse complement strand
TAAAGGGGCACGCCTTTGCGTGTGAAAATCTCGCGTAAAGCACATGACCTTTACAAGTCGAAACTTGCAAAATAATGGACATTGTCTTTTAACTAAGCGATAAAATATGAACAAATTGTTAATTTCGTGTAAATTAAATTTGTCCGTTCGCACAAAAAACGGCCGCTCAAATTGTGCAACATTCCGAAAATCAGAAAAATCACGGCTCTTTATTGATTTTTGGTGACCATCGTGTTTTAATAAGAATGCGATAAATGTGTTTCTATGCGCATTTTCATAATGTATGGCGTCCGGCTGCAATGCCTTCATCCTGAATATCGGATTGCCCGATGGTCAGAGGATGGGACGGCGCGTACACGCAACCATTTATTCGTAAGAATTACAAATTACTATGGAGGTAAAAATTAGTGAAAGCTAAAAAGTTTTCCCGCAAGTTGCTTGCGCTCTTTTTGGCGGTCTTGATGGCGATGAGCTGTTTCTCCGGTGCTATGGTCGCTTCTGCGGCTAATGCTTCGGCAAACACGAAGTACCATGACCAGGACTTGGATTTCAACTCACTGGGTTGGCCCATCCTGAATGATGAGCAGGCCTGCACAGCCCTTTTGGACTTTGTGGATCTGACTCTTGCCCAGGCAAACATCGCACCGATGAATATCGACCTGAGCGTTCTTGGTAGCATCACCATCAAACTGGGCAGCGTGGATGAGGTGCTTAAGACTGTTCAAGATCTGGATTCTTTCCTGAACAGCAAGTCCGCACTGCTTCTGCTGGCCGGCGATGCCCGCTATGTAGATTTGAGCGCAGTTAACGGAATGTCCCGCAGCGCAACTTCCTCTACCGATATTGTACGCGGTATTGTGAAGCTGGTTCGGAACATTTCTTCCGACGGGGGTCCTGAAGGCGCCAACGGCAATATCGTAAAGAAGTTGCTGCGCGGCGATCTTGGCCTTGGTGTCGTAAGCAGCTTCTTGGATGTTTACAAGACCATCGGCGACCTGATCGGTATGCCCAGCGGCTATCAGAAAAATATGGTATATAATATTGTTCAGCAGCTGGTTCTGGAGAATACCGGTTGGTTTACTGCAGAGGAGAAGGCTCAGATCCGGAACAATCCCAGTCTGGAGACCAGCAAGCTGGATTCCATCCTGCTTGATAAGCTCTCCACCCAGTTGCTCAGCAACATTACCGCACAGATTACATACGCCGACGGTACCAATTCTCGAGACAGATACGCACAGTATCTGGAGAAGGGTTCCGCACCGTATATTGACACGACCAACCTGCATTATGTAACGCAGGAGGATCATGACAAGAACGGCGAGGCCATCGGTAATGTATATCTGTTCCGCTACAAGGATCAGAAGCTGGTGCTGAAGCCCACAGATACGCTGTTTGACTTTGGCTTCCAAGCCTTTGAGATGGTGTGGAACACCGCCTTGAAGGATACGTTGGGCCAGTTGAATTCCGGTGTGGGCGGTTACGACTACAATTACTATATGTGGTACACCGGTGCCACGACCCACAACACGGCTTGGGACTACAGCAATGTAGCCAACAACTACGCCGCTGCCGATGTGCAGGCTTGGGCCGCTTATGAGTGCCAAAAGGCTGCAAAGAACCTGAAACCCGGCCAGACCCTTGGCGAAGAGTACAAGGATGCGGCCACCTATCTGGATTACATCAAGGCGGATCTGGAGAAGTACAACAGCCGTGACCTGGTGAAGGATCCTACCTACACCTGGAGAGATATTGACTCCACCACCCTGTTCAACAAACTGCGTTACAGCCCCATGTCTGTTTACTACTTTAAGCAGGCCACCGGCCCCCTGAACTGCAGCTTTGCTGAGACCGGTATGAAGAACATTGAGGCATTCATGGCAAATGATTACAGCGGCTACAGCTCCATGCTGGCAGCGCTGAATGATTTCCTGGTTGCCGCAGTAAAGGACTTCCTGCCGAGTTATGATGCCAGCGTTCTGACGAAGGTGAATTCCGATGATCCCGGCAATGTAGCGCAGACCCTGGTTGGCAATATGCTGAAGGTGCTGCAGTACATCTGTGATCAAACGGATGCGAACATTCTCGGCGCCTTCTATAATAAGAACGGCGAGGGCACTGCTCTGACCGAGGCCAATTTGGAGAGCGCGATGATTCCGTTTGCAATTTCTGCACTGCGGAATATCCCCGACTTCAAGAAGGGCATCCACAATGAGGACCTGGACGCTTGCGACGACGCAGAGGGCGTAGCTGCTCTGGCGTTGCAGCTGTATCTGGGCTATGTGCTGCCGGATCACGACTACTCTTCTCTGGTGCAGAAGGGCGCAGACGGTAAGTACGATGTAACCATTGACAATCTGCTGCTGATGGCTCGTGATGCTGTGGGTTATGTAATGAGCCCCTACATTATCATGCACGACAAGGACGGCAACCTGTGGAATCCGGAGACCGCTACGCTGAATGACGGCGTTTCTCTGTTTGATCTGCTGAATTCCGTTGTTGTTTACTATGCCGGCACCGACACCTTTAAGGACGGCGAGCATGGCAAGGGCCTTGCCAATCTGCTGGGCGTTTGCGACACCAACGGCAATTGCCTGGTGAAGCTGTCCAACTCCCTGTGGGAGAACATCAATGTGATCGCCAACAAGTTGCTGCCTGTTGCAGGCGTGCTGCAGTATGGCGATTCTGCAAAGAAAGGCGCTTTGAATTCCGAAGAGCTGATCTACACCGATGTGATCCAGGGTATGCTGAATATTGGCGTGGCAGATGCGAACGGCCAGTATGGCGCAACCGGGTTTGTAACCCGTCTGCTGACCATGGTTTCCGCACCGCCCATTAAGAGCGAAGGCATTATCCGCACCGTTTACAATGTATTGGCTGATCTGGTGAACGTTGTATTCGGCGGCCGCTACGGCACAGCCCGTAATGTGGTTCCCGCTGCTGCGACCAACAATCATCCCTTCGACGATCTGCTGCAGAAGGATACCTTTGCCGGTACTTCCAGCAACAGCAGTTACGGCGTACTGGGTACCCTGGTATACAATGTGTATGAAGCCAGCGGCGGTGTAGGCGGCGACAGCGGCAAGACCGATACGATCCTGCCCGGCGCTATGTACACCGTACAAGCTGTGAACAATTTGATCGGCGGCCTGATCACCACTTTGGCGGATCATAACATGAAGCTGGCTTCCGCTCGTGTGGCAGACAGCAACTTGACCCTCAGCTATGGCGGTAACACCACCACCACAACGCTGACGGTTACCAATAACTGCTACGGTCTGAACCGTGCGGTGAAGAACGCCGATGGTAACTTCGTTGCTCGTGGCCGTTACAACATTGAGATCACGAATGTGGGTTCCGATAACAGTGCTTGCACCGTAGACTTCTCCAGCAAGACAGTTGTTCCTGAGAAGTCCGCTTCCTTCACTGTTACCAACGGCGGTTTTGATGAAGATACTGTAGTAACTTACACCGTTACTTACAACATTATCGACACCAACACCAACCAGGCCCTCTACACCGGCCTGACCTGCAAGACTTATCAGTTTGTGACTCCGCAGAAGAACTGGTCCGATTCTGTGTATCCGGGCGGTTCTCAGGACGGCAGATTCTCCAATGGTTCTTCCGGTAAGACCGCCGATGGTCAGGCTACCGTGAACAACACCGGTTACTTTGGTAACGCTTACCTGAACCAGAAGCCGTTCCGTGTAAGCTATCCTACCGATATTGTTCTGGCAAGCTCTAACCTGGATGCAGTGAAGAACTACAAGATTCGTCTTGGCTATGACCGTACCCTTGCCGGTTCTCCCGACAAGACTTTGGACGGCGTTTTTGCTTACAGCACCGATTCTGTTAAGGATTCCTTTAGCAACAAGACCGTAACTGTGAACAATTCCAACATGATGGCTGCGTTTGATAAGTTCACCGGTGATGTGCTGAACTACGAAAAGGTAGACTACACCACCGATGGCGGTCAGACTTGGGTCAAGGGTGTTGCCGCAAGCCAGGTTCCCTCCAACGGCGTATCTCGTGTGAACCACGCTTACACGCTGAGCGAGCTGAACGGCGGCAAAGCGTTGGCTGCAGCTGTTAAGGATAGCAATGGTTATTACACCGCTGTTTATCTGAAGAGCGGCTCCGGCGACTTCGCTTACAGCAACTTGCTGGGCAAGGTTTCCGGCGCAACCGGCATTGACGGTCTGTACATCCAGACCGGTTCTGTGACTCTGTCTAAGGACAGCTCCTCTTCCCTGGATCTGTTCAAGTATGATGGTTCTACGGATATTTCTCAGGTATCCAAGAAAGAAGTGAAGTTGAGCTTCTTCTGCGACAAGAACCCGGCAACCGGTAGCTTGAAAGTAACCGTTGCTGACGATGGTAACCGTAGCCAGTTCAATAGTGCATACGATTCTTTGAATAGCTACATTAAGAACTACAGACCTTCTGACTTTAAGGATTACGATAAGGCCGGCGGTTCTTCCGCAACCTATGATGCAGCAACCGCTGCTTTGGCTGCCGGCTTTGAGGCCCGCCAGTCTCCGCTGAATCTGTCCACTGCCGGCACGCTGTCCAGTGCGTTCACGAAGACGCCTGTTACCTCTGAGGTAAAGACCGTGATCGGCGAGCCTGCAACCAAGCCCGTAACTTCCTTGGATCAGCTGCCTGCAGCTCTGGCTGCTTATGCAACGACTGACGGCAATTATTACTATGCTGACAGCGCTATGAGCCAGCCTTATTACACCACGGAGGCTCTGACCGATGCTGATGTAACGGGTCAAACTTCCACCACTGTTGGTGGTCAGGCTTACACCGCGGGTATGGATAAGACCGGCCAGTTTGTTGTGAAGAGCGGTTCTTCCTGGTACTTCCTGAACACCCCGGCTTATGCCACCGCATGGGATACCACCACTTATAAGGATGCTCCCTATGCGATCAACGGTGCTGAAAAGGAAGGCACCTTCAATCAGGCGAAGTTCGTTTACTACAATGCCAATGGCGTTGCCGTGAGCAAGGACTTCACTGTGAAGCACATGGTTACCGAGAAGTCCATTGTCAACAATGGTGAGGAAACCCGTGCACTTGCCATGCAGGCAAGAGACAAGATGCGTTATGCTGTGGATCAGTGTGCGCAGATGCTGAGCGTTACCGTTGCCGGTCAGATCTTCACGGATGTTTCTTCCATTCGTGACGGTATGACGGACGCCAACTTCGATCTGCCCGAGTACCAGAAGATGGTATCCGTGGCGAAGGATGCTGAAAAGATGTACGCTGCAGATATTTACCTGAAGAGTGACGAGTCCAAGACGGTGCTTGCCACCTGCGGTTGGAACCAGATCGACAAGACCATTGCTGACCTGGCGAACACCAACGGTAATGACGCTGCGGATTACACCTATGCATTCTCCACCAGCACTTCTTCTTTGCTGATTGAAGAGGCTGTTCGTATGTTTAAACTGTACATGGGCACTGTGACCGAGCGCGGCTATATCGGCGACAAGGTGGAGGCTGAGGTTTCTCACGCCAGCGGCAGCGCTTACAGCGCAATGACCACCACCTGGACCGACACCGGCAAGACCGATGCAGACGGCAATGCCATCAAGAATGCTGCAATCGCCACCACCGCGACTTCCGCGAAGTACGGTGCTGTTGAGGGCGGCAAGCTGGTTAACAAGGGCGAGAAGGTTTACACCGACGAGTCCTGGACCAACTATGTGAACGCACTGGCTGCTGCTGTAGATGTTGCGACCACCGGTAATGGCGACTACGCCCATAAGGACGCTGCCACCTATGTTCCGGCTGATAAGGACAACTACACAGCCAATCTGTCTGCTTGCTTCACCGCTTACAAGAACCTGGTAGATGCAGAGAACTCCCTTGAGGAAGGCACTGCTCCCTCCGGCTTCGCTGTAACCGGTAAGGTGCTTGCTCTGGCGAACACCAGCGGTAAGGTTGCTGGTAATGCATTTACCGTTGTTGGCTGTGATGTGATCATCAATGGCGAGACTGTGGCTACCACCGGTCAGGATGGTACCTTTACCATTCCGTCTTTGGCTGCCGGTAAGTACACGGCAACGCTCAGCTACCAGTATGGCTATGACCGTAACATCACCATTGAGGTGAAGGACGGTAATGTGGATCTGGGCAGCTTTGGCATGGTTGCTTGTAACTTTAAGAAGGATGCATCGATCGATGCTTCCGACTTTAGTGCTTATAAGCGTGCAACCGGTAAGAAGAGTACTGACTCTGCTTATAATGCGGCTTGCGACTTCAACCATGACGGTAGCATTGATGCTACGGACTACAGCATTTATAAGGCATTCTCCGGTAAAAACCTGAGCGACGCTATTTACGGCTAAATCCTAACTTAAAGTACCCTGGCGGTGCTTCGGCACCGCTTGGGTCACACTGATTTTGATTATGAAATTGAACAAACTCAAGAGAACACTTGCTGCTTTCTTATCGTTTGTATTGATTTTGACCTTAACCTCTATAACCCCTCTGGCTGCCCAGGGTACCTTGGGCACCGAGAAGCCCCACCTCTCCTGTACCTTTACGGACAGCGAGGGCAAGGCTGCAGACGGCAATGCACTGTCTGCCGGGGATTACACCGTATCCTTTACGCTTTCCGGTATGCAGTCCTTTGCCGTGATGCAGTACACCATGTCTTATGACGCGGCTGTGCTGACGGTCAACGGTCACAGTGATCTGCTGTCGGACAGCAAGCCGGATCAACTGCGGGGCCTTGGCGCCGCCGGTGTGCTGGTGCAGAATGGGACCATCAACTTTGGTTTTATCACCAGGGTGGACCAGATTGCAACGACCACCGCCATTGACGCGGCGGGTCAGCTCCTTTTGAAGTTGCAGGTTACCGTTGCTACGGAAGCGCCTGTGGACTTTGCAAAGATCGTGACCTTGGATACGGACCCGAACCAAACCTTCATTGAGGCAGATTATGCGGATTACGCCGACTATGGCACGGCTGACCAGGACTGTTATGCATTGGTCACCGCCTTTGACGGCTATAATGCTACGCTGTATCCCATGACAGCGGATCTGTCACCGGCCACCGGCCATGCCGTTACCGGCAGGGTGCTGGCGCTGGCCAATACCAGCGGCAAGGTCGCCGGCAGTGCATTTACCGTCATCGGTTGTGATGTGCTGATCAATGGGGAAGTTGTGGCTACCACCGGCGCAGATGGCGTATTTACCATTCCGTCTTTGGCAGCCGGTACTTATACCGCTACGCTGAGCTATGCCTACGGCTATGACCGTGACATTGAGATCACGGTTGCTGACGGTGATGTGGATCTGGGCACCTACGGTATGGTTGTTTGTAACTTTAAGAAAGATGCAACTGTTGATGCATCTGATTATAGTGCTTATAAGCGAGCAACCGGTAAGAGTAGTTCCGACGATGCTTACAATGCTGCGTGCGACTTTAACCACGATGGCAACATAGATGCAACCGATTACAGCATCTATAAGGCGTTTACCGGTAAAAATCTAAACAATGACATTTATGCAAATGCATAAAATAAGGAGGATTTCATAGCATGCGCAAAAGTGTAAAGAAAGTGATTTCCGGTGTGCTGGCAGGTATGATGATCCTGACAGCTGCTCCGATTTCTGCTATGGCCGCAGATTATCAGTTGGGCGATGTAATCGCTGACTCTGATGTTTGCGCTCCCCAGACTTTGCAGCCGAAGATTGATGTAGTGTGGACCCCTTACACCGGTAAGGGCGGTGCATTCGTTAATGATGGCGATGAGAGCTGGGTAGCAGACGGTACCACCGTAAATGACCTGAGCAAGCACTCCGTTGAAGGTAAGACTGTTGAGGAATTGCCTTCTAACAGTAAGTATGGCAACGTTGGTTTTGTTGCTTGTACCTTCATTTTGAGAGATACCGCCGGTCAGTTCGGCGCCACCCAGTTCAAGTTTACTTGGGACAAAGCTCTGACCATTGGTAACCGTATGGGCAACACCGGCAGCTTTAAGACTACACCCGCATTCGAGGGTACCGGCGCCGAAACCCTGTATAATTCAAATTGGGAACCCTATATGACTGACGATGCTTCTGCTTTGAGCACCACCGATGCATATATTTCCTTTGGTAACCCGCTGGATGCCAACAACAACGACGCGGCTGTGACTCGTTGGGTTGGCGAGACTTCCAGCATTGGTGATCCGGATGCCGGTACCGTGATCAATGGTCTGTACATCTGCACCATCGGTTTCAAAGTAAAGGCCGGTACTACCATCAGCGATGACCTGCTGCACTTTGAGCGTGCTGAGTATTGTGGTATTCCTTACAATCCTTTCGGTACGGATGTTCCGTATCTGTACACCCTGACCGGTAAGTCTTGGAGTGAGGGTACCCCCGTTGGTACCATCGAGTGCCCCATGAAGGCATCTGCTCCGGAGACCAAGTCTTACACCGTTAAGTATGTGACCGAGGATGGCAAGGACCTGGGCACCGAGACTGTGGAAGAGGGCAAGAGCCCCGCTTCTGTACCGGCTCTGCCCACTAAGGCTCCCGATGCTGCCGGCCACTACAGCTATGCTTGGGATAACGATCCCACCACGGCGACCATCTCCAAAGACACCACCTTCACTGCTAAGCTGACCACCACGCCGCATAATCCGCAGACTCTGGAAAGCAACATTGTGGATGCCACCTGCGAGAAGGACGGTTCTAAGACCGTGACCACCAGCTGCTCTGTTTGCGGCTATGTGATCAGCGAGAATAACGTGGTTATCCCCGCTACCGGCCACGCTTGGGGCCAGTGGAAGCATGACGCTGCAACTGCAGAGGCTAGTGCCACCCATACCCGCGTTTGCAGCAAGGACGCTTCTCACACGCAGACCAAGGCCTGTGACTTTACTTCTCAGGTAACCCAGAACCAGACTTCTGATCAGCCCGAGATCACCACTTACACCTGTAAGGACTGCGGCTACTCCTACGCTAAGGAGACCAAGCCCGCTCTGGGTCATACCCACAACTACGGTGCCCCCGTTGCTGATTACACCAGCGGTCAGGCCTTCGTTGAGAGTAAGGAATACACCCACACTGCTACCTGCACCGGCGAGGGTACCTGCAGCCAGCCTACTAAGACTGACAAGTGCACCTTCAATAATGGTGTGGAGACCAAGGCTGCTACCTGCACCGAGCCCGGCGTGAAGACCTTCACCTGCACCGAGTGCGGCGGCACCTACACTGTAGCTATCCCGGCTACCGGCCACGCTTGGGGCCAGTGGAGCCATGACGCTGCAACTGCAGAGGCTGATGCTACCCATACCCGCGTTTGCGCCAATGACGCTTCTCACAAGGAGACCAAGGCCTGCGACTTCACCGCTAAGGTGACCCAGGAGGCTACTCTGGATCAGGCCGAGATCACCACTTACACCTGTAAGGACTGTGGCTACTCCTACACCAAGGAGACCGCTCCGGCTCTGGCTGGTGTGACCGTAACTGTAAATGCTGTGGAGAACGGCTCTGTAACCCTGGCCGGTCAGGATGTGACCGCCGGCGGTTCTAAGAAGTTCGCTGAGAACGGCACTTACACCCTGGTTGCGACTCCCAATGAGAACTGCACCTTCGTAGGCTGGCAGACCGGTAACAAGATCGTTTCCACCGATGCTACCTACACCACCGTGGCTATCGCTGACATCACTTACACGCCCGTGTTCGCTGAGTCCGCTAAGCCCGTTCAGTTCACCTTTGTTGATATGTTCAACAACGTGATCTCTTCTCAGTCTGTTGCTTCCGGCGCAGATGTGAAGATCCCGCAGGCGCCCACCTACACCGGCTACACCTTCACCGGTTGGTCCGCAGATGAGGCTACCATTAAGGCCGCTACCTCCTCCATGACTGTTTATGCACAGTATGAGAAGGACGCTGCCGCTACCTACACTGTAACCACTGACGCTGACGCTACCGTTGCTTACGGCAGCAACTCCGCGCAGGGTACTCTGGCTGACGTTCCTTACGGCACCCAGGTAACCGTGTCTAAGGCCGGCGCTACCGCTTGGGCTATCGACGGCAAGATCGTTGCTTACGGCGACAGCTACACCTTCTATGTTGCTTCTGATGTAACTGTGAAGGCTGCTTCCGCTACCACCCAGGCTCCCGTTGTGGCTGCTGTTTCTGCCAACCAGGTTGCCGGTTCTTACAAGGTTGAGTTCGTTGCTACCCGCGCTATGGTGGATGGCTGCACTTACCTGAAGTCCGGTTTCGTGTATGGTAAGAACCTGACTGACGCTGACCTGACTCTGGCCAACGTTGGCAAGAAGGGTTCCGCTGATAACTCCGGCGTTGTGAAGGCTGCTTATGCCAACAGCACCGAGGGCAGCACCCAGTTCATCCTGAGCTATGGTATCTCCGCTCAGAACGGCACTGCCTCCGCTAAGGCATTCTTGACCTACAAGGATCAGAATGGCAAAGTGCAGACCGTGTACTCTGATGTGATGAACCACACTTACGCTTAATCGCGTAAACACCTATTTATCGCTCCTGCCGGCGGGCAACTGCCGGCAGCGATATAAGGCAATTTAGGAATAGGAGGAATGTCTTCATGAAAGAAGCTTATTCTAAGCCTGTTGTCGACGTCAAGGAATTTCAGCAGATCAATGTGATGACCGCAAGCGGTCCTGAAATTATTGGTGGCGAAGACGACTAATTGCAATTAGTAAAATAATTGCTCGAGCGAAAAGAGCCGAGGGAGCAATCCCTCGGCTCGATTTTTTTTGCTTTACCGGTGCGGCCGGTTGGGTGCACCGGGTTTGTATTGTACGAACCGACGGGGAGACCGTCGGCTTTTTTTGTTTTTCTATGGCATTGGAGCGGCACTTATGGTACAATGAAAGCAGACGAAACGAATTGGAGGCGGCGGTATGAAAAAAATGACAAAGCGCTTGGCGTGCCTGGTGCTGGTGTTGGTAATGGCCTGCTGTGCCCTGCCGGGGGTCACTTACGGTGCCACCACCTCGGTAGATCTGAACCAGAACTACCTGTTCCGTACCCGAACCAATGCCTTTTCCTTTGGCGCCGGTGAGACGGCAAACCTGACCTTTACGCCCCAGTACACGGCGGAATACACTTTAAAGCTGTACGGCCATGTGACAGGCGGGCGGAATATCCGTGCCAGCCTGACGAACCCGGACGGCACGGTCACGAACTTTGAATACCCTAACCGTACCGGCTCTACCGTTAAGGATTATAGCCATCCGTACCTGACCGCTACCTTGGAGCAGGGCAAAACCTATACCTACTCGGTTTGGGGCTGGACGGCAAACAGTACCGGCGCAACGGTAGACGTGGACTTTACCAGCGGCGAAAGCGGCACCCTTTCCAAGGAGGTGGGGCTGCGGCTGTATCTGGACCAAACGGAATTTACCGCTTACAGCCAGCAGGCGGTACTGAATGCAATGAAGCTGCTGATTGTGGATCGCTCCGGCGCCCACTTGGAATGGAAGTATAAGGATGCGATGGGCAGCCTGTTGGTAGGCGGCGCCGATGTGATCGTGGATCTGTCCGCTTGCGGTGCTTGCGGCAAGAACACGGTACAGGTGCACTATATGGGCTACACCGCCACGGCGGATTTTAATTTGGCCCACGACTATTCTGTGCTGCTGGAACGGGTGGCGGCTACGCCCACTGCCCGCGGTTATGACCTGCTGGGGTGCAGCCGGTGCAGCGCTACCACACGGGCAAATTTTGTAGACTACGACGGCTTTTGCATTGCTACCCCCGGCGCGGATATGGGCGCGCTGCTGTTTAACGATACGGACGTGACCGCCGGTGGCCGGATTTATGTGGATCGGGGCAAGGACTGCACGCTGCTGGCTCTGCCCAATAGCGGCTGCCGTTTTGCCGGTTGGCAGCAGGGGAATAAGATTCTGTCCGGCGATGCCAGTTATACCTTTACCCCGGTGGCCAGCGCCACCTACACGCCGCTGTTTTTGGACGACAGCGACCGGCTGACCTTTTTGTTTATTGACCCGTTTTCCAATGTGCTGTCTTATCAACAGGTGGACAGTGCTGCGGATGTAAAAATCCCCACGCCGCCTACCTACACCGGCTATACTTTTGTTGGCTGGTCCTATACGCCGACGCAGATCCACAGCGCCACCGGCTCCCTGACTGTGCAGGCGCTGTACCGCGCCGGTGGAGCCAAGCAGCTGACCATCAACGCCCCCGGCTGCACCTTGCAGTGCGGCAACCAAACTGCCCGGGACAGTCTGACTGTTGCCTATGGGGCGCGGGTTACTGTGTCTGCGGCAGACGCCAAGGGCTTTTCAGCCGATGGGCGGGTGCTGGGTTATGGCAGCCGGTACAGCTTCTACGCCGTTGCCGATTTGGCGGTGGAGAAGTGCACCGATGATCAGACTCCGGTGCCCTCTGTGTCGTTGCTCTCCGCCCAGTTGCAGTCGGATACCGGGCGGGTGATGTTTGCTGCCACCCGGTCCATGGCCGGGGAGGGGAACCGGCTGGTGACCTCCGGCTTCCTCTACGGCAAGAATTTGGCAGACGATGACCTGGTGCTGGAGATGGCCGGTAAGCCGGGCACCGGTACGGACACCGGCACGGTGCGCTGCGCGCAAAACCGCTCTACGGAGCCGGAAGGCCAGTTTGTGCTGTACTACGGCATTTCCGCCCATGTGGGCACTGCCGCCGCGCGGGCGTACCTGACTTATGCAGACGCAGACGGTGTCCTGCACACGGTGTATTCCGCCGTGCTGCGCTACACCTATTGACAGACCTTTCCTATTTACAATCCGCCCGGCCTGTGCTACAATAAGGGCAGCAAAGGAGTGCGATTATGAAAAAAACTATACGCCTGGGCAGTTTCCTGCTGGCGTTTCTACTGATGGTGTGCACCCTGCCGGTGACGGCGTGGGCAGCGTCAACATCATATGATTTAAGCCGTGCCTTGTTTCGTTCTGCTGAGACCCAAAAAAATGTAGTCTCCTATGCAAAAGGCGAAAAGGCCACGCTGACCTTTACCCCGCAGTACACGGCGGAGTATACTCTGAGCTTTTTTGTACACAATCCGAACGGCGAAAGCGGACGCAATGCGCACGCAAGTTTGACTTTCCCGGGCGGAAAGGTGCAGGAAGGGGAGTATCCATACCGTCCCAACGCCAAGGATTATAGCAGACCTTATATAACCGCCACCTTGGAAAAGGGCAAAACATATACCTACCATGTTTGGGGCTGGTTGCCTACCAGTGAGGGTTCCGATGTAGATATTACATTTATCAGTGGTGCAAGCGGTGCGCTGACGGAGGAGCTGGGGCTGCGTGCTTACTTGCAGGGCAAGACAGTGTTTAACGGCTACAACCCCCAAGCGGTGCTCAATGAATTGAAACTGCTGGTGGGATTTAAGAACGCCACCCAGCCCTTGGAATGGTGTTATAAAAATGCCGGCGGTGTGCTGAGCATTAACGGCGTCGACGTGATCGTGGATATGTCCGGCTGCGGCGCCGAGGGTATGAATACCATGGCGGTGTACTACCAAGGCTATCGAGCCGAGGCGAAATTTGAAATCCGCAGTCACGAGCATAATTACGAGGCGGGGGATTCGGTACTGCCCACCTGCACCACTGCGGGCTACACGCCCTACTTCTGCACCATTTGCGCAGATGAGGTGCACCGGGATATTGTCCCGGCGCTGGGTCATAATTACAAAGAAAAAAGCCGTGCCTTGACCAAGGCCACGACTTCTAAGGACGGCAAGCGGACAGCAACTTATGCTTGTACCCATACCGGCTGCAAGGCCACATACACCAAAACCTTGCAGACATACTATAAGGTCAATACCATCAAGCTGAGCAAAACCGCTTACACCTACAACGGCAAGGTGCAAAAACCGTCTGTGACCGTGAAAAACAGCAAGGGCAAAGCCCTGAAGAATGGAACGGATTATACCGTCAGCTATCCCAAGGGCATGAAGAATGTGGGCAAATACACCGTGAAAGTGACCCTCAAGGGCAATTACAGCGGTACAAAGAGTCTGTCTTATAATATTAACCCCAAGGGCACAAGTGTGTCTAAAGTGAAAGCCGCCAAAAAAGGCTTTAAGGTCACTTGGAAAAAGCAGGCGAGCCAAACCTCCGGGTATCAGGTGCAGTACAGCACCAGCAGCAAGTTTAAGAAAGCCAAGACGGTGACGATCAGCAAGAATAAGACGACTTCTAAGAGTGTCGGTAAGCTGTCTGCCAAGAAGAAGTATTATGTGCGGGTACGCACCTATAAGACCGTAAAAATCGGTGGCAAGAGCGTAAAGCTCTATTCCGGGTGGAGTAAGGCCAAGAGCGTGATCACCAAGAAGTAATATATTCTTGTAATTGCCGCCCGCCAATCCCTCTGCGGCTACGCCGCTTCCCCCTTTGCAAGGGGGACAAAGATATTGAAACCAATTTGCCTCCCTTGTAAAGGGAGGTGGCTGCGAGTTTGCGAGCAGACGGAGGGATTACACGGCGGGAGCAAGCCCCCGCCCTACGAGTTACCCAATAAACACAAGCCCCCGCATTTTCACAAATGCGGGGGCTATTTGCTGTACTCAATAAGTCACACTAAATCTCGATGAATTCGTTAAACACGGCGGTCATTTTTTTGCTGACCTCCAGGTCGGTGTGCAGGCTGCCAAAGTACCAGTGCATATACTCCACCTGCTTCATCAGCTCTTGCAGGTAGGTGTTCAGCGGGGTAATGTGCACGCCTTTGTTGGTGTGCAGCTTTAAGAAGTCCTTGGCAATGGCCGGGGCCTCGTAGGTGAGCACATAGTTGACGGCGTACTTATACTCTCGCAGGTTGTCTTGGCCGTTTTTCAGGTCCTCGGCGGTGGGCAGCTCCGCTTTCCACCAGCTGACCCCGTCCTCTCGCATATCCTTGTCTTCGCTTTCGCCGCCGCCCATCACAAAGAAGGTCTTGTTCTCAAACATAAACATCTCGCCCCGCATTAAGTGGTAAATGTTGTCGGCGATCTTGTGGGTGTTGCCGCCTTTCCAGCGGTAGGGGGTATAGCTGTCCAGCATATCAAAATTCTCATGCGCGCCGTCTAAAAAACAGATGGTGTACTTGCGCTTTTTCAGCCACTCCAGGTTGCGCTTTTCCTTAGGATCGTTGGGGTCCCAAAGAAAGCCAAAGTCGCCGCAGACGATGACAATATCTTTCTCCCCCAGGCGCTTGAGTTTAGGGTCTTTGAAGTGGGACAGATCCCCGTGGGTGTCGCCGGTAATGTAAATCATAATTCGCTCCGAAAAATTCAAAAAGTTTTTACGCATTTGGGCTTTTCAATTGGGCCCAAAGATGATAGACTAAGTATTATAATATCTTTAATTTGTTCAGGTGTCAAGTTCCATGAAAAAAACTGTCTCTTTCTTTTTATCTTTCGTTTTGCTGCTGTCCGCTGTGTTCTGCGTGCCGGGCTTTTCTGCCTCTGCCGCAGTGTATAAGCCGGACCGCAAACTGTATTCCCAGGCCTATATGCTCCTTAGCCTGGATGATCCGTCCTTCCCTGTGGTGGCGGAGAAAAATGAAGACAAGCGGATGTACCCGGCTTCTCTGACCAAGATCGTCACCACCATGGTGGTGCTGAATAAAGTGAAGGATCTGAGCCAAAAGACCAAGGTGAGCCAAAGTGCCTACGACGCTATGCTGGGCACCGGAGCACAGACGGCCGGGCTGAAAGTGGGGGAGAGCCTGACCATTGAACAGCTGCTATATCTTACTATGGTCCATTCTGCCTGTGACGCCTGCCATGTGCTGGCGGAGTTTGTTTCCGGCTCTACGGACGCCTTTGTGGCGGAGATGAATAGCTGGGTTCAGTCCCTGGGGTGCAAGAATACCCATTTTGTGAACCCGGACGGCCTCCACGACCCCAACCACTATTCCACCGCTGCCGATCTGGCGAAGATTACCTTAAAGGCGCTGCAAAACGACACCTTTGAGAAAATCAGCACCACCGTGCAGTACAAGTACAAGAATACCACCTTTACCCACACCAACTTAATGCTGCAAAGCGGCTATGTGTCTTACTATTACGAGTACGCCAGCGGCATCAAGACCGGCTCCACCGAGGAGGCGGGCTACTGCGTGATCACTAAGGCATCCAAGGACGGCTACAACTATTTGGCTGTGGTGCTTGGCGCACCGGTGATCGACTATAACAACGACGGCTATGTGGAGAAATGCTCGTTTATTGACGCCGCGTCCTTGTTTGACTGGGCCTTTGACTCGCTGAAATATACCACCCTGGTCAGCGCAAATGATGTGATCGACGAAGTGCCGGTAGAAAACGGCAAGGACGCAGACGCGGTGCAGCTGATGGCAGAGAAAGATGTAAACACCATCGTGCCCGCCGGGCTGGACAAATCCGCCGTGATCATTCGGGCGGTGGATAAGCCGGAGAGCGTGCAGGCCCCGGTGGAAAAAGGACAGAAGATCTGCAAGGCGGAGATCATCTACGCAGACCAGGTGGTGGCAACGGTTCAGCTGGTGGCTGCCAACCGGGTGGAGCTGTCCACATTCTTAAAAATTCTCAACGCCGTTAAAGCGTTTTTCTCATTGACGGTGGTACGGATTGTACTGGGCGCTGCCGTGCTGTTTGTGCTGGTGTATCTGTACCTGTTTATCCGTAACGCCCGGCTGAAGAAAAAGCGCCGGGCAGAGAAAATGCGCCAGTACGAGGAAATGCAGACCTCCGGCTCCGCAGACCGCAACGATCCGCCGGATCTGCCGCCCCCGGTGCATAGATAAAGAAAAATACGGCGTAGCCATACGCAACATACCCGGCGCAGTTCCTCACTTGTGCCGGGTTTTTTAGAAAGGGTAAGCATGAAAATCATCGTTTATACGCCCAAATACCGGGATGATCTGATCTTTATGGTGCTGGAGGCCAAGGATGCACTCGGCCGGGTGCCTACGCTCAATGGGGACCTTTTGGATCTGGACGGGGCTTATTTTAGCAAGGGTGACTGCTTTTGGATCATGCTGGACGAGCGGGACCGGGTGGTCGGCTCCGTGGGGTGCAATTTGCTGCCTGACGGTCAGGCGGTGATCCACCGCTTGTATGTGAAAGCCAATTTGAAGCGACGGGGACTTGGTTCCCAGCTTTTGCAGGTGGCAGAGGACTTTGCCAAAGCCCACGGCAGAACGGTGATGAAACTGCATTTGGGCGAGAAAAACAGCTATTTCGAGTCCCGCTATTTTTATCCCAAGCATGGTTATGTGGAATACCGACCGGACTATATGCGCAAGACCCTTTAAGCCCGGCGTGGCTCTTTGTAGGGAGTGGATATGATCCGATTGCGGGCGGCAGATTGCCGCCCCTAC